>Ga0210389_10004087_pt1 | contig 11361 bp, 7 predicted proteins | sample IncBWH28OmetaG_FD_160127 | JGI IMG/M metagenome (GOLD analysis project Ga0210389, IMG submission 160127) | Forest soil microbial communities from Barre Woods Harvard Forest LTER site, Petersham, Massachusetts, United States - Inc-BW-H-28-O ... | reverse complement strand
GGCCCGGTCGTGGCTGACGAGCACCGTCCCGGCCCGTAGCTTCACGACGAAGTCTTCCAGGATGGCGAGCCCCTCGATGTCCAGGTCGTTGGTCGGCTCGTCGAGCAGGAAGATGTCGTACCGCGATAGCAGCAGCGACGCGAGATTCGCCCGCGCGGCCTGCCCGCCGGACAGAGAGGTCATTGGCGCCTCTAGCCGCACGGTGAGCCCGAGCGAGGCAGCGACCTTCGCGGTTCGCTCCTCCAGGTCCGCCCCGCCCAGGTTCATCCACCGGTCGAACGCCTGCGAGTACGCGTCGTCCGCCCCCGCCTCCCCGGCCTCAAGCGCGGCCGTCGCCTCGTCGAGCTCGGCGGCGGCGCCGGCGACCCCGGTCCGCCGCCCGATGAACGCGAGGACGCTCTCGCCCGCCCGCCGCTCCGGCTCCTGCGGCAGGTACCCGACGGCCGCCGTCGCCGGGTTCAGCGACACAGACCCGGCATCGTACGCGCCGTCGTCCAGCCCGGCGAGCATCCGCAGCAACGTGGACTTCCCTGCCCCATTGGCACCGACAAGCCCCATCACCTTGCCCGGCGACACCACGAGGTCGACCCCAGAGAAGATAACCCGGTCCGCGTGCCCCGCGGACAGCCCCTTAGCCGTCAGTACAGCATTCACCCGAACAATCTAGGCTGTCGCCATGCCTGGCAGGCCAGGGGGAAGCACTGTCAAGAGGGCTGGCGCCGGGGCCCGTGGCCGGGAGGCGGGAAGATCCGGGTCTCGTACTCGGCTCCAGCGGCGTCGGCTTGCGCCATGCGGTCGTAGGCGGCCAGGGCCAGCTTCCGGGCGCGCCGGCTGTCGTCGCCCTGACCGTTGCCCCGTTCGAGGCCGTCGCCACCCCCCTCTTTGGGCGCCCCGCCTTGGAGCGTGCCGATGATGTACTCCACGTCGTCACGGCATTCGACGCCGTACAGGCGGAAGAAGAACGCGTCCAGTTCCGCTCGCAGGCTGGCCCGGCGGTCCGGGTCCCAGGCGAACGGGTCCTCGCCGTAATCGTCGAGGTCGCGGGAGAACGGGCCCATGTCGGACGAGGTGTACACGAGCTCAAGCACCCGGGGGACGATGAACGGCAGGTGCGGCTCCAGCATGTCGGGGGGCGGCACGGGAAGCTGCTTCCAGTGGGCGGCCCGCACGACGGGGCCGTCGACCTTCTGCCGGGCGACGTATTCGAAGACCAGCGAGCTTTGCGCCGCGATCAGGGCCGCGGCGAACGGCGGGACGACGCGCGGCAGCATCAAGGGCAGGGAGTCGGCAGTCGCCGCGCGCGGCAGGATCACCGCGACGGCTGTCCGGTCATGCACGGGCGCGCGCCAGGCGCACAGCCATTCCCAGTTCCAGCCAAGTTCCGCGAGGCGGTCCGCGACGCCGGGGCGCTCGGCGGTCTCGCCTTTGCGCTGGACGGCGACCGGGCCGTGCTCGGCGATCCAGTACCTCGGCTTCGCGGCCTCGTAGTCGAACAGGTCTATCATCGGCGGCTCATAGACCGGGAGCATGCGCTGGCCGTCGCGGGTGAAGGTGCTCCCGGCCAGCTCCCAGCCCTCGTCGCGCAGTTCCTGCTCCGCGCGGAGCAGCCCGGTGCCGGTGGCTCGGGGGAACGCCGTTGCCAGCCTCATCTTCCACGGGTTCCCGGCGGCCTGCCTCTCGTCCCCCCGTGTTTGGTTACACAGTGCTTCGTTCCAGAGCGCCGGCACGCGGCGGTAGATCGCCGCGATGAGCGCCGCGTCCCGGGCGCCGCGGAAGGCCGGCAGTGCGCCGGTATTCGGGTTGATGAGGGCGGCCTCGCCCGGCGTCAGCGTGAACGACCGGCCGTCGTCGCCCAGTTCGGCCGGGCCGTCCAGCCAGAACGCGAATCTCGCGGCACTGTTGCGGGTGGTGCCGCCGTGGGCCGTGCCTGCGCGTGCAGGACCGCCGAGCGCAGGGCCGCCGGCGAGGGGCGAAGCCCCGATGGTGAGCAGGCAGATCCTTGTGCCGGGACCGGCGAAGTCATACAGGGACGCCAGCGCGCCGCGCCGCATCAGGCCACCGAGCAGGTGCCGGGCGCCGGGGGCGGCCGCGGTCCCTGGGGCGACGGCGACGCCCGCCCGGCCCTCTGGCGCGAGGATCGCCGCAACGCGCTCCGTGAAAAGCAGGTCCGCCCGCAGCGCCGACACGCCGGGCTCGGCCAGGCCGGCCGCGCACTCGGGGTACGCGCCCGAGAGGGTGGCGAACCCGAAGGCCGCGCTTGCCTGGCGACGGTCGATCTTCTCCCGTGGCGGGGCGGACAGCACGCAACTGAAGCCGCCGTGCCACCGGGTCCCGGAGTCGTTAACTTGGAAGACGTCGGGGAACTCCAGGTGCCAGTGGAAGAACTGGTGCTCGTCGCGGAGCCGGCCGATCTCCGCGAGGGTTGCCGGGAGGATCCCGTCGGCCCCCTGTTCCCGCAGGTCCAGCAGGACCCGGTTGACGATCGCGGGCGGTCCGCCCGGCGTCTTGGCCCACGCGAAGGCGGCGCACCAGGCATCGGCGACCAGGCGTTTCGCGCGGAAGGCAGCCGAGTCGCGCCACTTCCGGTACTCGGCCGCCTGGCGGCGGTCATCGGCCGGCGCCCCACTGTCTTGCCGAGCGGGGTGCAGCCGCCCGATCTTCGCAAGGGACTTCGCCAGTGCCTCGTTGGAGTGGGCGTAGCCGCCCTGCCCGCTGAACAGCGTGGCCTGCCCGGGGCTCGGCTTGGCGTTGGCGCGGCGCAGGGAGCGGGCAAACCTGACGTCATCGCCGTCAGCCGGCCGGAACGCCTCGTCGGGGATGCCGCCCTCGATCTGCTCCGGGCTCGCGCCGATCAGGGCGTTGCCCTGCCTGACATGACCGTCGAGGAAGGGCGGCGTCATTCCCGGGACGTCGGCCGCCAGTCGCAGGCGGTCCTTCGCCTGCTCCACCGCCTCGCCGCTGACGTCCACGCCGTAGACGCAACTGCCCACCACTTCGCGCATCGCGCGCCGCAGCGCGTCCGGTGACTGGTTCCCCTCGCGGGCCTCCGCCACCCGTCGGGCGATCCTGCGGGCCGCCGCGACAAGGAGGCTCCCCGAGCCGCAGGCCGGGTCGCAGACTCTCACCGCCAGCAGGGCCTTCGCGACCTCCGTGGCTTCGCCGGAGCTCTTCGCCCGCTTCGCGGCCTGCTCACCCCGCTGGGCCGCGGCGTCGAGCACCGGCTCAAGGGCACTGTCGAGAAGGCAGTCCACGAATGCCGGGGGCAGGCAGCCGGTCACGGCCTCGACCGCCGAGGCTGGCTCCCCGGCCAGTCCCTCACGCGATAGCACCGGGCCGTCCCGCATGATCCGTTCCCCGTCGTCGTGCCGGACGCGGACCGGGGCGGGCCACGTTCCCCAACCAGACAATCATGCCATCAGCCGCACGGCCTGACCCACTGCTCGGCCGCCGACTGCGGCTCTCCGCTCGGGGCTTGCCACCTCGGGGCTCCTCGGGGCTTGCCACCTCGGGGCTTGCCACCTCGGGGCTTGCCACCTCGGGGCTTAGGCATCACAGGGTCACCATGGGCATCTCCGAGCGCTCAGGTCACGTGCGGTGTGGGCGCGCGGGCCGGCGGCAGGCAGTCCCGGGAGGGGGCGGCCGCGAATGCTGCCGATCGTGCCGCGCAATGGCGGCAATTCAGGCTGCACAGGCCACTGGCGCCACGGCAGGCCCGGCTGTCACACTTTTTTCGGTAAGATTTTCGCTCAGTGAAGGATTTTCATCATATAAGGCGAAATTCTTACAGGAAGCGAAAATCCTTCAGTCAACCGCGAGATCAGGCCCTCTTGACGGGTGGCGCGGGGTGGGTTCACTATATCAAATAGGAAACTTTCCTATTTGATATCCCGCTGGGCGAGGGTTGGGGGAAGCGGGCGGACTGCCAGACCACCGTCTTCAACGGAGATGCGATGAACCTGTCCCGCCGGTCATTCCTTGGTGCGGCCGCTGCCGCGGTCGCTGGGTCCGCCGCATCCGCGGCATCCTCCTGGTCCTCGACGGCGCTTGCGGCCAGCCCGCCCGGCGACGTGGTCGGAAAGATAACCGTCGGCTACCAGGGGTGGTTCGCTTGCACCGGCGACGGCGCCCCGATCAACGGGTGGTGGCACTGGAGCTCGAACTGGTCGCAGCCTCCCTCGCCGTCCAACAACGCCATCAAGGCGTGGCCCGACATGCGGGAGTACACCAAGTGGTACCAGACCGCCTACGCCAACATGAACAGCGGCGACGCCGCAACCCTGTTCTCGTCCTACGACCAGTCCACGGTCAACACGCACTTCCGGTGGATGCAGCAGAACGGTTGCGACACCGCGGCGCTGCAGCGGTTCAACCCGAACACATCCGAGGGACCCACCCGGGACGCGATGGCGGCCAAGGTGCGCTCCGCCGCCGAGGCCTACGGGCGGAAGTTCTACATCATGTACGACGTCACCGGCTGGACGAACATGCAGGCGGAGGTCAAGGCCGACTGGACCAGCAAGATGTCGGCGCACACCGCCTCGCCGGCCTACGCCAGGCAGAACGGCAAGCCGGTGGTCTGCATCTGGGGCTTCGGGTTCAACGACGCCAACCACCCATGGGACGCGGCTACCTGCCTGGACGTGGTCAACTGGTTCAAGGGGCAGGGCGTCTACCTGATCGGCGGGGTGCCGCGCGAGTGGCGGACCGGCACGGGCGGGTCACGGTCGGGGTACCTGGGCGTGTACCACGCGTTCAACATGCTGTCTCCGTGGATGGTCGGCGCCATCGGCACCGCCGCCGACTCCGACAACGCCTATGCCACCTATACCGTCCCGGACCAGGCGGACTGCAACGCCAACGGAGTCGACTACCAGCCCTGCGTCCTGCCGGGAGACGTGTCGGCGAACCAGCGCGCGCACGGTGACTTCATGTGGCGGCAGTTCTACAACATGGTCCGCGCCGGGGTCCAGGGCATCTACGTCTCCATGTTCGACGAGTACGGCGAGGGCAACCAGATCGCCAAGACCGCCGGCACCCAGGCGAGCGTGCCGGCCGGGTCCGGCCTGCTCACGCTGGACCAGGACGGCACTGTCTGCTCGTCGGACTACTACCTGCGCCTGACCGGCGACGGCGGCCGCATGCTCAAGGGCCAGCTCGCGCTGACCGCCACCCGCCCGACCACGCCGTTCATCACCGGCGGCGGCACGGGCATGGTGGCGAGCCTGCGCGCCATGGCCGACAACATGATCGTGACCGCCGACAACGCAGGCGCCTCGCCGCTGATCGCCAACCGGACCGCGATCGGCACCTGGGAGCAGTTTGACCTGCTCGACGCGGGCAACGGCGCCATCGCGCTGCGGGCCCATGCCAACAACATGATCGTGACCGCCGACAACGCGGGAGCCTCGCCGCTGATCGCCAACCGGACCGCGATCGGCGCCTGGGAGACGTTCCAGCTCATCCACAACTCGAACGGCACGGTCAGCCTGCGCGCCATGGCCAACAACATGATCGTGACCGCCGAGAACGCGGGAGCGTCATCGCTGATCGCCAACCGGACCGCGATCGGCACCTGGGAGCAGTTCACGCTGATCGCCGGCAACTAAGCCCTCAGCTGGCCACCCCGACCGGGCCGGCCAGGTCAACTGTCAGGTGCCCTGCCGTTGCGGGCCTGCTGCTGCCCAGCCGGCCGGCGCCCGACCTGCCCGCCAGAGCGCTCCCTGGGCAGCAGCCAGTCACTGAAGTCGGCGCCGGTGACCTTCTCCAGCAGCCGGATGTCGCTTTCCAGGGCCGGGAGCAAGGCCTGTCGCTCGGCCCAGGTCAGCGGCTGGCGCGGGCCGGCGCTACGTTGCAGGTGCCGTTCCAGCCTGGCCGTGACGGCAGATCCCGTGCCGCCAGGCAGGTGGCGGCCGGCCGCCTCAATGCCGCGCAGCGTCCTCGACAGGGCCACGTGCGCGACCGAGCGCTCGGGATGGGCCGTCACGTTCTCCCGCGGTACCTCGGCGATGACCCCCTGCTCCACGCCGAGGAACGCGCTGATCTCGTCCAGGATCCGGGCAGGCTCATCGAGCAGGCGAGCGTACCGGAAGATGAGGACCTGTTCTCGGGGGAACAGCCGGAACAGGTGATCGAGTTGCTCGCCATACCGGCCGAGCCGGGTGTAGTGCCAGAATGGCGACCACCCAGCGGCGACCCGGCGGTCTTCCTCCGCGCAGGCGCGCAGGAAATCGCCGACCGGCTCCCTGCCCGCCGACCACAGATGGGCCCAGTTCGAGTGCGCCCGCTCAACCGGATCACGGAGGATCACAATCAGCCTGACGTGCGGAATCAAGCCGCGGATCCGTCGCTGAGCGGCCCGGTCGTAGAGGTAGAACGGCGTCGACTCACCGCACAGCGCCCCGGCGGGGGCCGCCCTGAACAGCGCCTCGTAATCCGCCCGGCGCCAGACGTGCTCCCGGTAGGTCTGCGCGTCCCCCGGGCCGCCGCGGGCGGGCGGGCGCCCGTCGGTCAGGAAGAACTTGGGCTCCTTCACCGCGGACAGGTAAAGGCCGGGATGCCGGGCGAGCGCGGCGTGCAGCGCCGTGGTACCCGCCTTCGGAGCGCCGATCACCAGGAAATCCGGCAAGGACACGGGACCTCCTATAACTCACTATCCCGATGCGTTTTATCGGAAAAATGCCGTCTAGGCAAGGGGAGCGCCCGAGCGAATGCCCGAATTATGCGCATATGTAGCTTACAAGTGATGAGCCATGGTGAAGAGTTTTCCGGCTCCGAAGACTTTTTGCTATGATAGCGGTAAAAGCCCTTCACGACCGGAAAAGTATTCATGATAAATCCCGCTGGAGCGAAGAGTCGCAGCTTGCGACAGTCCCGAATGGGGAGGAAGGTGCCCGCCATGATGCGCGGCGAGCTAAGTGGCGCAGGCGGCAGGGACGGGAGTGACTGGTGCTTCTCTCAGGGCCGAAGCGGTGCGCGAAGGGACTCGGGGAGCGCGCGTGCCACGACTCGTGAGCTTAAAGGACGCGCATCGTCAAGCGGGATCCTGACGGTCCGGGAGAGGCTGGGGGTGCTGGGCGAGGTCGCGGGCGAGGGCGGCGAGGACCTTCCGGGGGACGTCCACCAGGATGCGGCCCTCGTCGTACCTGATGTGGGTGGCGCGGCGGGAGCGGGAGCCGGGGGGGCCGGCGGCGAGGGACTGGCAGGCAGACGTGAAGGGCAGCGTGCGGGAGCCGTCCGCCGAGTGCCAGCTGATCTTGCCATCGGCGATGTGGATGGACCCGTAGTGCCAGGTCCTGCTCCCCTTCTTCCAGTGCAGGAACCTCACCCGCGCCGGGAGGCCGCCCTCCCGGGCCTGTCCGGCCGGGCCCAGCAGCTTCCACGCGCGGGCGCGCGGGATCGTGCGGGCGATCATGACGGCGGGCACCGTGGCGGCTACCAGCGCGTAGCCCAGGAGTGCGGCCCGCAGGTCCACGCCGAGGATCGCCACCACGGCGTCGTACGGCCGGTGCGGGAACCCGAACTTCAGGCTGTAGATGGACAGCGCCCCGATGATGGCGGCGCCCGACCCGATGTAGCGCCGTGCCCGCCAGCCGCGGCGGCTGGCGAGCGCCGCGAGCGCGGTGAGCCCGGACGCGGCCGCGAAGCCGGCCACCCCGTATAGCACCCACGCGACGCCCAGGTAGGAGCCGTGGACGAGCTCGCCCACGGCGCCGCCCACGATGGCCACGTAGAGCACGCCGGCGATGGCGACCGCCCCATAGGGATGCCGTGCCCGGAACAGCGCCTGGCCCAGGCTCTTCCGTTGCTGCTGCGTCACCCTGCGCCCAGAGCGAGGGATCCTGCCGCTTCCGTTCACTTCCAGCTCCAGAGCACGCGCGCCATAGCCGACCAAGCCAGACATTCCACCACAAGAACGGCCAGCAGGCACCCCAGGTTCCGCGTCAGCGTCCCAAGCTCGGCTCCCCGGTCGCCTCGTCCAGGATCCGGGGGTCAGCGAAGTCGCGGGAGTGCGCAATCTGACCGTCCCGGATCCGGATGATGTGGACGGATGTCACGGCGAACGACCGGCCCGTCGTGGTCACGGCCCCTTCCTTCACTCGGGGACTTCGGCCAACAGCCGTTTATTCAGACGAGCGTGAATTTATTGACAAGCAGGGTAATCGCCGCGTCTAGGATGAACCACGTAGCGCTTGGGCGAACCGACGGAGCAAGGCCAGTGACCGATCCGCAACATGAGCTGCGCACCGACATTCCCCATCCGGCCCGCGTCTACGACTACTGGCTGGGCGGCAAGAATAATTTTGCGGCCGACCGGGCGTCGGCCGAGGACGCGCTGAAGAACGTCCCGGAATTCCTGGACTACGCGGTGGGGAACCGCAAGTTCCTGGTGCGCGCGACCCGGTACCTGGCCGCCGGGGCGGGGATCCGGCAGTTCCTCGACATCGGCACCGGCTTCCCCACCAGCCCGAACGTCCACGAGGTCGCCGCGGAGGCGGCCGAGGACCCGCGCGTTGTCTACGTGGACAACGACCCCATGGTGTACTCGCACGGCCAGGGGCTGCTGGCCAAGGCACCTGGCGCGACTGCCGTGCTCGCTGACCTGCGCGACCCGGACGCGGTGCTGCGCGCGGCGGGCGAACGGCTGGACCTGGGCGAGCCCGTGGGGCTCATGTTCGTGGCCTGCCTGCACCACATCCGCGATCACGAGGACCCCGCTGGCATCGTCGGCTGCTACCTGGAGAAGCTGGCTCCCGGGAGCTACCTGGTGCTCTCGCACTGCACCAGCGACATGAGCCCGGAGCGCATGCGCATCGCCTCGGCCAGGGCCGAGCGCGCGGGGCTTACCTTCGTGCCGCGTGGCCGGGACGAGATCCTGAAGCTGTTCAACGGCACGCCGCTGATCGATCCCGGCCTGGTGCTGGTCAGCCACTGGCGCCCTGGCATCGGCGTGGCCGACCCTGACGGCATCGGCGTGGCCGGCCCCAACGCCGGCCGCGCGTGGGCCTACGGCGCTGTCGCCACGCTGTAAGCGCCAGGGAAACGATTACCCGAGCAGGGCGGCGAGGAGGAACGTGGCGAGGTCATCGGCCGTGGCTTCGTCCGTGGGGCGTACGGGGCCGAACTGGAGGCTGTAGGTTGCCCCGTTCAGGACGCGCGCCAGGATGCGCTCGCGTCCCAGGACCCGCTCGGGGGCGTCGCCTGATTCCACGGCGGCTTCGAGGACGGACCGGATCAGCGCGATGAACTCCTCTTCCCGTTGCTCGAAGCGCTCACGGAGCTTGTCGTTGACGGGGATCTCGCTCAGCAGGGCAGGCAGCGCGGCCTGGTTGGCAGGCTGGGCCAGGTACCTGAGGTTCCGGTCGATCAGCTCGCGCAGGTCGCGGGCCAGTCGCCCGGTGCACAGGCCGGGATCCCGCCAGGCGGCCAGGGGGGCGTCCCCGCCGGTGACGGCCGCCGCGACCATCTCGGCCTTGGTGTCCCAGCGCCGGGTGATCGTGCGGACGTGCACCCCGGAGCGGAGCGTCACCTTGTGGACGCTGAGGGCGTGGTAGCCCTCCTCCGCCAGCAGCTCGCGGACGGCTTGCAGGATCGTGACGTCGCGCGAGAGGTCCCGGGGCCGTCCCACCGGCGTGACTGGCGCCGGGGCGGCCTCGGGGTCTGCGGACATGGCACCAGGCTAGCTGGAAACGCTTAAGGCCAAGGCCTTGACACTAATTACAATTAGGGTCAAGCTTTTGGCACTAAGGATGCGGGCCAGCCTGACGTGACCATCCACCTGGAGGAGGACCTGATGAGCGCGACGCCCATCATCTCGATCGACGGCCACGTCAAGGCGCCACGGGACGCCTACGAGGACTACGTCGAGGCCAGGTACGCCGGCGCGTTCGACGACTGGGCCAGGGCGGAGCGGGACAAGGGCCGCCGGGACGCCGGCAACATCCAGCCCGCCCTGACCGACGAGGCGCAGTGGGACGTCACGCGCCGGATGGCGGACCTGGAGTCGCAGGGCGTCGTCGCCGAGGTCTTGTTCCCCAACGGGGTGCCGTTCCAGGCCAACGCGCTCGATGATGCCGGCCGGGCACCCGACCATGAGCTCACCCTGGCCGGGCAGGCGGCGTACAACCGGTGGCTGGCGGACTTCTGCTCGCAGGCCCCCGGCCGGCTGGCCGGGCAGGCCCTGGTCTTGTTCGACGACGTCGAACAGGCCGTCCGCGACGTGCACTGGGCCAGGGAGCACGGCCTGGGCGGAGTGATGATGCCCGCGCTCTACCCGGGCGGCACGTACTTCTTCGACCCTGCCCTGGACCCGGTCTGGGCGGCCATCCAGGAAACCGGGCTCCCGGTCAGCCAGCACGGCGGCTCTGGGCTGCCGTCCTACTCCCCGCCGGGGATGGCCGCGCTGCTCACGCTGGCCTACGAGCACGCGTTCTTCTCCGGCCGCTCCCTGTGGCAGATGATCGTCGGGGGCGTGTTCGACCGCTTCCCCGGCCTGAAGGTCGTCTACGTGGAGACCGAAGCGCACTGGATAGGGCCCGCCCTGCAGAAATTCGACCAGCGCATCAAGATGGGCGACGACTGGACGGAGTTCGCCCGCCTCATGATGCGCGACACGCAGTTCAGCCGGCTGCCCAGCGAGTACTGGGCCACCAATTGCTACGCCGGGATCTCCCCGTTCAGCCCCCTGCAGCTCCCCGTCGACAAGCTCGGCTCCCGCTACCAGCCAGCCCCCGGCGAGTTCACCATCACCTGCGACACCGCGATGTTCGGTGTCGACTACCCCCACTTCGAGTCCATCTTCCCCGGCACCCCGCAGGCCGCCGCCAAGCTCGCCGCCGAGCCCACCATTACCCAAGGCGACCTGGAGCGCATCCTGTACCGGAACGCGGCGGACGTCTACGGGTTCGACATGCACGCGTTGCAGCCGGTCACCGACCGTGCGGGCCTGGACCTGACTTGAGGCTGGGGTTACGGGAGGGGCGGATGTCGTTCTGTCCTCGTGATCCCTTGGACCTCAACGAGACCGAGGCTCGCGCGCCGTTGACAGCGCGTGCGCTGGCCTGGTGGCGAGACAGGACGCGCCGGGACCGTGACACCGGCGCTAGGGTGTCCGGGATGGATATCAAGGCAGGCCTTTGAAGGTGGCTCAGGCAACTCCCCGGCTGATCGACCGGGGCGATGTTCTCGCTGCCCTGGATCACGCGGCGACGCGGAAGGTGACGATCATCTCGGCTCCGGCCGGCAGCGGGAAGACGTCGCTGCTGCGCGCCTGGGCGCGCCGCCCGGGTCAGCTGTACCAGCTCGCCGTCGTGCAGGTGCAGCGCGCCGAGCAGGACGCCCAGCTCTTCTGGCTCGCCCTTCTCG
>Ga0210389_10004084_pt1 | contig 11367 bp, 8 predicted proteins | sample IncBWH28OmetaG_FD_160127 | JGI IMG/M metagenome (GOLD analysis project Ga0210389, IMG submission 160127) | Forest soil microbial communities from Barre Woods Harvard Forest LTER site, Petersham, Massachusetts, United States - Inc-BW-H-28-O ... | reverse complement strand
TCGCAGCGCAGACGCCAGCACATCGCCGGTCAGGCATTGCGAGTGCACGCGAACAAGAGGCGCGCTTTTTTCATTCAGGTTTCCGCGTACCAGCGCGATCGCTTCATCCAGTGGCCCGCGCCCTTTGAAACCGTAGATCGTGAACCGGCCGTGCCGCGTCGGAAGTACGGCCTGGGCGACGAGCTTGACCGCTTCCCGCGCTTTTTTCCTTGTCGGCTTGTCTGGATTTGCTTTTCGCGTCATGGCAAACGACAAGTATAACAGGTACGCCAAGAGAGCCTTTACATCCCGCCTGCGATTGGCTAGCGTTAGCGAAGAAGCCAACGAATACCCACGATGGACACAGCAACCGCAGTTCGCGACCTCCTCTTCACCTTGCTTCTGAAGGTAGGCGTGGCGTCCTCGATCGCCGCGCTGCTCGCGCGCTGGAACGCCTTCCGCCGAGTGCTTTTTACCGAAGAGCGCGACCCCGACCAAAAATTGAAGCTGATGCTTTTCATGACGCCCGCCCTGATCGTCGGCGTGACACTGCGACTCGTCGGCTATCCCTACCAGTTCGCGGACCTCTCCCTCGAAGGCGCCTTTCTGATGGGCCTCCTCGGCGGCCGCGTGGTCGGCCCAATTGGCGGCGCGATCATCACGATTCCGGCGCTCATCTCTCACGAGTGGCTGGCGATGCCCGCGGCTTCGACAGCCGGCTTGCTCGGCGGACTGATCCGCCAAGCGATCCCCAATAAAGAAGATCTCTGGAACTTCGGTCCCTTCACATTTCTCAACATTCCAAAAGCCGCGGTTCGCCTCCTGAAAAAAGGTCAATTATCGTGGGAAATGGCGCCGCTGGGTGTCTGCGTCGTACTGGAATTAGGCCGCGTAGCCCTGGTCCAGGCCACCAAGCCCAAGTGGCTCTTCGCCATTCACCCGCAGTGGGACTGGTGGCTTCTTTTGACGGTGATCGCCACGCTGATGTCCGTCGCCGCGCCCCTGAAAATCTGGAACAACACCCGCATCGAGATGAACCTCGAGCGCCACCAGCAACTCCTCCTGAAAGCCCGCATGGACGCCCTCTCCCGCCAAATCAACCCCCACTTCCTTTTCAACACCCTGAACACCGTCTCCGCGCTGATCCGCTTCGATCCCGATAACGCGCGCGGCGTCGTGCTTAAACTCAGCAATATTCTTCGCCGCCTCCTGCGCAAGCACGAAACCTTCGTGCCCCTGCGCGAAGAGCTCGAATTCATCGACGACTATCTCGACATCGAAGTCGCCCGCTTCGGCCGCGACAATCTCGACATCATCAAGCACATCGACGAAGAAACTCTCGAATCCTTCGTTCCCAGCATGCTTCTCCAACCCATCGTCGAGAATTGCCTGAAGCACGGACTGGCTCCAAAACTCGACGGCGGAAAAATTCAACTGCGCACCACGAATCGCGACGGCCGCCTGCACATCGAAATCGAAGACAACGGCGTCGGCATCTCCGAAGAAAAAATGCCCCACGTCTACGTCGAAGGCATCGGCCTCAGCAACGTCCGCGAACGCCTCCGCGTCCTCTACGGCGCCGATTTCCATCTGCAAATCGAAAGCCACACCGGCCAGGGCACCCTCATCAAAATTGACATCCCCGAATTGGTCTCCGCCATGCAAACCGTCGGGTGAACGTAATAATTAGATGGCTTGAGACAGTTATGCTTCATGGGTAGTCAGCGAAGGCCTTCCATAGACATGTATGCACAAATGTACATATACTTGGACTGAGAGTTGCCCCCGTGAGCTATGTGTGGGATCCGGCGAAGGCCCGGGCGAACTTCGCCAGACACCGCGTTCGGTTCGGAAGCAGTGGCAGTGCTCGAAGACGAGCTTGCTCTGACGGTACGCGATCCTTTCTCCGAGGATGAAGAGCGCTGGATCACCTTGGACATCAATGAGACTGGCCGCTTATTGGTTGTAGTCTACGCGTGGCGCGGGGACAATGTGCGGCTGATTTCAGCGCGCCCGGCCACGCCCAGAGAAAAGAGCCAATATTAAGAACGCCATGAAGCGTGAATACGATTTCAGCAAAGCCAGGCGCGGTGCCGTCGTTGGGGTCCCTCGAGGAAAAACACGGATCACCATCCGCCTTGATGACGACATTCTTGTCTGGTTCCGCGAGCAGGTCCAGCTCGCGGGCGGCGGCAACTACCAGACTCTCATCAACGAAGTCTTGCGCCAGCATATGCACCGGGCCCAGGAGCCGCTTGAAAAGACTCTTCGGCGCGTCATTCGCGAAGAGCTCAGTCGCGCTTCTTAGTGCACCTGGGGCAGCAGTTGGTGCGGGCACTATGGTTTAGGTCGATGCTGGGGATATAATCGTCTTCGCGCGCCCGTAGCTCAGCTGGATAGAGCATCTGGCTTCGAACCAGAGGGTCGGGAGTTCGAGTCTCTCCGGGCGCGCCACCTAAATAGCTTGCCCATCACTGAATTAGCGAACTCCCTGGATGAACCACCCTCTCGATTTTGGGTCCATTTGGGTCCACTAAGAAGCCCACCGCCTTTTCAAGCCTCTCGACCGCCGCTCTCTGAGACGCAGGAACTACCTGCGCGTAGATTTCCGCCGTGGTGCTGAGGCTCGCGTGGCCCAGCTGAGCTTGCGCCGTTTTCAATGGTTCACCCATGTCGCTCATCAACGTCGCATGCGTTCGACGGAAATCGTGCCAACTGAAACGTCGGCGTTCCGCTTTCGTGCAACCCGGGAACAGCCAGCACCTCTGCAGATTTCCGGGTCGCAGATAAGTTCCGTTGCGACTGGGGAAGACGAGTGAATTTTCTGAAGTTCCGCAACGGCCGAGATGGTGGCGAAGTGCTTGCTCCAGGGACGGCCCGAAGGGGATGTCTCGGTTCCCGCCTTGTGTCTGTGGAGTGGAGTTGTGGCCTTCATAGACCGCTTCGCGAACGCGAATGGTCTTTCCTTCGAAATCCACATTCTTCCAGCGAAGAGCGAGCAATTCTCCAATGCGCATTCCTGTTAGAACCGCCATCAGAACAAGAGCGCGAGCCGTGTTCCCAACCGGAGTCGCGGAAATCTTCGATCTCGAACCGGTCAAAGCCTCGGGGGTTTTTTGCCCTCCTTGCCCTGAATCCAGCGAGGCTTGCTGGGAACCGCAACGCGACGTACCACAACCCACGTGTCCCAGGGACGCGCTACCGGGCGGCATGACGAACCGACGTGGGACGGCGCCACCCAGCCGAGTAGAGAATCCGGCGAAAACGCCCGCTTATTACTAAGAGGCCTGCTTTCTAGAAAAACTCAACCAGCGTTCATCTGGAACGTTGGATTCCCTATACTTCAGAGGCCCTGAAAGAGGAAAACGTAAAAGAAAATCTATGGAGGCTCGGCGCCGGCGTAGTCCGTATTCACCTTTGAATGGTCTATTCTCAATAGAATGAACTTATTACCGGCGTTTCTTCAGCGGGGGGAGGCCCGACTCCCCTTAGGGTACTGACCCCTAGCCGGCAACTGCTGAAGCATTCCCGCAGAGATTCCACACCAGCCTTTCCGTTCACACCGCCGATCCCAATGGGGAGACAAACATACGCCCCGCGACGGCCTCTCCAATAGCAACCACGAGGTCTGAGTTAATCCGAAGCTTCGAAACATATGCGAGAGCGCCCGTCTTAAGAGCAACTTGAACGAAATCAGGGTCGGTGTGTACCGTTAAGAAGACGATCTTCGACGAGGAACCAGACTCCCTCAATCGGTCGGCTGCCTCTATCCCGTTGAGTTTCGGCATCGAAATGTCTGTGACGATGACATCCGGTTGAAGCTTCCCGGCAGCTTCGACCAGAGATTCACCGTCCTCCACACACCTGACAACGTCGAAGGTTGGTTCCAGGAGACCTTGGACTAACTCCAAAAGTCTCCGATGGTCATCGGCCAGGAGTATTCGTATTTTTCGCACTTAAGCAGCCCGCCGACCGCGGGGCCAGGTGAGAGCCTTCGTTTACATAGTGGGCTATCCCAGCCGGAGGCGACCAAACTTCTGATAGACCTGGCAAGACGAGTCTCACTTAAGAGCTTGGGCCGTGGATGGAGTCCCTGAAAACTGTCAAAAGAAGCAGGGCCTCCGGCCCGACTTACACAACAGGCAGAGAGTCCTTAAACGAATTGCTCCTCGTAGGCCCACACTGATAGGCTTAGAAGTCACCTTGTGGCTATTCTCTTTGGAGGGGCAATGGCGTGTAAGAGTTGTGGTTCCCAGAAGCAGCAATACTTCTCAGGGGAATTGTCGGTTGCTTTCCTCGCCATTGAAAAACTCAAACAAGCTCCCGTCTACGTCATCCAAAAGATCCTGGTCTGCTTGGACTGCGGATATGTCGAGCTAATCGTTCCTTCAACCGAATTGGAACAGCTTAGAAAAGGCATCTAGGCATTCCGCACAACAATCTCGGGGCGTAGTTAACTGCGCACTCATTGCGCCTCGCACGATTGGTTTTGGATCGGTCTTAGTTGTCCGGTGACGGCGTTAATCACGAGTGAAGCGCGATTTCCCGCGAATTTCTTCGATTGTTACGGCCGATTGCCCATGACCGAGGCAGCAACCCGAACGCGGCATATTTGCGCGGAGTCACGCAAACTCAAACATTCGATCGATCTGCGACTCGATCGAGAGGCACCCAGGCATCAATTCGCGTTCCTTTGCCAGGCTTCGAATGAACCTCGAATTCTCCGCCTAGCTGGCGCGCCCGTCCTTGCATGCTGAGAATCCCCAGCCCGGGTTTTTCCAGCTTGTTCGCATCGAATCCCACACCCTCGTCGCACAAAGAAAGAAATAATCTGTCGCCCCTATGGCGCACACTCAATTGGGCTCTTTGAGCCCCGCTGTGTTTTTTTAAGTTCTGAAGTCCTTCCTGAGCGATGCGAAACAGACATAAAGCAACGTCTGGCCTGACGCTGGGCGGAATATCTCCGGATGTGAAATCCACTTCGATGCCTTGCTTGGCACCAAACTCTCTACACAGAGCCTTTAGCGCGGCGACGAGCCCCAAAGTGTCAAGCGCGGATGAATGTAATCGGTGGGATGCGGTATGAAGATCGTTATTAAGCTCATTAACCGACTGCCTGAGTTCATCCAGCTTCTGTTTCAACGTCTCTGGTGTACTAGGAGATGTTTCCCCGGTAATCTGCAATTCGCATCCGAGCAGCGCCAGACGTTGGCTAAAATCATCGTGTAGCTCTGATGCCAGTCTGCTTCGCTCCTCCTCCTGCGCCTTAATAAGGTGGCCGCTGAGTTGCACCTGGGTGTCTCGCGACTTCTTCAATTCCGTTCGGCTGTACTGCAGGTAAGTGGCAAGAAGAGATAAGGCGAGAATTATCAGTAGTCCACTGGCCCAGATTCGTCTGGTGCGTTCCCAAACTGACATTTCGCGGAACAGCACCACGCTCTCAGGAGGAAGATCGCCTTCCCTTAGTCCCCAGCGCTTTAGCGCGCGCCAATCGAACATCATGACGTTCGCATTCTTTACCACAGGGATGTCTCCTAGTTTCTCTCCATTCAGAATACTCACCGCCATTTGTCCAGCAATCTTTCCGTCGGAGGCAAAGCTGATTATGTCCCCACCGACAGCTCCTGTGCCGAAGTTCACATCGAACAAGACAAAGACCGGCATATTCGTAGCGCCAACAACCAAGGGAGCTGACTGATTGGCGTCAATGAAGTGTGCTCCGGCAGCATCCTGAAAGATCGATGTGTAGAGGACAATCGTATCGTTCGGTAGCCGGCTTAATCGACCGAGCAGTGTGGGCATGTCCTGGTCGGTTAGATAGGTAAACTCAAACCTCGATTCGTAGTTCTGTAGGCTGCCTTTGACGATTCTCTCTAAATATCGATCATAGGCCCCCACACCACCTACCACGACTACATGCTTAGTGGTGGGTTGCAAGTGCAGTGCCGCCTTGAAAGTTTCCTCGGGCCGTACTCTTCCCCAAACCCCCGTAAAGTGAGAGTCCGGCTTCAGCCTTTCTAGCATCTCCTCCGAACTCCCGCAGAAGATAATCGGAATTCCTGGGAAGAATCTCTCGTGCGATTCAATCATGAACTGGAGGGACGCCGGCCCAACCGCAATGATCAAGTTTGGCTTGCTATCCTGGTACTTGCGAACGTACCACTCGCGAATGTGGCGTTGGGACGCTTCGTCTGTGAACAGATTAGCTCCCAGACTCTCGTCATACCATTCGATCTGATAACGCGATTGGCTAACAGCAGTGAAGATTGCTTGATCCATTACAGCGACGCCTGGTGACGCGATAGGATCAAAGTCGTTGAAAACTAAGACGCGGCGGACCTCATTAACCGCGGCTGGGGTAACGGTTTGGAACAGGAGTAAGAACGCCAGCAGCAAAAGCACGAACTTTCGAGGGCGACATTGTTTATGCCACTGTTGAGCACGAAGTTCTGGACTGTGTCGATCAAACCGCGAACCCATGGATGTCACCTTACAATCCGGTTTTTGGTGGTTTCGCTGCACCCACAGATCTCACCGGGGCGAGGGCACGGGGCGAATAAGATACAGGAACGGTGCGACAGTCCTGCAGCTTGCGGTAACCCGCATACTTGCATCCTAAATCTCGGAAAAATAATTCACTACACCCCGACGCTGACTCCGTGGTTTGCCTCGGATAGATGCGGTTCGAGCACAGACGACCCAGCAAACGATCCTTTCATTGGTTAGGACTCTACGCCGAACGACGGGAATTTGAAACGACTAACCGGACAATGAGAATCAAGTGTCCGGTAACCAACGCTAATCGGCCTCCAGCGTTCTTGACCGAACGCAACGGCCTGTAACTTTTGACAGTGGGATTTGGTGCCCCATCATGACAGCGTCCCCAGACGAGCGAAGTTTTGTGGTCATGTTAGGAATTTCATGCGATTAGCCGTCCTAGGTCTCGCAGCATCCGCCGTGCTTCCGTTACCAAGCCGGGCACAGGTTCCTGTTTTCAAGATTACGCACGAAGATAGCACAGATAAGTTCTCCGTGAAGGCGTCGGTGGCGCTAGAAGGCACATTCGAGAAATGGGACGCCACTGCCACCTTCGCGTCTCCGGATATCTCGACGGGTGTTTTGGACATCAAGATTCAGGCTGACAGCGTTAACACTGGCAGCGGCATGAAGGACGGCAAGCTGAAGAGCAAAGACTTTTTCGATGTCAAAGACAATCCGACAATCACGTTTCATTCAAAGAAGTTTGTGCAGACCGGTCCCGACACTCTTGAGATAGCGGGTGACTTTACAATCCGCGGTGTGTCTAAACCCGAGACGCTGACGTTCACCATAACCGGCGCGGGAACAGGCGCAGGCGGAATTAAAGGGACAATGGCCTTCGATCGTAAGGAGTTCGGAATGAACAGCGGCATTCCCTTCATCAAGATCGCCGACCGCGTCGAGGTGACCGTCGACCTGAAGGGGAAGCGAGTCGGCGGCCCTCCTGTGGACTTAAAGGAATAGCCAGCCTGGCGGCAGAGCGGTCACGGCCACTGTCGAACTCCTGTGCAGTCGCCTAACCCGACAATTGCCAAACCACTGCCGACTTTTCCGATAAGAGGTGCCAGCTCAACCGGTCGACGCAACACTTTCTAATGGCCTGATCCAACAGCACTTCCCCGAGAGAACCGATCTGTCGGGCTGTACTCAATCAGAACCCATCCAGGGCAGTGTTCCGTTTGATTCAACCCTTGTAAGCGATTTTAGCCTTTGAGACTCCAGCAGTTAGACTTTGAGCTTAGTGTTGCGTCGACCCATTGAGACCGCCGCGGTTACCGGAAACTGCCGCCCGCGATTCAGGTGTGGCCCACAACAAACAATTGCCAATGGTGTATAATGGTGGCAGGTAAGATTGTGCCACCTGCCCGGGAACGCCAATCTTCAGATTGGCGTTTTTGTTTTGGCGCATCGTTCGTTGCGCTGGAGATTCCGACGCTAACAACCGCTGGCCCGCGCGGCATTCGCCCGCCACTCGAATATCAAGCAAAAAGCGCCTCGTCAAAGGCCATATTTCGCACAATTTTGGTACGATCGTGTAACCCATTTAGAATCAACACATACACGGACCTCCCGTAAATGCTGATTTTAAACGGCTTAGCCAAAACCCTAAACCATTCAGAATCAACACTTACGCAAAAACCGGGAGGGGGTGGTCTGTTATCGTTAACCAGCTATCGAACCTTGGCTGTCCGCAGGTTCCCTAAGATTGCGTGCAGCCGTTGACAGTTTTTCTAGCCAGGAACCAATCGCACGGGTTACAATGCGCCAATCGCGAACCTGAAATGCCATCTGTGTAGTCTGGTGCAGCCCCTGCCAAAAGGCAGCGCCAAGGACAATTCGATGTTCGACGTTCCAACCCCGCAGTCAGTTTAATCCGCAAACGCGGATCTAGTTTTTTCTAGTCGAACCACAAAAACTCCGAACCAGCGCATTCGCGTTTTATTTATTCGCGCCCGCGCAGCTCGTGGAGATATATATGTCATCGGAACAAGTTGTCGTCGCAGGCGCTCCGCCCAGGTTTTGGAGCTCCGTCCGCGAAGCACTCCGCGGCTCGCATCAAGACTTCACAACCGGCAGCCTCAATCGCGCCATTCTGCTCCTCGCCATTCCCATGGTCCTCGAAATGGTGCTGGAATCCCTCTTCGCCGTCGTCGACGTTTTCTGGGTCGGTCGACTCGGTGCGGACGCCGTCGCCACCGTCGGCCTCACGGAATCGTTGCTGAGCCTGGTCTTCGCCGTCGGCCTTGGACTAAGCCTCTCCACCACCGCCATGGTCGCGCGCCGCATCGGCGAAAAAGATCCCGCAGGCGCAGCGGTTGCCGGCGTGCAAGCCATCGCCATCGGTCTGGCCGTCTCGGTGATCGTCGGCCTGCCCTGCTTGTTCTTCGCGCCAAACCTCTTGCGCGCGATGGGCGCCACGCCGCAAATCATCGCCGTTGGCTCCGGCTATGCTCGCATCGCGCTCGGCGGCAGCGGCGTTATCATGCTGCTCTTTCTCAACAACGCCATCTTCCGCGGCGCAGGCGACGCGGCCATCGCCATGCGCTTGCTCTGGGTCTCCAACATCATCAATCTCGTCCTCGACCCTTGCCTCATTTTCGGCTGGGGTCCGTTTCCCAAGCTCGGCGTCACCGGCGCCGCTCTCGCCACATTCACGGGACGCAGCATCGGCGTTCTCTATCAGTTCTATCGCTTGCTCCGCGGCACGGAACGCATTCGCATTCTCCGCCAACAGATTCGCCTGAATTTTCAAGTTCTGCTGCGGCTGCTCCGTGTCTCGCTTACCGGCATCCTCCAATTCGCGATCGCCCACACCAGTTGGATCGGCCTCGTGCGCATCGTCAGCATGTTTGGCGCCGCCGCGCTCGCCGGCTACACCATCGCCATTCGCATCGTGGTTTTCATCATCCTGCCTTCCTGGGGACTCAGCAACGCCGCCGCCACGCTCGTCGGCCAGAATCTCGGCGCAAAGCAACCCGACCGCGCCGAAAAATCCGTGTGGCGCACCGGCTTTTACAACATGCTCTTCCTCGGCGCCATCGGCATACTCTTCATCTTCTTCGCCGAACCCATCGTTCGCCTTTTCACACACGATCCCGAAGTCATCCCGCTAGCTGCCTCCTGCCTCCGCATTCTCAGCTACGGCAACATCGCCTACGCCTACGGCATGGTAATGTTGCAGGCGTTCAACGGAGCAGGGGACACCGTCACGCCAACACTCGTCAATTTCTTCGGCTTTTGGCTGCTGGAAATTCCGCTGGCCTATTTCCTCGCGATTCCCGGCGGAATGCACTCGAACGGTGTCTTCCTGTCGATCGTCGTTGCCGAAGCGTTCATCGCCGCAGTCAGTATCATCCTGTTCAAACGCGGCCGCTGGAAAGGTCAGCAAATCTAGCCAACGCTCTAGTGCGGCCAACATCCCTCCTGCCGCGCTACTGATCGCGAACTCACGTTTCGTGCAAGGCTTATGTTAGAGTCTCCGAAAAATGCAACCTTTCGAGAAGAGTCTTGAAGGCATTCGGGCTGAACTGTCAATCGGCTATGAAACGATTCGTGTGTATAGAGCCCCTGATCTCAAATCCTTGCAGATCGGCTATTCGATCAGTCCGACTGGTGAGTCCTTGACAGGCGAAAAGGAAGGCGACTGGCTTAAGAAGTGGATTGTCATCGGTTATGGCGAATGCTGCGGCGACCCAATTTTCATTGACTCCACCGCTGAGGGTTTTCCCGTTTACACCGCCATTCACGGCGAGGGCAGCTGGAATGCCAAGCGAATTGCCGTCTCACTTGAGCAGTTTGGGCTCGCGCTCTCGGCCGTCGCAGAGGCTGCGAAAGGCCGCGAGAGTCCGGTACTTATCGATAACATTCCAATCACCGAATCCGAGAAACAAACTACGCTTGCTACCATAGAACACCTCAACCCGGGCGTAGATCTGGAATTCTGGAAAATACTGCTGGGGCATGACGCGTGACGAACGAAAACCCAAGCCGCCCGCTTGCCGTCGTCTCGATCCAAATCCTGACCGACATCCACTTCTGGATTCCCATCGCCGTCCTGCTTGCCGGACTGGCCGTCCTCCACTGGATGCAATGATCGCGCCTGGCCCCACACTAAACAGTACGATCCCGCAATCGGTCGAGCCTGCGCGCCTTCGGAAATTGCAACTAGTGGGAATTCTCTGCGGCTTCGGCGCCGGAGCATGGCTTGGCGCCGCCGAAGCCCCGACAAAACTTGTGAAACTCGGCGTCTCGCCTCTAGTCGTTTCACTCCTGATGGTCCTAGGCGTTTTCCTCGCCCGCTGGAGCATCCCCGCCCTCATCCGCGGCACCGGCCAAATGCGCGCCGACATTCGCCAAGCCCCTCACCTGATCGTCTGGGGCGTCCTCGCAGGCTGTCTCTGGGCCGTCGCCAACACGCTCACCATCTTCGCCATTCGCGACATCGGCCTCAGCATCGCCTTCCCTCTCTGGAACATCAACAGTCTTCTCGGCATCTTCTGGGGTTATCTTCTCTTCAACGAATTGCGCGACGCTGGAAAACTCCGCTGGCTCACCGTCCTCGGCGGCGCGCTGCTCATGTTCACTGGCGCAACGCTCCTCGCCATCGCCTCCTCAGCGCAAAGCCCCGCCGAGCACCCCATGCGCGGAATCCTCGCAGCACTCGCCGCCGGTGTTCTCTGGGGCACGATGTATGTCCCCTACCGCAAAGCCTATCTGACCGGCATGAATCCTCTCTCCTTCATCGCCTTCTTCACCATCGGCGAACTCGGCATGATGCTCGCTCTCGCCGTCGTTTACGGCGGCGGCCCTGCCGCTCTCGGCTATCAACTCGAGCTAGCCAAGCCCGTC
>Ga0210389_10004083_pt1 | contig 11370 bp, 8 predicted proteins | sample IncBWH28OmetaG_FD_160127 | JGI IMG/M metagenome (GOLD analysis project Ga0210389, IMG submission 160127) | Forest soil microbial communities from Barre Woods Harvard Forest LTER site, Petersham, Massachusetts, United States - Inc-BW-H-28-O ... | reverse complement strand
CCGGGTCCAATACTCTCCAGATACGCACGTGTCTTCGGCCCCATGATTCCACTGGCGGGCGAGATGCCTGCTTTCGCTTGATACAGAGCGAGAGCGTTCTTGGTGAGGGTGCCGAAATATCCGGTGGGGTTCGCACGCTTGTTCCCTGCCGGGCCGGTCGGAGAAACGATATTGTTGAAAACACCGTAACGGAACCCGCCGCAGCGAGAAAGATCTGCGTTCCCCTCAGATAGTCTCGCAGTCTTCACTTGTTCTTTACGCGGACGACAAAAACGGTTGCGTCGTCACGCTCGTCTTCGACCGTCGTCACCTCCGCCACTCTTTTGATAATGAGCTCCGCGATCTCTTTCGGAGACCATCCCTGATCAATGCCGCGCTCCCCGATACTTGCGATGCCGGTGTAGCCTAGCGGGTCACTCACGCCGTCAGTGAAGCCAATGAGGAGGTCGTCGGTGCTTAACTCGACGACCTCCTCGGTCACGGGGGCCGGATTCATTTCCCACAAAGACCCCCCGCGGGCCCCGCTGCGAAGTTCAGGTAAAGCGCTAACGTTGATTGCGCCAACTTCTGCGCGCAATAACAGAAATGCTGGGTGGCCAGCGCAGGCACTGGAGACAAAAAGGCGGTCGGCGATTTGAGTGAAAAGGCAATAACGGCCTGTTGCGCGTAGTCCCATGTTCCGCGCCACAGCATTCAACTTATCCATCACAAATGATACCGACGCTGTCTCTTGTAGCACGTCAAAGGCGCCGGCGAGAGGAAGCATATTGAGGGAACCACGGAGCCCGTGTCCTTCACCGTCCAGCAAAAGGATGCCGACGCGGTGCTTCGAAATCGATACCGCTCTGCAATAGTCCCCGCCGATTTCTATTTCTCGCAAATTCGAGCAACAATAGCCATCGATCCTGAGATGTGATGAGATCTCCCACGGCCGCCCTATCTTAGATTGGATTGCCCGCTCAGTATCCTGTCGTCTGGTTAACTCACTTCGATTTCCTATGGCATCCAAAATGACCGCAACCTCGGCCCCAAAACCTCTTGCCCAATTCATAAACTCTGCGGTCGGCTCGTCACGATCCGTCTTGTATTTGATCCAAGCAACTGCCGTGCATTTGTTGTAGCTAATGATCGGTAATCCGAGCTCACAGCGAACGCCCTGATCTACAGGAACGGGATTAATCGATTTCGGCCATGCTAACGGTTCTAATGGCGCGCGCCACGTATTCCCCTCCCGTACAAGTACCTTGAATGCGTTGGCAGAGATCTTGCAAATCCAGACTGGACGTTGGTGGCTCCAAACGAAATAGGTCCACCCGTCCTCTCGAATGCTTGGCTTAAAATCTCGATAGCTTGCGCCCGCCGGTTCAGCTGTGCCTAATCGTCCTAGGGGCCCAGAATACTTCCAAATGTCGCACAGGTCCGCGTCAAGATACTCTTTAGTAATTGTCGCCAGCTCATCCAAGACTACACCTGGAGAGATGTCAGAAGTCGTTTGCGCCAAACCTTCCAATAGTCTCTGGCTGAGACTGATCAACCTGTAATACTGGCATGCGACGGCGGCTCGGTTTGCCGCATACCACAATACCCGCACATCCCCCGGAGAAAATCCATCTTTCTTTCTCGATTCAAGGCAGATAGCACCGATAACGCGACCATTGATCACCATAGGGGCGGCCATTTCGCACTTCACTCGGTTATCTAACCACAGGTGAATATTGCTGAATGCCGACGAGGCAAGATCGCGAATCAAGAGAGCGCGGCGGCGCAGCACGACCCACGTTATGACCCCCTGTGCCTGCTTCACCAGCTGTTGTTTGGCACGTTCGACATGCTGGATTTGTCCGACGTCTGCAATAAGGTTGAGGAGCTGAGTTTCCGAATCATATAAATGGAGAGTGCCGAACGTGTGTCGACTTCCACCAAAGGCCGCGACAGCGCTCGTTAGCACCCCGCGCAGGTAGCTTTCAAGGCCGCCCGAGATGCCCTGCATACTTTCGCCTGAGATGGTGTTTCCAGGTGAGAGCAGCTGGGCTAATTTAGCGAGAGCGGGTGCGTCAGATGTGGTTGACTCTGCCCGCAGCGCAGATAAACCAGAGACCAATTGTTGAAATGCTTGTTCTATCTTCTGCCTGAGAGGCTTATTAAATTCGGTCGTTGTTCTAAAATTTACAAATAGGACTGCATCCTCTGGAGAGTCGTCGTTGGGATAGATCAATCGAGCGCATGATTTTACTCGTTCGCGAGTCACGAAATCACCGAATAGAACTTTCTTGGCGGGCGGCAGCTTCGGTATCGCCGGCGATTTCTCCCGAAGTAATTGATCGTTCTGAGCATCCCGGCTGAAATGAACTCTCGGACCGAGTGATATAACGTCTCTCGCCGTAGGGGGAAAAGAGAACCCATACATCGGCTCAGGATGTTCCACGCCTACCATCGCGGCAAGACGAAACCCGTGCTTCCAGATTGGATCGCGAATGTAGAAGGTACAGGAACTCGCCGATACCTCGTTTTTCAGCCTCTCAAGCAGATCTTGGATTTTCATCATGTCAGGAAACTTGAACCGCCAAAATTAACTCTGTTGTCATAAATAGCGGCAGCAATCGTATCATTTCCCACGAAACGTGTCGACCCCCATCGGTCACTACAATGTTCGGTTTTCGGGCCTAACGGAGGTCCTTCTCTAGAAAACTCACAGTACCGCCGTGCGGCCGTCGGCGGTTACGCTGGAGCTAAGGGTGGTGACCATCGACCCCCCGAAAGGTACGGAAAATCTATCGATTTCTACAAGTTACAGGTTTGCCCAGCCGTCCCCGCCTACCGACGCAGCCATCGATTTTCCTTATCAGTCAAACCTTACCGGGCATCGCTATCGCTCGTCGATAGGTGCCCGTCGCTCCGCTGGCCTCAGACAATCGGCTTCCGTCAGGAAGCGGGTACACCGCCCTTCGTACCCTCCTGCGGCGGCGGTGATCCCGCCGGAATACGGGAGGAACGAACGGCATGCATGAAGCAATATCACTCACGCTCTGGAAGTCTGCAACCAGGTTAGAAAGTGACGCCCAGGGCACGTCTGCCCTTCTACCAAGTCACACGCAAAGCACGTTGTGGTAACAACGCGACAAAAGCAAACCCTCATGCCTGGATTCGACCTCGACTATACCGCTGCGTTCTCTTTTTGGTTTGAAATGCTCAGCCGTGGTCTCGTCCTACGCCTGTTTTCAAACCGGCATTTCGGATCGGTTTTTCGTCTTCGACGCCGTTCAGAATGTCTTTGAAAGTTCTGATTTCTTTGAGTATATCGAACGTTCAGGTGGTTTGAAATTACGGCGTCCGAGGACACAAAAATGCCGCAGACGGCACAATTCACCTTCCTCCAGTTAGCGCCCAATACTCTCTAGGTACGCATGCGTCTTCGATCCCAGGAGTCCGCTGGCGGGCGAGATGCCTACTTTTGCTTGATAAAGAGCGAGCGCGTTCCTGGTGAGGATTCCGAAATATCCCGTCGGGTTCGTAAGCCTGTTGCCGGCGGGACTCAGGGCATTGTTCATGATGAGGTACACCTGAAGAGCCCAGACATCTTGACCAGAGAAACCAATGGTGAGGGTTCTCCCGTTGTTTGCGGAGAGGAACATCTGGAGGGAGAGGGAGCGGACATCAGTCACGAGGGCAAGGAGACCAGAGAGATTGCTGGTGCTGCCTCGTGAGGTTGGAGCCGTGGGTGCGGATGGGGTGGCAGGAGTCGTTGCGGGCGGAATATAGGATCCTCCCCCGCCGCCTCCGCCACCAACGCCGATTGATGAACCACCTCCACCACCGGATGAAGCTGATGCGGTGGTAGCCGAGACTGAAGTCGAAGTCGCGGAGGCATTGCCCACGGCATCGAAGGCATCGACTGCATAACTGTACAAAGTATTCGCAGAGAGGCCCGTGTCGACATACGCAAGGACGCTTGTCGTCGCGATCTTTGTGTTGTTCCGCAAGATGTCATAACCCGCCACGGCCACGTTGTCAGTCGATGCCGTCCAAGAAAGATTGATTTGGGATGTCGAGACGGGTGTCGCGGCAAGGCCCGTGGGGACGGAGGGAGGGATGGTATCAAGCTGATATGCGCCAGCATCCCACGCCGCACTTGCGGGACGAGTTAAACCGTTGAAACTTGTGCAAAGAGAGGCCAGACTTCCGGAACAGAGGCTCGTGAGATTCGTCGCAATCTGAACAGTGGAATTTGAGACAGACGTCTCTGAATAACTATTACCAGCCGTGAAACCTTGGCTCGCCGCCGCCGCATGACTCATGACCACGTTAGTGGCCAGCGTTTCGGTCGTTGCGCCCGCGCAACCGCCGGAATTCCAAGTCTTATCGCACACCATTGCATGCGTTGCCGTACCGTTGTCGGAGATGCAGTTGTTGTTCTCTTCGACGAAGTTAGCGAGGTCACCCTTGCTACGCTGAACAATTTCCACACAGCTCCCGCTTGATGTGGCAACGAAGGTATTATTGTACAAATACGCTGATCCCGTTGCTACAGGGGAAGTGTCGATGTAAACCGGTCCTGGGACAGAGTTATAGATGATATTATTCCAAATATAGTCGGTTTCTGGCGCAGCGATGCCTCCTCCCGTAAAAACGGAGACTGCTGTGCAATCGTGAATCAGGTTATTTGAGAAATATACAGTACTCGCACCGGTCGTCTCGACGCAGTTTTCATGGTTTCCCGTATCGTATGATTGATTGATGGGGCCCACGGTATTGCCAGCGAAGGTCACTGTCGCGCCATTTAATAGAAATCCGTTCGACATGTTCTGCGCTGTGGAGTTTTCTACTGCGGGGACTGCGTAGGTACACATTCCACTATCTGTTCCGCTGGGCGCACCATCGCAGGTCAAGTCGTTGATTATGCTGCCAGGGTTATACGGTGAGCTAGTAGATCCGACGACCACCTTCATCGCGTCGCAATTTCCAGACGTACATCCCCCTGGATTATCATGCGTCCAAGAGTGAAAGTATACATTTTCCAGCGTGATGTTTTGCGATGTCTCTAGATTGATACCAATGGCGTTGCCGTATGTGGGGCTCCCGGTCCAGCGAAAATTCACCATTTCCAAATTGTCTAGAGTGACATAGGAAATTCCCAAACCACCTGTTTGTAGATCCACGACGATATTCTTGGATCCAGCTGTAGTACTCTGCAGATCAAAGACAGGCCGAGTCCATGAGCTCCCCGTGTACCACGTTTTATCCACTCCGAAATAAATAGGATTCCCTATTGATCCTGACCACGAGATGGTCCATGTAAAATTCGAGTTTGGCCAAGTGACACCGCCTTTAAAGATGAAATTGTCGGCAGGCTGAGGTGTTGTCGACGCGCAGACGGACGTGCAACCGACCATGCCGGGAGCATGCTGCCAAGGAGTTGTTTTGGAAGAACCATTATTTGAGTCGTTGCCTGACACATAGTCAATATAGAAACTTCGACCGGGTTGCGTCGAAGCGGTTACTGTGGTCGAGGTGGGTGAGGTATTTCCCGGAGCATCAAAAGAGTCGATGTAATAGCTATAGGTCGTGCTGGCAAAGAGACCGGTGTCGAGATACGAAGCGCCGCTTGACGTCGCTACTTTCACGCCATTGCGATAGATGTCGTAGCCTGTGACTGCTATGTTGTCGGTAGAAGAGGCCCAAGACAGATTGATCGTGGAAGACGCCGTTGACGTTGCAGACAGGCCCCCAGGGGTAGAGGGAGGGAGCGTATCGATGAAGAACGTGCCATCTGTTGTCGTGGCCGTGTTCCCTTGGGCGTCGGTCGAGAGGATTTGGTAGTGGTAGCTTAGGTTGTTCGTAAGGCCCGAGAGTTGGACCGAATGGCTTGTCGTAAGAGTCGAGGTCACAGTCGACGAGCCATAGGCGGAGGTGAGGCCGTAGCTCACTTGCGAAGAGGCTGCTTCGTTCGTAGTCCACGCGATTGTCGATGCCGTCGAAGTAGTCGTGGCGGATATGGCAGATATCACCGGTGGATTCTTAACGATCACCGTGGTCGAAGCCGTCGAGGTATTGTTTGAGGTATCAGTCGAAAGCACCCAGAGGGTAGTTGTGCCATTCGCGGCATTCGTCGAGTTCCAAGAGATTGAGTAAAGGCTGCCGCTCGGGGTCGACGTCGAGCCGATGAGCGTACTTGAAGCGAAAGCCCCACCAAAAGGCCCTTCATAGAAAGCGGTGCTTGAGACGGCAATGTTGTCGGTCGATGATGCCATAAGGGTGATGGTTGAGGAGACGGTAGTATTGCTTGGGGGCGAAATCCACGTAACGGAGGGAGGGGTAGTGTCCGATGGTGCCTTGAATGCTGCGAATAGCATACTGTATGCCAAGGCCGGCGAAGAAGTCATAGTTCCTATACGTAACCCTGCACCTGAGACGATCTGGTCTTCTTGAGCGAAGGCCGTCTTATCACCGGTCGAATAGCTTCTGTTTTCCCGCATGGTATAGCCGCTTCCCGCGGTGAGCGTGGAACTCGCCACCTCACTTCCTCCAGATATGAAAAGGAGATCATTAGTATTCGTAGTGCTTATCGGAACGACATGCCATGTTGTTGAAGCACTGCTGCCGCTACTTGAGGCGACTGCGTCGAGAGGACTAGAAGACGCAATGCCGGAATATTCATATTGAGCAAAGTTATCCCGCGTAGAATTATTGTTGAAATGAACGGTTACACTGTCGGCTCCTCCACTATTGCTTATCGCGTAGTACAAAGCCGTATTGACCCCACCTCCGGGTGTAGAGGTTGACTCAACGGCCTGTATAAAGGAATCCCCCAGAGTATCGGTGGGGGTATTGAAAGTATCCGCCACATACATTTGAACCGCGACAAGGATCAAATCTCCCGCTGTTACGTTCGACGCGAAAGAGTTCGTCAATGTTTGTGCCCCTGATAAATCAATATTGGTTGACGTACTTTGAGCAAAGTTGATCGCCGCCTCCGCCCGTTGTGCCTGCATTCCAAAGAAAAGCAGGCCAAGGACTACGGCAAAGACAACAAAAACTCTCTTATAGGAAAGAAACCAACCACCGAACGGATGGTCGTAAGAGTTCATGTAGACATAGGTGGATTTATGGAAGAAGGCATGGTGCTTACCATGTACTCTTTATTATAGAGGGAAATGCCTCTATGGCCAATGCACAGATTAAGGACAGATAGCAGTGGAAGGCAAAAGGGCCGCCGGCTGTGATGCCGGCGGCCCTTCCCTATCCCGAACTTGCTTTAGGCGGCATGTTTCTCCACCTTCTCCAGATTTGTAGTGGGGCTATGATCTTTAAGAAGATCGCGTGCGGCGTCAAACGTCGCGGCGGGGTTTGCTTTAAGCCAGGCGACGAGATTGTCGCACATTTTGTCTATAGTTCGAGGTGTGCCTCGATGCGGGACACCGCACGCGTGTTTTGAGCGATTTGCGATCTCCAAAAACGCTGGAGCCAGCGTAATCTCTACACTTTTTTCGCTCGCCGAGCGGTTCGAGGTGACGATTTCCAGTAACAGGCGGTTTTCCTCCGGCAGCCCAGCTTTGTACAGAAAAGACGCGTCTCCGCAGAGTTCGATGATAAGACTGAGGCGTTGGGCCAAAAAGGCTTTTTCTCGCTTAAGCCGCTCTATGCTCTCATCAAGACCTTTTCGCTGGAAAATGAGGGCGGTCTTTCGTTCTTCGAATAGAGTGTTCTCGATGAGACCATCGATGAACGCATCCGTCAGATGAGCTAGGCCCTCGTCCGCCTGACTACGTTGCAACGTCAGCGCTTTCATCTGCGTGACTTGATCAACTTCCCAATCGGCAAACAGGGTTTGCAGTTTAGCGGCGGCACAGCGCCGTTCCTTGCTGTCCAGTGTGAGCCGGGACAGGACACTGCCAATGGCATCAGAAACAGTTTCTTGTCGAACGCACGTTATCGGACACGTCTTGGTGTGGCAGCGGTAATAGACATGGGATTTTTGGAGCTCTCCGATCAGCGAGAATCCGCAGTGACGGCATTTTATCAGCCGCCGGTACCGGAAGTCATGGCGTTGGGACCTCGCGTTGAACTTTCCGGTGAGGATTTTTTGAACCCGATCGAACTGCGACTTACGTATCAGCGGCTCGTGTGCGCCGGAAAATGTCTCATTCGTCTTCTGAAGACGAATGACGCCGACATAGAACGGATTATTCAGAATCTTCGAAATCCCGGTCATGCTCAGCCGACTCCCGAGCCGATTTCGCAACCCACGACGGTAAAGTTCCTCTCTGAGCGTCTGAAGGTTGTACTGTCCAGTCCCGTAGAGTTCGAATGCGGCCCGAATGAGCGGCGCGCGCATGGGATCGGGCTCTTTCACCTTCCCTGCGCCGCGATCTAGGTACCCGATGGGTGCTGGCAGTGGGTAGAAACCTTGCTTGATTCGGCCATAGAAACCTTTCCTGGTTTCTTCCCGGAGGTTCCTGATGTAATCGGCGGCGACGACTGCCTGAATGTCTGCGGAGAGGCGTCCGCCACGGGAATGAAGGTCGAGGCTCTCATTCGCAAAGTGAACCTCGATGCCTTCGTCGATGAGGTCACCAAGGTCTGACCAGTCCTTCAAGTTGCGCGCGCCGCGGTCTATCTTGTGGATGACGATGCCATCGGCGCGCCCTAACCGGAGAAGCTTCAGCATCTCGTTGAAGAGCGGCCGTCCCCGCTTCGCGGCCGTCACGCGTTCCTCGAACCACCGGCAGACTTCGATCCCATTGTGCTTTGCATATCGTTCGATGGCCGCGCGCTGCTCCTGAAGAGATACACCGTGCTCACCTTGTTTCACCGTTGAGACGCGGATGTACCCAAAAAGCGTTTTCATTGTTTCTTGTTAATTTATTTTCAATCGACCTTTCCGCGTTCAATCGTAAGATCGTCAGGCGTACCTGTCAAAGCCCGCAGATTATCGGGGAATGTCGGATCGTTCCGAAGACGCTCAAATATCCGGACGGCAAGGGCGATGTAGCGGTCGAACCGCTCTTCGGCGTCAGCAAGCTGCGCCTCGTGGAGATGAGGGTAAAGATCACGGAAGGCCGGCGCGCTGCCCGATTGTGGTGTTTCGTTTTTCATGATCGGTATCGATAACGTCACGCACCGCGGTAAAAGTCATGAAGTGCGTCAATGATCCGGTGCGCGTCGAGAATCGCTTTCTGCGCCGCATCGCTCACATCTCCGGCAAACGGCAAATCGTAGTCGGCGCCGTTTCTCGACTTCCGGAATACAGCGAGAAGTTTGCCAGCGTGACGCAAATCACCATTTGGGTGGCTCCTTAATGCGGCGGCTACGCGGGAATGCGCCGATTGGTCTGTCCGGCCGCTGCGGGCGATCTTCCGGGGAACCGGAATGTTGAGGTCATGACACAGGTCCTGTGCAATGTGGAATGACGCGTAATATGCCCGGCTGATGGCCGTGCGGAGAGCCGCCTCATCTTGTGACGAGGCGAGGCTCTCCGCTAAGGTCAGATAGTCGTTCCAGGCGAACATAGTTACGCGGCGCGGCGCCGCTGCATGAACTCCGGGCCGACCGTGAAGTAGGTGGACGCAAGCGCGAGCGCGTCGAAAATATTGATCCGCGTGTCTTCGGACTGCCAAATCTTCCGGGGCGGCGGGCACCAGTGCTTCGTTTCAGGGAATCTCACAGCGAGCTTCCGGGCGATCTCATATTTATTGCTCGATGCGAATACCGCGCGGACCGCGTGCCGGGAGATGCGCTCGCACCGCGTTCCGCGCTTCGTGGCAGCGGACGTGAAGGCGCAAAGGAGCGCGAGCACGCGCGGAGAACGGTGGACATGATTATCCGAATCGAACGATTCGAGAACCAACACGTCAGGCTTGTACCGCCTCAAAAGCATCTCGACGTATTCAACTGACCGGACATCTTTCCGCACGCGACGGATATTCCGAAACCCCCAATCGATAAGCGCGTCGGGACCTTCAAAGACAGCGTAGCCGAGCCCCCGGCTTGCGGGATCAATCGCGAGCACACATAAATTCGGATCAAATGAATGCTTCATGAAGACGTGGTGGTTGGTTTCGCCGGTGGACGGGCCGACGGGTCGAGGACGAGGCTGGCAAAGGCGGCCAACATGGGATCAGGCCCACGAATGGCGTGGCGAGCGTGCTCCTCTACCTTCTGTCGCGCGTCGTCAAAGATGCCGGCAAAGAGTTCGCTCGCCGGCACGCCGTAGATCACTTCAAGCGCAAAGACGGTCGGAAGATCAGGAATCCGCGAGAACTGCTCATACCGAGATATTTTTGTGCCGCTCTTCGATCCCAAGAGGAACGCCACGTGGCGTTGGCCAACGCGGTGGCGTTTGCGATGGGTACGCAAGTAATTCGGCAGGTGCTGCTTGTGCATGGTGGGTAAGTACGCGCCGGTGAAGGTGCGTCTGTATCATCGACGTATTTATGAGTTGTCAAAAGGCTGAAAAACCTGCCGGAGGCGGCAAGTTCAAAGGCATTGTAAGGGATGGAAGGCGCCCGGAGGGCACCGGCACGGCGGCCTCCATCGGTCGAAAGGCACGATGATAGATCGGCTCACAGGATATGAGTACAAACGCTGAACTGTTTTCCTTGCGAGTAAGTGCAGGAGTGCCGCGACGGAACAACGCAGACGACGACCGTTGGCCAGCTCGAAGATGAGAATGTCTCAAAAGCGGTACGAACGATTAATTCGCAGCGTCGGCGTGGGTTGCTTTCTGATGCTGCTGTAGTTCCGCGAGAACCACCTCATAATCCAGACGCGCGTCGTCGGCAATTCTCTTGAGTTCGTTATATTGGGCGGCTCTCGTCGTCGCAGCGTTCGCAGTAAGTATTCCGACAACCGTCGCGTAGAGTCGCCCACGCCATTCCGCCTCACGAACCAATCGCGCGCACTCGGGGCATAAGGCACCGGAGGACATCGGTCCACCAAGATATCATTAAACGAAAAAAACGCGCATGGTTGCGCCTCCCGTACCATCTGCCTGGGTGGTCGCATCAATCTGCGGGGAACGTTATTGATTCAATGAACCTAAGTAGGTGACGATCTGCCACCGCTCTGGCTCTGGCAGCTTCGACCAAGACGGCATGCCTTTACGGATGACGCCGTTGCTGATAAGCCAGAAGAGCTCTCCCGTAGACAGCTCGCGAACGATCGCGGGGGCCAGTTCCGGACCGCGCTTGCCCCCGCGGCCCGCCCCACCGTGGCATTCAGCGCAATGTTGTTCGAAGAGCTTCCTGCCGGCGGCGATCGCGTCCCTATCGTCGACCAACGGATTGACTCGAACTCTCGCCTTCTCCGGCACAGTCGGATTCGACGCAGCAGAGACGCTGCACAGAGCAAGCAACGAAACGAGCATCAGGAATC
>Ga0210389_10004082_pt1 | contig 11371 bp, 11 predicted proteins | sample IncBWH28OmetaG_FD_160127 | JGI IMG/M metagenome (GOLD analysis project Ga0210389, IMG submission 160127) | Forest soil microbial communities from Barre Woods Harvard Forest LTER site, Petersham, Massachusetts, United States - Inc-BW-H-28-O ... | reverse complement strand
CGCCTGCTCGAGCTCAGGCTCGCCAAAGACGTGCACCCCAGGTGCGAGCGTCGCGTGCACGTGCGCAAACGGAGAGTCGGGCGCGCAGGTGTGCGCCAGCGACGGGACGCTTGGCACGTGCGCGTGCCAGGGAAGCACGGGCTCCGGAGGGAGCGGAGGGGGCTCCGGCACGGGGGGCGTGAAGGCCAGCGGCGGCGGTTCGGGTTCGGGAGGAACCGGAAGCGGAGGGATTTCCGGAGGGCAAACGACGACGGGACAGTTCACGATCATCTACGACGGTTCGCTGACGAAGACGCTGTCCACCTGCTACAGCTGCACGGTCATCTACCTGGACCAGACGAACACGACCAGCGCCTCGTTCGTCTTCACCGCCGGTACGGGGAACACCAGCGTGTCGATGACCATCAGGTCCGCCTCAGCCGGCGGAAACGAGATCTCCGTCGCTCTGTCTGAGAGCGACCCAGCCGTGCCGGCCAGCCTGCGGGGAACGTACTTCACGACGCCCAACTACGTCCTGGTCGGCAGCTCATGTGTCAGCTTCACGACGCTGACGTTGGGCCACGGCGGCGCGATGGCCGGGTCGCTCGATTGCACGCTGTCCGGCGGAGACGACACGGCACCGCACCCCGCGGTGGTTCAGGGGACGTTCACGGGGACCACTCTCTGATTTCGATGATTGGCAATTGTGTCCGTTCGCTGAACCGAGATATGAAAGCCGCAGGAGGTCCGATGCGAGTTGTGTTTGTTGCTGCGCTTGCCTCTTTACTGGTGGCCTGCTCCAGCTCGAGCTCCCCGAGCTCATGCGTGCCGGGGGCCAGCGTCTCGTGCAGCTGTGCGAACGGCAAGACGGGCGCCCAGGTGTGCGCCAGCGACGGTACGCTGGGCGCCTGCTCCTGCGACACGGGCACCGGAACGGGCGGTAGCGGCAGCGGAACCGGAGGCGCCACCGGCAGCGGAGGCGCGACTGGGACCGGCGGCTCGCCGGGTCACGGCGGCGCTGTCGGGACCGGCGGGGCGACCAGCAGCGGAGGCGCGACGGGAACGGGAGGTACGACCGGAACGGGCGGCAGCACCGCGATGTCGGCGTCGGGGCAGTTCACCGTCACCTTCGATGGGACACTCACCAAGACGTACAGCACGTGCTACGCGTGCGCGGCCAACTATTACGCCACGCCGCCGCCGATTGAAGGCGCCCTCGCCTTTGACTACAACACCGGTCAGTCGGCCGTCGATGTCGACGCCCGGCCGGCCAGCAGCGGGAGCGGCTATGAGGTCAGCGTCGGTGTCGAGGACACCGAACCGTCGACGCCCGCCGGGATTCAGGGGACGTACTTGAGCACCCCCACCTGGGTACCCATGACGGGATCCTGTGTGACGTTCAGCCAGTTCAGCCTGCAACACGGCGGCGGAATGGCGGGCACGCTCAACTGCACTCTCACTGGCGGAAACGATACGACGCCGCATACGGCCGTGGTGCAGGGCTCCTTTCAGGGCACGTTCGCCCCCTGATCTCAATCCACGGTGTTCTTCTCTGAGAACGCCGTGGCGAGCAACACCGGCATCCCATCTAGCGGTGGCCCGCTGGGACCCATCGCGGTCGGATGAGTATGAGTGGCAAGCCACCTCTGCAAGGTGGTCCCGAGCGGGATAGCCTCCGTCGCATTGCCATTTCCGACGAAGACGTTTCCTGCGTTGATGATCACCTTGCCCTCGGTATCTAGCGTGATGCCGTCGCCGTTCAGGGTCACCGTGGAGGGCGAGGAGGAGCCAAACGTGACGACGATCTTCTTCGCATCCTCGTCAAACACGACGCTGCCGATGCTGGTCACGATGCCGTGCTTCTTCGAGTCGGCGCTGACCTGGTCGGGCGGCTTCTGGTCGCCCGAGTTGTGGGCGTAGCCAAGGATGACCGGGCCGTTCACGTCGCCGACCTGGAAGCCGAAGATGACCTGGTCGCCCTCGTTCGGCGTGAAGAAGACGCTCGTCGCGCCGCCGCCTGGGCGGGCGACCGTGGCCCACAGTGGGTCGTCCTCCGAGTCCGTGAACTGATCGCACTCTAACCGGATCCGCCCGATCTGCTGCGGGTCCTTCACGTCGACGACCTTGCCGAGATAAAGGCCGTAGTACCGCTGATACAATTCACCAGTTCGCATCACCCACCTCGCTTCGCCAACGTAACACAACGATCGAGTGATGAGCCGCTCGTTGGAACGTCGCACGTCGTTGACAGGCTTGAGGTGTGGCGTAACGATTGGTCGGTGTCGGTGAGCGGTGAGAAGGGCTACGGTAAGCTCGGGGCGATGAGCCATTGTGCGAACGTGAGGCAGTTCCGCGGCGACATCGAGGACGGCGGCGGAAGGACGCGGGATGCCGGATAAGCAACAGCGTGCTCAGGAGCGGCTTCCGGCCAGCAGCGGCTCGCCCGCCGAGGAACCGTCCGAGGAGCGCCGCCCGATCTCGGTCGACGCCGCGACGTCCAAGTCGGACGGCGATGCCGAATCAACGGGGTTGGCTGATCTGACCGAGACGGTGACCACGGAACAGGCCCGGATCCTCCATCCAGATGAGATCTTCAGGGATGTCTCGAAAAACACCGGCGAGAAGCGGGACGCCTTCAGTCGTTACAACAAGACCGTGAGAGCAGTGGAGCGTGCCGAGGACAAGTGGAAGGGCGCTCGAGGTGATCGCGAGAAGGCCGGCGCTCAACACCGGCTGGTCGCCGCGCGCGCGGAAATGCAAGCGGCGTTGATGAGGCTTCAGTCCTTCATCGTCGAGGCGCGGCTGGCTGCAGACGCGGGCGTCGAGGACCGCCTCGCCACGATCCGAGACGCTCGCAGCCAACACGCCAGCGCTGACCGGCTGACGGAGCTGCGGCGTAACCTCGCTGCTTACGAGACGGAAGTTCGGGCGAAGTTGTGGGAGCAGGTACCCACGATGACCCACCAGGAGGTTGAACATCAGTCTGAGAGCGTGTTTGAACCGATCGATACCGAGACACACACGTTCGAGGTCACTTTCCCCGACGGTGAGTCCGAGCGGCTGAGGGACCGCCGGGTCACGTACGCCACCGTCGCTCCGGAGGGCGTGGAAGGGGTGCAGTCCGGCCGCGACCGGCGCGTCGCCCGGGACGAGGTCGAAGCGACCATGGAGGCCGCGGGCCTGAGCGATGCCAAACGAAAGATCCTGCAGACGATCTCGGGGTTCGAAGGCGGCCTCGACGCGGTGAACACCTACGACAAGAAGGTGGTTACCTGGGGCTTTGTCCAGTGGGCGGGCGGCGTCCACAGTGATCTCACGGCGGCGCTGGGCTTTATCAAGCGCACGCATGCAGGTGCTTTCCGTGATCAGGTGCAGCAATACGGGATCGACGTCCTGGGGGACAATCTGGTCGTGAAAAGGGCGGAAGGAGACGTCCTGAAGGGTGACGCGGCGGCGGCGGCGATTCAGGCCGATCCGAAGCTTGCGGCGGTGTTGATGCATGCCGGCCAGGATCCCGAGATCCAGAAGGGCGAGGTGGCGGCGGCGGTGGCGCTGGAGATCGACAAGGTGATGGCCCTGACTATGAAGGCCGGCAAGCACCAGGTCACGTTCGGCAGGTTGTTCACGTCCGAGTACGCCGTCGGGCTGCTCGCCAACACGGCGGTGCACTCGGGTGCGGGCGCGGCCCAGAAGGCCGTGCGCCGTGCGCTCGCGTCGCACGTGAAGGATCATCCGTACGAGGCCAGCGAGGCGTGGCTCGCGGGCGCCGAGGCCGCCTGCATCGCGGCGCTGGCCGCGCTCGATCAGCAGCGTGCCGTCAAGCTGGGCAAGCTCGATCACAGCCGAGGGTCCTACCAGCCGTGATCTACTCCCGTCTCTCCGTCATCGGTGTGGCGGCCGTGTTGTGGTCGAGTCTGGGAGCGGTGCGCGCGGTTGGCGCGGACGCGGGGCCGCCCCAGGTGTTGGTCCCCGCCGCGACGTACGTCCGCGGCATCCGGGCCATCCGCGACAAGGACAGGTTCGAGATCCGGGTCGACGCGTTCCTGATCGACCAGGACGAGGTGACCGAGGGGGCCTACGCGGCGTGCCTGGTCGCCAAGAAGTGTAGGAAGCCCACCGTCAGCAGCAAGGAGCTCAACTACCCGGTACGTGGCGTGTCGTGGAACGACGCGGATGCCTATTGCGCGTTCGTTGGCCGCCGCTTGCCGACCGAGGCTGAGTGGGAGCGCGTGGCTTTTCCACCATCGAAGAGGCAGAAGGGAAGTGGACCCCTGCAATACACGAAGGAACCTTGCGTCGCGCTGTTCATCGGAGGGGTCGACGGTGAGAGCTGCGGCCACCACTTCACCGAGCCCGAGGACGTCATCCTCGCGCAACGAAAGCAACGGCCGGACGACGTGTTCTATGACTGGAACCTCGTCGACGACGACCATATGGTCTTCGACCTGTTCGGGAACGTCGCCGAATGGGTGTCCGACTGGCATGGTCCCCCCGACGACCCGGACGGCTACGACAACCCGACGACCAAGACGAACCCAAAAGGGCCCGCCACAGGGTTCGCGCGCGTTATCAAGGGCGGTAGTTTCGCCGCCAAGCGAGGGATCGGCGAGGGCGATCGGCGGTCCGAGCCCCCGAACGCGCGCCCGCGCGACGTCGGCTTTCGTTGCGCCGCGGATGTCAATCCGCGCTGACATCACCGCGGGCGTCGCCGGAACTGGTATCATCGCGCCGATGGGTGTGGACCCGTCGCGCATCTGGGCGGTGGTGCCGTGCATGGGGCGGCTGGCGTTCCTGTGCCGCACGCTCCCGGTGTTTCTGCAGCAGCCGGCGATGCGCTACTGCCTGGTCGACTACGCCTGCCCCGAGGCGTGTGGGGCGTGGGTCGAGCGCAGCTTCCCCGCCGAGGTCGCCGCCGGGCGCGTGGCGATCGAGCGCGTGACGGACGAGGTCCACTTTCACAAGACGCGCGCGCACAACCTGGGCGCCCGCCGCGCCATCGCCGCCGGCGCCGAGATCCTCTGCTTCCTCGACGCGGACACGCTGGTGGGCGCCGGCCTCGGCACCTGGTTGGCGGAGCAGGCGGGCCCGGGGCGCTTCTTCATCGCCGCCCGCACGGCCGCCGGCCGTCACGTTCGCTCGACGGGCGGCCTGCTGGTCGTGGCCGCGTCGGACTTCGTCGCCGCGGGGATGTTCGACGAGGCCTTCCGCGGTTGGGGCGGCGAGGACGTGGAGATGCGGCTGCGCCTGCACCTCGGGCGTGGCCTCGGCTACGGCGACGTGCCGCTGTTGCTGATCGAGCCGATCCCGCACTCGGACGCGACGCGCGCCCGCTTCTCCGCGACCAAGGACATCCGCGCCAGCGAGCGCCGCAACCGCCTGATCGTCGAGCGCAAGGTGCGCGGCTGGACGGGCGCGGGGACCGAGGCGTTCGGACCGGCGGCGCGCCGCCTGTTGATGGGGCGCATCTGGTCGTCGCCGGCGCCGCGCCCCGGGCCGGCCCGCCTCGTGCGCAGGAGCTGGCGGTGAGGGGGACGCTGCGCATCCGCGCGCGCTACTCGAGCGGCGGCGTGCGCGCGGCCCCCGCGCCGCGCCCCCGCGCCACGCCGCGCGCCACGCCCGCCGCCGGCGAACGCCTGATCGTGATCGTCCCCTACCGTGATCGCGCGAAGAACCTGGCCCGGCTGATCCCGGCCTTGCACACGCACCTCGAACGCGTCGACCACCGCCTGGTCGTGGTCGAGCAGGCGGGCGACGGCGTGTTCAACAAGGGGCGCCTGCTCAACGCGGGCTTCGACCTGCACAAGCACGAGGAGGCGTACTTCTGCTTCCACGACGTCGACCTCCTGCCCGAGAACGCGGACTGCGACTACGCGTACCCAGTCACGCCGACGCACGTGTCGCGCTATTGCTCGCAGTTCGACTATCAGGTCCCCTACGAGCGGATCTTCGGCGGCGTCGTGCTGTTCAACCGGCGCGACTTCGCCCGCGTCAACGGCTACAGCAATGCCTACTGGGGCTGGGGCTGCGAGGACGACGACATGCTCCGGCGGATCGCGCACCACGGGCTGGCGGCGGGGCGGCGGCAGGGGCGCTACCTGTCGCTCCCCCACGCACGCGGCTGGAACCAGGAGGCGGTGCCCGACGCCTACCGCCGCAACCGCACCCGCCTGCGCAAGCGGTACTCGTACCTGCACGACGGCCTGACCACGCTGCAGTACCGGGTCGCCGCCGTCTCGCAGGAGGCCGGCTACGTCCGGTACCTGATCGACGTGGGCGGGCCGCCGGCGCTGGGGCGCGGCGCGCCGCTGCGTCCGCGGATCGGCCGGCCATGAACCCGCGCGAGGTCCGCGTGCACCACGCCAGCGTCGAGGTCGAGGCCGACGACGCGGCCAGCGCCATCGCCACCGTGCGGGCGGCCGAGCGCGCGCTGCCGGCGGCGCTGGACGGCCTGGCGGACGACCTCGGGGACGAGGTGCTGGTCATCCGCTCGCTCGAGCTGGCGGCGTCGGTGCTGGTCAGCGGCCACGCCGTCGCCGCCCACGAGCTGCGCCGCGCCCTGCGCGATCACCTGCGCGAGCGCATCGACGACGCGCGCCGCGCCGCGACCGCCGCCCGCGGCCCCGACTATGCCTGGTACCCGTCCGAGGCGGAGGCGATCGCCGACTATCTCGGCGCGCTCCACCGCGGCGAAGGCGGACGCTGGCCGTACCGCGCGCTCGCCGGCTACGGCGCCGACTTCGCGGCGGTGCTCCGCGACTGCCTCGCGCGTGGCGCGGCGCTGGCGGGCGACGTGCTGGCGGCGCTGGCCCGCGCCGAGCTGGGCGGCGCGCTGGCCAGCCGCGTCGACGCCGCGCTCGCGGCGGCGCTGGTGGCGGCCTGGGCGTCCGCGCCCGCGCCGGGGGGCGAGGCCACGGACTGGCGCGCGTTCCCCGCCGAGGTGCGCGCGCGCGTGGCGGCCCGGGCGCTGGCCGATCTGGCGGGCGCGGCGTCCGGCGCTGCGCCCGACGTCCGCCGGTTGCTGGCGCTGGCCCACCTGTTCGCCGCGTGGCCGCCGGCGCGCGCGCTGCGCTTCGCCGCGCGCGATCTGATCGCGGCGTCGGCCCCTGCGCCGGAGGGTGCGGCGGCGAGCGAGGCGGCGGCCACGCGGCGGGTGTCGCGGGCGGGCGGCCTGGTGTTCTGGGCGCGCGTGCTCGCGGACATCGGGCTCGAACGTGCGCTCGTCGAGGCGTACGCCGAGGAGCGCGTGCGCCGGGCGGCGCGGTGGGCCCTCGGGCGGGGGCTGGAGAGCGCCAGCTGCGAGCCGCGCGACCCGCTGCTGCTCGCCTGGTCGGGCGAGGAGCCGGGCGCCGCCGCGTTTCCATCGCTGGTGCTCGAGCGCGCGGATCCGGAGCCGTTGCACGCGGCCGCCCTGCGCGCGGCCGCGGAGCTGGGATACCTCGAGGCGCCGCTGCGGGCGGTGCCGTTCGGCGGTGGGGTCGCCGCGATGGGAGCGCAGGGGCTGGTCGCCGACTGGCTGCCCGGCGCCGCCGACCTGCACGATGCCGTGTCCGAGTTGGTGCAGCGCTACGCCGCGCGCGCCGGCTGCCCGCCGGCGGCGGTCGAGGTCGAGGAACGTCTGGCCACCGCGGACCTGGACGCCATCGCCGAGATCGACGCGCCCGCGGTCCCCGACCGCTGGCGGCCGGCGCTGTGGGCGGCCGCCTCGCTGGTGCGCGCAGCGGCCGCGGAGCGTTGGCGGGTGCGCCAGGCCGACGCACGCGGCTGGCCCGCGATCGTCGTCGGCGACGAGGGGGTGGAGATCCCCCGCCGCCACGTCGAGGCGATCGCCGCGGGCGCCTGGCTGACGCCGTGGCCGCCGCTCGGCGGCCGCGCGTGGCGGATCGTGGTGGTGAGCTGACGCGCGCGCGGAATGGAACGGTATGACTTCGGTGATGACGCGCGCGCGGGCTGAGTTATCCTGTGCGCGGAAGGAGGTCAGCATGCCCGACAAGGAGAAGCGACCCGAGGCTCCAGCGCCGGCACCGGCACCGGCGTCCGAGGCACAAATGGGACCGGAGCGCCGGCCGGCGGCGGGGACCGCGCCGGCTCCGGCGCCGAAAGCCGGGCAGCAGGCCGACAAGAATCCCGCGGCCTACGGCAAGGGCTGACCGGCGCCACGCCCAGGCGCCGGGGCGACCGCGCGGCCCGCTGATTTCGCTTCGAGGTCGGCGTTGGCCCACTGGGCCGCCTGCACCGGCATGCCGGTCTTCACGTACTCGCCCTGCACGGCGAGACGCACGTCGTCGGTGCTGACGCCACCCGACCCCCGCCGCGAGGCCAGCACGCGCGCCATCCGCGCCGCCGAGGCGATGCTGCCGCCGCTCAGCTCGGCGTGGCGAGCCAGCTGCGCCAGTTGCTCCGGCAGCAGCGCGTGCGCCGCCTCGCCCAGCTCCTGCTTCCAGATCGCCACGCGCTCGTACCGGCCGGGCGCCGTGAAGTCGATGGAGATGTCGAACCGCCGATCGAACGCCGGGTCGATCTGTTGCTTCTGGTTGGTGGTGACGATGGCGATGCCGGCGTAGGTTTCGATCGCCTGAAGCAGGTAGGAGACCTCCATGTTCGCGTAACGGTCGCTCCCCTTCTCGACCTCGGCGCGGCTCCCGAACAGGCTGTCTCCCTCATCGAAGAGCAGCACGGCGCCCGTGATCTCCGCGGTGGCCAGCGCGTCGCGCAGCGCCTTCTCGGTCTCGCCCACCCAGCGCGACATCACCGAAGCCAGGTCGATTCGATGCAGCGGGAGGCGCAAGCCGTGGGCGATCGCCCGCGCGGCCATCGTCTTGCCGGTCCCCGATGGTCCCGACAGCAGCGCCTTGACGCCGACCCGGCCGCCCGGCCCCTCGACGCGCGCGTGATTTTCGCAGAGGAGCATCAGCCGCTCGAGCGGCCGCAGCACGGCGGGCGCTGCCACGACCTCCGCCAACGAGACCCTGGGGCGCTCGACCAATACTCCCCGCAGCCCAGACGGTTGAAGCAGCGTCGCCAGCGTGTCCTCGACCTCGTGGGTCAACGCGAGGGGGTCGCGGGCCTTGCTGCGGGCCAGGAGCTGGGTGGCCCGCGACGCCAGGCCCGCACCGGCCCGGTTTCGATCGCCGAGCAAGGCCGCCGCCAGCGGAGCCAGCCGCCGCCGCGCCGCCGAGCCGCGCAGAGCGATCTCCCAGGTGGCCCGCGTCTCGGCAGGAGAGACGGGGTCGAGGTCCAGGGAGAGGATGAGACGGCTCTCCACGTCCGGCGCGTCCTGGTGGCGGTCGAGGAGGGCGGCGCACACGGTTCGGCTGCGGCGCAACCAACGTCGGGCCAGGTCGTGATCGTCGGGCGTCGGATCCCAGTGGCGCGCGTCCCAGACCGCCGCGCTGCCTGACAGCTCTGGCTCGAGCGGGTCGGGAGACTGCCGCAGCTCCGCCACCGATCGCACGAGAGGAGGGGCACCGAGCGCCTCCAAGAGGGCGGCCAGCGCCGTGTCTCGCCCGCTGCCGGGCCGCCCTCGCACGATCACCAGGTAGCGCCCCGGATCGGCCGCTGCACGCTGGGCGATCTCGCGGATGCGTTTCGTGATCCGGGGGATGAAGCGGGGACCCTCTTGGGGCGAGGGAGCCGGGTCGGTGGGTGAGGGGCCGGAAGCGGCCTGCAAGCAGTGCTGGCGCACGCGGGGATCGAGGGCCAGCTCGGCCAGCGCCCAGGGGCCGGCGTACTGCCGGAAGGTCACCACCAGCCCGCGCGCCTCCAGAGCGGCCAGCGCCGCCGCCGCCCGCCCCGGCTCCAGCCGGGCGCCCAGGGCCGCGATCAGGTCGCGGCGGCGCGGGGCGATCTTGTCCGCCAGCTCACCGAGCAGCTCGACCCGCGCGCCGTCGTCGAGCTCGGTCTGGACGAGCAACGCCCCGGCCGCTGCCGCCGTCTCGTCCAGCGCGAACCTCGCTGCCACCGCACGCCAGCGCCCGAGCGGCCCTGTCAGATCGGTGCCGGATACCGGCGTGCGCGCCGCCGGCTCCGCCTCGTTCCCTGCGCTGGCCGCCTTGGTCACGGCCTTGGCCCCGGCTTTGGTCACGCCGGCCGTCAGCGGGGCTTGCGCGTGGTCGTGAACTGCACCATCCGGTTCAGCGCCTCAGCGCGCTTTTGGCATCCCGAGCAGGGGCGGAATCCGACCGACGTCGTCACCCGCTTGACGACGTCGCCGAGCCCGATCGCCGGTTGCTGCATGCGAAAAGGGATGCGAATCCGGAGCCGTCTGGGAATTTTTTGCTGGATCATCATTCTCCTTCGATCGGCGACTCTCGACGATTTGTTGTTATCCGGCCACACGCCTCAAACCCGTGGTGAGGTAGCCTTTGGGGCCGGCCCGGACGGGAAGGGGCCGCCGCTCCGGCTGCAATAACATATCAATTGCAGTGAGCTTTTCGCGGACGGCGCTGCACAGTGTCGCCATGTCGCCGTGCGTTTGTGGCTGGAGAGTTGGTCCCAACGCGAGCTCTGCGCGTATCTGTTCCAGGTCCTCCAGCGCTCGTTTGCCGAGCCGGGCAATCTGTCGGTCCACCGTCGACTGTGGACGTCCCCTGCGTTCACCCAATGATTTTCGAATACTCGTTGCCTCGGCCGCAAGCTCCCTTACGCTCCACCCCCGGTCATCCGCCAAGCGCAGCAGCGGGACGGCGACATTGGGTTCGAGCCCCAGGATTTTGCCGACGTGCGTAGGAGTGACCCGTCCTGAGCCGCGGGCCTCCGGGTGCTTGCTGCAAAGTACGTGAATTCCCACGGCTTGGGTCAATGCCGACTTGGCAAACGGACAGTCGGGGCGCTCCGCCAGTCGCCGGATGGACCGATCCTTGTTGCGCCGCCGCTCGCGCCAAGCCGCCTCGTCCTCGTTGAAGAAGCGGCGGAAGATCAGCTTGCCGATCGCGAGGATCTTGTCCCATTGCGATCGGTGGATGATGTCGCGCAGCTCCCCAGCAACTTCGTCGAGATCGGCGTTGCTCAATGAGATGTCCTTCACGAACCAACTCCCTCCCCCTAGGCCTGTGTCTCTGCAGCCTGCGCCTGATTCTTCTACACCTGATACCTTTTCAGGCTTGGGCGTCAAGAGTCTTTCGCGTGACCGGCAGATTTTCGCCAACCACAACGCCGCTCGAACGAAAACAATCGAACAAATGAGCGTCGATCGGGAAACAAAGTCAGATCTGATCGTTGTTCGTTCGGTCGTTGCGGGTCCATATCGGTTCGTGCTAACAGGGGTTTTCGATGGAACCCAGTTATCAAATATCGACTGGGAAGATCTCCCACGAGAAGATCGACGGCGAAATCATCGTCATCCACTTCGACACGGGCGATTACTACAGCATGACCAGAACCGCCGCGGCGCTGT
>Ga0210389_10004081_pt1 | contig 11371 bp, 10 predicted proteins | sample IncBWH28OmetaG_FD_160127 | JGI IMG/M metagenome (GOLD analysis project Ga0210389, IMG submission 160127) | Forest soil microbial communities from Barre Woods Harvard Forest LTER site, Petersham, Massachusetts, United States - Inc-BW-H-28-O ... | reverse complement strand
CCTGGATCTCGGCGTGCAGGCCGGGGAATGCGCCGAGCAGCATTTCGCCTAGTACTACAACAGCGTCGCGTGACCTCGATGCTGGTGATTCTTGTGGGTCGCGTATGACGTTTTCGGCATCGTCTCTGCTCTGCCCGCCCAGGTTCCTCACGGGCCGCGGGTCTGGGAGGATGCGGGGGTGGATGTGCCGGCCTTTCGCTATCACCCGGACCCGGTGGCGACCGGGTCCGCAGTCAGCACTGATGAGGCGTGCGGCCTGTGCGGTGTCCGGCGGGGGATCCGCTATGACGGCCCGGTGTATGGCGGTCAGCCTGGGGTGCTGTGCCTGTATTGCATCCAGTCCGGGGAGGCAGCGCGGCGGCTGGGCGTTCCCGCCGTCGGCCCTGCCATGTTCAGCGACGCCGTAGATGTCCCGGATGAGGTCCCCGCCGGCGTGGTCGATGAGGTGGTCCAGCGGACGCCCGGCTTTCATGCCTGGCAAGAAGGCCACTGGCTGTATCACTGCGGGGACGCTGCAGCGTTCCTCGGCCTCGCGGGCTACGGCGAGCTTGCCCCGTACCCGGACGCCGTTGACTCACTGCGCGGTGCATGCCGCCGCTACGGGTGGCCTGAGGAGCGGGTCGAGGACTTCCTGCCACGGCTGGACAAGAAGGGCGAGCCGACCGCGTACCTGTTCCGCTGCCTGCACTGTGGCAGGCACCTGGCCTACTGGGATATCGGCTAGAGACTACGGCGGTGCCTTGTGGTCTCTCAGCCGGCGGGCGTAGTGGGACTTGCAGGCGGCTGCCTGGCGGTAGCGCCTCCAGTCTGACCAGTGCTGGCGGAACCCGGCCGGGTGGGTGACGGGCACGTGCAGGTTGAACAGGCGGCGGGTCTCGGCGGCGGTGAGCGGGATCAGGTCACGGCCGTCCGCGCCCGTTATGAAGGCTGGCGGGGCGTATGTCCTGGGCGGCGCGAAGGGCTGTCCACAGGGGTCAGGTCCCCTTTTCAGCCGCCGTGCCCTTGTCGTCCCCGCTGGCCGCGGCTGGCTGCGGGGATGGCGTTGACGGTCGCTGCCGGGAGTCGCGGGCAGCGACGGCGAGGGGGGTGGTGGCTGCCCGGGACCCCCGTGATGCCGTTGTCCGGGATGTTCGTGCAGATGATGCTGTAGCGCCAGCCCGTCTTCTCGTAGGCGGCCAGGTTCGGCATCTGGCGGCGGGAGGGCTTCACCCGCCGCACGACCCAGCGCAGCCCGGCGGGCCATTTCCCGGCGCGGCTCATCAGGTGCGTGATCTCCGCGACGTCCTTGTCCTGCTCTGCTTCCCCGTCCTGGCTGATGCCCGGCTTCCAGGCGTCTTGCGGGAGCTGCATGATCGCCGTCTCGTCGGCAGCGGTGATCATCCAGCCGCAGGTGAACAGCACGGTCTTCCGCGGGGAGGACAGGGACAGCGGGTGCCCGGTGAGCTCGTGGCTGGCGCCGGCCCCGTCGATGCGGACCAGGATTCTCTTCCGGAACCGGGCGGGGACCTGCCGGAGGGCCGCGGCCAGCACCTCCCTGTGGTCGGTGAACGTGTTGGAGCCCGCGTTCCCTGGCCTGCGCAGCATGGCCAGGCGCTCGCGGGTGTTCGCCAGCCAGGACACGACGGCGATGACGATCTTCGACGAGATCTCGGCAAGCATCGCGGGGCTGGCCGAGAACGCCGGCTCCTCGGTGATGGGCATCGGCCAGCGGTGGGAGCCGGCTCCGGCATCGTGCTCGGCGGGGGACGGGTGCTGACCAACGCGCACAACATACGCGGCAGTGAGGTGACGGTCACCTTCGCCGACGGGCGCACAGCCGAGGGGAACGTGGCCGGGCACGACTACGACGGCGACCTGGCCGTCATCGAGGCCGATACCGGCCAGGTCGGCGCGCTGCCGTGGGCCACCGCGGCGCCCGCCATCGGGATGCCCGTCTTCGCCCTGGCCAACCCGGGCGGGCGCGGGCTGCAGGTGACGTTCGGGTTCGTCTCCGGCATCGACCGGACCTTTCGTGGACCTCGCGGCCTGCGCATCACCGGCAGCCTTGAGCACACTGCCCCGCTGCTGCTCGGCTCCTCGGGCGGCCCGGTCCTCGACGCTGCGGGACGGCTGCTCGGGATCAACACCAACCGCCTCGGCGAGGGCTTCTACCTAGCCATACCTGCTGACGAGACGCTGCGCAGCCGGGTTGACGCGCTCGCCCGCGGGGAATCGGCCCGGCGGCCGCAGCTCGGCATCACGATCACTCCCGGCCACGTGGCCAGGCGGCTGCGCCGCGCCGTCGGCCTGCCCGACGCCGAAGGCCTGCTCATCCGAGACGTGGCCGAGGACAGCCCGGCCGCACGCGCCGGCCTCGCGCCCGGCGACCTGATCGTGGCAGCCGCGGGCCAGCCGATCCGCTCGGTGGACGACCTGTCCGACGCACTCCGGGCAGCCGTCGACACCGTCGAGCTAACCGTCCTGCGCGGCACCGACGAGCGCAGCATCCACGCAAGGTTTGGCCAGGACGGCCACCCCAAGGGGCCAGCCTGATCAGCTTCGCCGGATGGCGGAAGGCCTACCTTCCCGCGGTTCAGCCAGACGAAATGGCTGGACAGACCGTTGGCCTTCCGGTCGTAGTCGCGGGCAAAGTCCCCGGCCTCGGGCGTTCGACCTTGATCACCCGGGCACCAGGTCCAGTAGGTGCCGGCTGGCCAGCGGGCCGGCGACTGCCTGCTCGATGGCGACCACGAGCACTCCCCACCAGCGGAGCGGAACGGGGTCATGGAGCGGTTCCACCGGCGTGGTGGTAGTTAAGGTCCCGGTCACCCTGGTAGACCTGCAGAGGCCGGACGATCTTCTGCTCCGGATCGTGCAGCATTTCATACCACTGCGCTATCCAGCCGCTGGTGCGCGGGATCGCGAAGAGCACCGGAAACATCGCCGACGGCAGGCCGAGGGCCTGGTAGATCAGGCCGGAGTAGAAGTCGACGTTCGGGTAGAGCCGGCGGCTGATGAAGTACTCGTCTTCAAGCGCGCGCTTCTCCAGTTCGGTGGCCACGGCGAGCAGCGGATGCGGTTCGCGGGCCGCCATGACGTCCTCCGCGGCGCGCTTGATGAGCCGGGCGCGCGGGTCGTAGTTCTTATAGACGCGGTGACCGAAACCCATGAGCCGCTCACCGCCTCCCTTCACCTGCTCGATGAAGGCAGGCACGTTCTCGGGAGTCCCGATGCGGGTCAGCATGCGCAGCACCGCTTCGTTCGCCCCGCCGTGCAGCGGGCCGTACAGTGCCGCAATACCCGCGGCCACCGCCGAATAGGGGTCCGCGTGTGACGACGCCGCCACCCGAAGGGCAGTGGTCGAGCAGTTCTGCTCGTGGTCAGCGTGCAGGATGAACAGCACTTCGAGGGCCCGCTCGACCCGCGGGTCCGGCTGGTAACGCAACTGGGACATCTTGAACAGCATGGATAGGAAGTTGCCGGTGTAGTTCAGATCGTTGTCCGGGTAAACGATGGGCTGGCCGAGGTTGTGCCGGTAGGCGAACGCGGTCAGGGTGGGCATCTTCGCAATCAGCCGCAGGATCTGGAGGTTGACCATGTCGGGGTCTTGTCGACGGCCCGCGTCCGGATAGAAAGTCGATAGCGCGCCGACGGACGCAAGCAGCATCCCCATCGGGTGGGCGTCGTAGCGGAATCCCCCCATGAACGACTTGATGTTCTCGTGCACGAACGTGTGCATGGTGATGTCGCGGGTCCAGTCTTCGAGCTCGGTCCGCGACGGCAGGCGCCCGTAGATCAGTAGGTATGCCACCTCGAGGTAGGTGCAGCTCTCCGCGAGCTGCTCGATGGGATAGCCGCGGTACTGAAGAATCCCGGCCTCCCCGTCCAGGTACGTCACGCTGCTGCGGGTTATCGCGGTGTTGACCAGCCCCGGGTCGTACGTCATCAGCCCGTGGTCAGCGTCGTCGGCCTTGATCCGCCTCAGGTCCGTCGCGCGGATCGCGCCGTCGCGGATATCCAGTTCATATGTCCGGCCGGTCCGGTTGTCGCGGACGGTCAGCGTGCTGCTTGGCTCAGCGTGCAACGTGGGTCTCCTCTCTGGAACGGGTCGCGCCTCCGCTGATCGCGGTCCAGCCGAACAGGGCCTCAGATGATCCGGCGTCGTCCAGTTTCCAGATCGCTTTGAGCAGCGCATCCGCGTCGGCATGGGTGATAACCGATTCCGCCTGGTCGCGGAACTTCTCTTCCAGCTCGCCGTCGCCCATCGGGTTCCTGGCGTGTCCCCGGTAGTAGCGCACGCTCCGCGACTCCTGGCCCCCGTCAGCGAATCTGACCGTGACCCGGTTCATGCAGGCCTCCGGCCACGCCGCCACGCATTCGGGATCCACTTCGACGGTGAGTACGTCCAGGAGCCGGCGGATGCCGGGGTCGGCGAGCTGGGACTCGTCAAGATCATCGCGCTTGACCTGGCCACGGGCCAGCGCGCAGGCCACGACATACGGGATCGAGTGGTCAGCGGTCTCCCGCGTGGTCGGGTGCCACTTCTGCGTGTCACCCGCCATCACCTTCTTCCCGAACTCGAAGGTGCCTACTTCGACCGCGGTGGGAACCCTGCCGTTCAGCTCGGCCCGGACAGCGAGCGCGGCTTCGATCGCCCCCTGCGAGAAGTAGCCGCTGGGGAACCGCTTGACGTGACATCGCTGGATCGAGGCCCCGCTCGCTTGGAGCGGCCGCATGTCGGGCTCCTGACCGGTCACCTGGAACAGCCCGCCCCTCCCGGTGAAGGGGGAATCTGGCCCGGTCATGCCCGCGGCTGCCAGCTCCGCGGCGAAGACTCCGTTGCGGCAGGCGTTCCCCGCGGCGCAGCCCTTCCACATCGAGAGCTCCCCCAGCCGGGTGGCCTGGAGGGACAGGTTCGCGGTGACCGCGAGGGAAAGCGCGTGACGGGTGTGGTCGCTGGACAGCTCGTTGGCGACCGACGCCGCAGCCGCGCTCGCCACGGCACCGTTCAGCACATGGTCGATCTGCTCCACGCCGAGCCGGGTGGCGTCGGTCAGCCGGCAGAAGACCTCGTAGCCCACCAGGATGGCGCGCAGGATCCGCTCGCCGGGTATCTCCTTCTCGCCGAGCTGTGCCAGGGCGGCAGGGATGTAGTCGCTCGGGTGACCGATACCGACCGTGCTGCCGTAGGAGTCGTTGTAATCCAGAAAACGGATCATGACGCTGTTCGCGAACGCCGCCGCATCGGGCTGCAGCAGGCTCTCCATGCCGAATGCCCGCGCGCCGGACGCCTTGGGCCGCCGACCGCTGACGCGCCGCACGATCGCCGGCACCTGCTCACGGTAACTGCCCAGAGCGCAGCCGATCGAGTCGAGCAGCATCCGCTTGGCGGCGTGGAGCGCGTCGTCAGGCTGCGCCCTCCGCCCCGCCTCCACGATGTCGATGACTGAGCTAAGTACCTCGTCCATGAAACTCCCGTCGTTTGATCAACTGGTCCCCCACGAACATGGTGATGGCTGCAGCTACGGCAGATCCTGCTTCCGCCACCCAGGCCGTCGCGTAGGAGGCATGGGTCATTACCTGTGCGAAGAGGAACGGACCGGCAATCGCGGCGATCCGGTTTCCGGTGAGGGTGATGCCGCTCGCCTTCGCCGGCGCCGTCGGGTAGCTGGTGGAGATCGCCATGTTGAACAAGCCGCTCCACCCTCACCCGGCGCCGTAGGTCACCACCGCACCCAGTGCGGCCGCAGCGAGCGCGTCCAGGCCGGCGCGGCGCCCGGCCTGGACGGGCATGTCCGTTCCGTGCACCCCTATGCCCGGACGGGGGTGGCCGCGAGGCCGCCGTCGTCCCGCGCCCGTGCCGCTTCGCCGACGGACAGCAGGCGGGTGATAGCGCCCAGGTCCTGCTGGGACTCTAGGTCGAGGATCAGGTCGGCGGCCCGCTGGCCGGCGTCGGCGCCGATGCCGCCCTGCGCCAGGCAGTCCAGGAATTTCTCCCGGAGCTCGGCCTCGCTCATCGGGTTGGCGGGGCTGCCCTTGGCGAAGGCGGCGCGGCCCTCGATCTGGCGGCCGTCCTTCATGCGCACCCGGATGATGCTTGTCATCGTGTTGTAGCCGGCGGCTTCCGCCTCCGGGTCCACCTCGAAGCGCACCTTCTCGATGGTGGCCTTCACCTCGGGGAGGTGTACCACCTCGTCGCGGAACTCGGTGAGCCCTGCCCGGCGGCGGAGCAGCAGGATCGCGATGCAGAACTCCATGCTGAACTTGGCCGCCAGATGGTCACCGGGCCGGTGGTGGATCAGCGCGTTCGGCATGTGCCGGTTGGTGCCCACGTACACTTCCTCGACGTCCTCGGCGCGCAGGTCGTGCGCCCGCACCAGGTCGAGGAACTCTGTCATCGCCGGATGGGTCAGCGAGCCGGAGGGGAAGGGCTTGATGGACACCCCCGGGTCGGCGAATGTCCACGGGTCGCCCAGCCGGTCGGTGATCTTCGCCGGGTCGTAACCTCCGCCGGCAGCACTGAAGAAGCCCCGGCGCGCCTCCAGGATGTTGGGCGCGGTGGTGAACCCGCGCCCGGCCAGGCTCGCGGCCAGCAGGCCGCCCTCCGCGGCGTGGCCGGCGTGGAACGGCTTGGTCATGGTGCCGAAGTTCTCCCGCAGCCCGGAAGCCTGCGAGCCGGCTAGCGCGAGCGCGGTGGCGGTCGTGGCGACATCGTATTTGAGGAGCCGGGCAGCGCCAGCGGCGGCACCAAACGTGCCGGCTGTGCCGGTCGAGTGGAAGCCAGCATCGTAGTGGCGGGGGTTGATGGACTCCGCGATCGCGGACTCCACCTCGACGCCCACCAGGTAGGCGGTGAGCAGGTCGGCGCCGCTGCGGCCGTCCCGTTCTGCCAGCGCGAACACCACGGGCAGCACGGGCGCTGTGGGATGAGTGAGCAGGCCATAGACCCGGTCGGGCAGCACAGCCAGCTGGGTGTCGTCGAAGTCGTCGGCGTGGATGGCCATGCCGTTGAGGAAGGCCGCGAATCGGGCCGGTAGCCGGGTGCCGGGGCCAAGCACGGTCGAGTCGCCGGACCGGGTGGCGTAGGAGGCTATCTCGGCGGCGGCGATGCGCACTCCCTCGGTACGGGCCCCGGCCACGGCGAGGCCTAGGCCATCGAGAATGGAGTGCTTGGCTTTGCGCACGGCCTCGGGCAGGATCGCGTCCAGCGACGTCGTGGTCACGAAACTGCTGACCTTCGCGGTCAGGCCATTGCTCATCGGTTGTCTCCTAGGTCGCTGGCAGATGCCGCCGCTGGTGCGCGCAAGGCGCTGATCACCGCGTCGGCGACTTCCTCCGTACTGGCTGAACCACCGAGGTCCGCGGTCCGCACCGCGCCGTCGGCGAGCACCCGGGTGATCGCCTGCTCCACCCGCGCGGCCTCGTCGGCGAGTCCGAGGTGGCGGAGCATGAGGGCGCCGCTCCAGATCGCGCCGACCGGGTTGGCGCGGCCCTGCCCGGCGATGTCCGGTGCGGAGCCGTGCACCGGTTCGAACAGGGACGGGTGGGCTCCCGCGGGATCGAGGTTGGCACTGGCGGCCAGGCCGAGGCCGCCCTGGAGCGCGGCGCCCAGGTCGGTAAGGATGTCGGCGAACAGGTTCGACGCGACGACCACGTCGATCGTGTCCGGCCGCTGGACCATCCGCGCCGCCATGGCGTCGACGTGCATCCGCTGCACGGTGACCTCCGGGTAGTCGCTCGCCGCCGCGGCCACCACCTCGTCCCACAGCACATACGCGTAGCGGCTCGCGTTGGACTTCGTCACGCTGACCAGCGACCCCGAACGCGCCCGGGCCAGGTCGAGCGCGTACCGGGCGGCCCGCTCCACCGCGAGCCGGGTGAACACCGGCGCCTCAACCGCGACCTCGTACGGGGTGCCGACGTGCACCCGGCCGCCGGCGCCCGAGTACTCTCCCTCCGTGTTCTCCCGGATGAACATCATGTCGATGTCGTCCGGGCCGCGGCCCGCCAGCGGGCCGGCCACCCCGGGCAGCAGTTTCACCGGCCGGAGGTTAACGTAGAGCTGGAAAGCCTTGCGGATCGGCAGCAGCAGCTCCCAGAGGCTGATGTGGTCGGGCACCGTTGGCCAGCCCACCGCACCGAGGTAGATGGCGTCGTGATCGTCGAGCCGGGACAGGGCATCTTCGGGCATCATCGTGCCGGTCTTGGCGTAGTATTCCGCGCCCCACGGCAGCAGGTCCACGTCGAGCGAGGTGACGGCCTCGAGTACCCGCAGCCCGGCTGGAATGACCTCTTTGCCGACGCCGTCACCTGCGATGACGGCTATGGAAGGCATGGTTCAACTTCTCCTTCGCATGCGATTGCGTTGCGGAAGTAGGACAGGTAACTGCGCTGGCCGGTCAGTCCGGTCGGTCGAGCTCACGGACCCGGTCCATGTCGATGTCCATGCCAAGGCCAGGACCGGTGGGCACGGTGATGAAGCCCTCGTGGTCCACGTCAAGCAGCGATGAGTCACGCAGATGCGGCCCGAACGGGTAGCGGCCGAACCGCTCCGGCTGACGCTCGGGCACCATGAACTCGGTGAGGCCGCCGGTCGCCGCGGTGGCTCCCACGTGCACGGCCGCGAGGAAGCTCAGCGGCGGCGCGGCCGAGTGCGGCACCAGCCGCCTCCCCCACGCGTCCAGGACGTTAGCGATCTTGATGCCCTGGCTGATGCCACCGCACTTGTCGAAGGACGGCTGGAAGATGGCCAGGGAGTCCAGGCTCAGATGCCGCCGCAGCGCGTACACGGTGGTGTCAGATTGGAAGCCGGAGATCGGGGTCTTCAGCCGGGCCGAGACGGCCGCGAGCGCCTCGACGTTAGTGTAAGGGCACGGCTCCTCGAACCAGCGCACGCCCACCGCGTCGCACGCGGCGCCCACCGCCACAGCGTCCGCGACGTCGTACGCGCCGTTGGAATCGACGGCGAGCGGCATGTCCGGTCGCTCGTTGCGCAGCCGGGTGATGCGGGCCTTGTCCGTCTCCACGCCGTGCCCGATCGCGAACTTGACGCCGCGGAATCCCCAGTCCCTGGCCGCGTCGATCAGCTCCAGCTGCTCTTCGACCGGGCGGTTCCAAGGGATGGTGGCGTATGCCTCAATGCGGTCCCGGAGTAGGCCACCGAGTAGCTGCCACACCGGCTGGCCCATCGCCCTCGCCTTGAGATCCCACAGGGCGATGTCCACCGCGCTCACGGCCGGGTGCAGGCCGTGGTGGCGTACCGAGCGCCACAGCCGGTCCCACAGCTTCGGGATGTGCCGCGAATCCTGGCCGAGCAGCAGCGGGCGCAGCCCAAGCAGCACTCCCGTGCGCAGGATCCGCGCGTCGGTGTGCTGCACCCAGGAGTCACCGAAGCCCTCGTAGCCGCCGTCGGTTGTGATGCGCACGAGGACGGAGTCGGGCAGCAGCTTGGTGGAATGGCCACCACCGATGTCGACGGCCGGATGCGGGCTGCGGATTACCCACGCCTCGACCTCGCGGATGGTCATTTCGGAGCGGGCCAGGGCCTCCGGGCCTGGCTCGTAGATGAACGCTGCGGCAGGATCGCCAACCAGCGGCTGAGTCACGATGGGCTCCCTTCTGGACAGTGGACTGAGACGCTCATCCGACGAGGATCCGCGCCACATCGGCGTGGTCGCGCAGTTCCGACGCGCTGCCGGACAGCACGTTGCGGCCCTGGGCGAGCAGGCAGACCGAGTCGGCGTGCTCCATGGCCAGCGACGCGTTCTGCTCGACCACGAGCAGGGCGACGCCGGTGCCGCGGATGCGGTCGATCTGCTCCCAGACCCGCTCGGCGTACAGCGGTGACAGGCCCGCGGTCGGCTCATCGAGGATCGCGGCCAGCGGCTCGGTCATCAGCAGCCGTGCCAGCGCGAGCATCCGCTGCTGGCCGCCGGACATGTCGCTGGCCTTCTTGCGCTTGTCGGCACCCAGGTCGGGGAAGAGCTCGAGGACCTGCGTGATGCGCTCCCGCAGGTCGCCTTTGCGGGTGTATCCGCCCATCTCCAGGTTTTCCTGCACCGACATGGCGTCGAAGACGTTCGCGAGCTGCGGGAGATAGCCAAGCCCGCGCCGCACCAGCTTGTGCGGGGCTAGTCCGGTGACCTCATTGTCTGCGAGGTAGACATGGCCGCCGCGGATCCGCAGCAGGCCCACGATGGCCTTGGCGAGGGTCGACTTGCCCGCCCCGTTCGGCCCGAGGATCACCGTGGTCTGGCCCTGCTCGGTGGTTACCGCCACGTCGTCAAGGACCGGTGGCCCGTCGTAGCCGGCGGTTATGCCGGTGGCACGCAGGATCGCCATGTCACTCACCCCCGCCGACCGACGAAGCCTGCCCGCGCGAGTCACTCGCCGCGGCCACCCCCAGGTAGGCCGCGATGACGTCCTTATGCGCCCGGACTTCTTCCAGGGACCCGCGGGTGAGCACCTTGCCTTCCGCCATCACCACCACCTCGTCGGCCACCCAGGACAGGAAGGCCATGTTGTGCGCGATCAACAGCACGGTCACCCCGTTCGCCGCGATCTCGCGGACGCGGCGGGCGATGAGCTGGCTGGTCTCAGGGAACACGCCCGCGGTTGGCTCGTCCATGAGCAGCAGCTGCGGGTGGGCCATCAGGGCGCGGGCGATCTCCATCAGCCGCCGCTGACCGCCGGACAGCGCGCCGGCCGGGCGATCCAGATGGCTGCTTAGGCCGAGCCAGCCGAGCATTTCGGTGGCCTCGGCGCGCAGCGTGGCCTCCTGGTCCCGCCAGCCGCGCTGCCAGAACACGGCCGGGATCGGCGCCTCGCCCCGCTGCCCAGGCGCGGCGATCATCACGTTCTCAAGCACCGGCAGGTGCGGCAGCACGCGGGCGGTCTGGAAGGTACGGGCGACCCCCAGCCGGGACATCCCTGCCGGACCCCGGCCGCCGACGCTACGCCCGTCGAGCACGACTTCGCCCGACTGCGGGGCGAGCCGACCGCTGAGGATCTCCACCAGCGTCGACTTGCCGGCGCCGTTCGGCCCGATCAGCCCGGTGACGGTGCCCCGATCGATGCTGAAGCTGCAGCCGGCCACCGCGCGGGCGCCGCCGTAGGAGTAGACCACGTCCCGGATGTCCAGCAGGACACCCCCAGCCTCCGGCTGGCTGTCCGCTGGGTTCACCGAACGCTGTCCGTTGATAGCGGGGGTCCGGGCCGCCGCGAACAGCGGCGCATCGGCGTCCGGCGGCTCGGCAGTCGCGGTGACGGTGCCGGAGCCGGCCTGGTCCGTCCGGGATGCTCCCTCGGCCTGTACTGGTTCGGCGGGCTTGGTCCGGTACCACCTCAGCCAGCGCTCAGGGATGATGCCTTCGGGTCGGTAACGGATCATCAA
>Ga0210389_10004080_pt1 | contig 11371 bp, 10 predicted proteins | sample IncBWH28OmetaG_FD_160127 | JGI IMG/M metagenome (GOLD analysis project Ga0210389, IMG submission 160127) | Forest soil microbial communities from Barre Woods Harvard Forest LTER site, Petersham, Massachusetts, United States - Inc-BW-H-28-O ... | reverse complement strand
CTGGGGGAGGACTGGGGAAGAGGCTGCGGGACTGCCCGAGACAGAAGGTGCGGGGGGCGCCGGGCCCCGGGGTGTTGAATGGTCCTCATGGCTGACATCGCGAGGTTCAGGGGACTGGTCGGGCAGGATCACGGGCTCGTCTCGGTGTCCGTGCTGCGGGACAACGGGAGCATTTCCTCGTCCGTGGTGAACGCGGGCGTACTGCCGCACCCGGCCAGCGGGGAGGACGTCGTCGGGATGGTGATCCGCGGCGGCACCAAGAAACTCGAATGGCTGCGCAAGCGCCCCTACGCCAACGTCGTCATCCGGGCCGGCTGGCAGTGGGCCGCCGCCGAGGGATCCGTCGAGCTCATCGGGCCCGCCGATCCCTATCCCGGCTTCGACGCTGAGGGCATCAGGATCCTGCTGCGCGAGATCTTCACCGCCGCCGGCGGGACGCACGAGGACTTCGACGCCTACGACCGCGTGATGCGGGCAGAGGGCCGGACCGCGGTGCTCGTCCGGCCCGACCGGGTCTACTCCAATCCGTCGGTCAGGGAGGACTAGCCTGATGAGCGTGGACACGGAGCGGCGGCTGATCTCCCTCCCCGGCGGGCGGGACATCGACGTACTGACGATCGGGCCCGAGGACGGGCTCCCCCTGGTCATTCACGAGGGCACGCCCGGCGGGCTGACCATCTACCGGCTCACCGCGGAGGCCGCGCTGAGCCGGGGGCTGCGTGTCGTGAAGACCGCGCGGCCCGGATACGAAGGGTCCACGCCGCGCCCCGGCCGGACCGTCGGGGACGTCGCCGCGGACATCGCGGACGTGCTCGACGAACTCGGCGCGCGGACGTTCATCACCTACGGCGTGTCCGGCGGCGGTCCCCACGCGCTCGCCTGCGCGGCGAACCTGCCCGGCCGGTGCCTGGCCGCCGCGTCGGTCGCCGGCGTCGCGCCGTACGGTGTCGAGGGCCTGGACTTCCTCGCCGGGATGGGGCCGGAGAACGTCGAGGAGTTCGGCAAGGCCCTTGAGGGCAGCGCCGCGCTGACGCCCTACCTTGAGCACGAGGCGGCGGCGTTCGAGAACGTGACCCCCGACGACGTCATCGCCGCGTTCGGCGGGCTGGTCTCCGATGTCGACAAGTCCGTGCTGACCGGGGAATACGCTGCCAACCTGAGCGCGAGCCTGCGCGCGGCCCTGTCCAACGGCATCGTCGGCTGGCACGACGATGACCTGGCGTTCGCCACGGACTGGGGTTTCGACGTCGCGAAGCTGGCCGCCCCGGCCGCCGTCTGGCAGGGCGACCAGGACCGCATGGTCCCGTTCGCGCACGGCCAGTGGCTCGCCGCGCACATCCCGGGCGCGCGGGTGCACCTGATGCCGGGGGAGGGGCACCTTTCGCTCACGCTCGCGGCCATCGGCGACATCCTCGATGACCTCCTCGACCTCGCGGGCATCCCCGCGCGGACGGAATAACGGGGCGACGGAGTAACGGGGCGACGGAGTAACGGGACAGCAGGGGGGAAGACGGGAAACCTGGCCGGCGGCCGGGAGACGGGGCCGGACGGAGCCGGCTGGAACGTGACGGGTAATCGGATCCGCCATCGGGCGGATACCCGCACGCGTCCGCTCCCGCGCACCGATAGCATCGGGTGAGCGGACTTACCCATCGTCGAAGGAGCCCAACCGTGTCCAGCCAGCAGCTTCGGATCATCCTCGCCGGCCGCGAGCATGTGACCGAGGCAGGGACGACGGCGGGCGCCGTGCTCGACAGCGAGGCGGGCGCGGCCGCCGGGGGCGCCTCCCGCGGCACGGGCGCGGTGATCGCGGCCCGCGTAAACGGCGTGCCGCGTGACCTGGCCTATGTCGTGCGCGAGGGCGACGATGTCGCGGCGATCACCATCGACGAGGAAGACGGCCGCGCGATCTTGCGCCACTCCACCGCGCACGTGATGGCGCAGGCCGTGCAGGAGATCTTCCCCGACGCCAAGCTGGGCATCGGGCCGCCCATCGAGAACGGCTTCTACTACGACTTCGACGTCGCGACGCCGTTCGCGCCCGACGACCTGAAGAAGATCGAGGCGCGCATGCGCCAGATCGTCAAGCAGGGGCAGCGGTTCTCCCGGCGGGTCGTCACCGAGGAGCAGGCGCGCGGCGAGCTCAGCGGCGAGCCCTACAAGCAGGAGCTCATCGGGATCAAGGGCGCGGGCGGCATGGACAGCGAGGAGTCCGTCGAGGTCGGCGGCGCCGAGCTGACCATCTACGACAACCTCGACGCCAAGAGCGACGACATCATCTGGAAGGACCTGTGCCGCGGTCCGCACCTGCCGACCACGCGGAACATCCCGGCCTTCAAGCTGATGCGCAGCGGCGGGGCCTACTGGCGCGGCAGCGAGAAGAACCCGCAGCTCCAGCGGATCTACGGCACCGCCTGGGAGAGCCGGGACGCGCAGGACGAATACCTGACCCTGCTGGCCGAGGCCGAGCGCCGTGACCACCGCAGGCTCGGCGCCGAGCTCGACCTGTTCTCGTTCCCGGCCGAGATCGGCTCCGGGCTGCCGGTCTTCCACCCGCGGGGCGGCATCGTCCGCCGGGTGATGGAGGACTACTCGCGCCGCCGTCACGAAGAGGCCGGCTACTCGTTCGTGAACACCCCGCACATCACCAAGGGGCACCTGTTCGAGACCAGCGGGCACCTGCCGTACTACGCGGACACGATGTTCCCGCCGATCGAGCTCGAGGGCAGCGAGTACTACCTCAAGGCCATGAACTGCCCGATGCACAACCTGGTCTTCAAGGCCCGGGGGCGGTCCTACCGGGAGCTGCCGCTGCGGCTGTTCGAGTTCGGCACCGTGTACCGGTACGAGAAGTCCGGCGTGGTGCACGGCCTGACCCGCGTGCGCGGGCTGACCATGGACGACTCGCACATCTACTGCACGCCGGACCAGATGGAGGCCGAGCTGAAGTCGGTGCTCGGCTTCATCCTCGACCTGCTGCGCGACTACGGCCTGGACGACTTCTACCTGGAGCTGTCCACCCGCGGGGACTCCGACAAGTTCATCGGCTCGGACGAGCAGTGGGCGGCCGCGACGGAGACGCTGCGGTCGGTCGCCGTCGAGTCCGGTCTCGAGCTGGTGCCCGACCCCGGTGGCGCCGCGTTCTACGGACCCAAGATCTCGGTCCAGGCGCGTGACGCGATCGGCCGGAACTGGCAGATGTCCACGGTGCAGCTCGACTTCAACCAGCCGGCCCGCTTCGGCCTGGAGTTCCAGGCGGCCGACGGCACGCGGCAGCAGCCGATCATGATCCACCGGGCGCTGTTCGGGTCGATCGAGCGGTTCATGGGCGTGCTGATCGAGCACTACGCGGGCGCGTTCCCGCCCTGGCTGGCGCCGGTGCAGGTCACCTGCATCCCGATCTCCGACGCCCACGCGCCGTACTTGTCGAAGATCGCCGAGTCCCTGCGTGAGCAGGGTATCCGGGTCGAGGTCGACGACTCCGCCGACCGGATGCAGAAGAAGATCCGCACCGCACAGAAGCAGAAGGTGCCGTTCATGCTGCTGGCGGGCGACTCCGACGTCGAGGCCGAGGCGGTGTCCTTCCGCTACCGGGACGGGACGCAGAAGAACGGCGTGCCGGTCGCCGAGGCCGTCGCCGAGATCGTCGCCGCGGTCCGCGACCGCGTGCAGGTGTGAGCGTGACTGCGCCCGATTCCCCTTCACGTTCAAGGGTTCCCGCCGAAGAATCCCCTACCGTGCTCCCGGCCGGGGAAGGGTTCCCCGGCGAGGAGAGCCCGGATATGCCGGCCGGCGGCCTGCCGGGCGCGGGGGTGCCGGACGCGTTCGGCCGGCTGTGGACGCCGCACCGGCTCGCCTACATCCAGGGCGAGGGCAAGCCGACCGGCCCCGGTGCCCATGAAGGCTGCCCGTTCTGTATCGCGCCCACGCTGACGGACGAGGAAGGCCTGATCGTCGCACGTGGCTCGCTGGTCTACGCGATCATGAACCTCTACCCCTACAACTCCGGACATTTGCTGATTTGCCCGTACCGGCATATCGGTGATTACACGGAGCTTTCGGTCGAGGAGTCGGCGGAGTTCGCCGACTACACGCGGCGGGGCATCGAGGCGCTGCGGACGGCGTCGGCGCCGCATGGATTCAACATCGGGATGAACCTCGGCACCGTCGCCGGCGCCGGCATCGCCGCCCACCTGCACCAGCACGTGGTGCCGCGGTGGGGCGGCGATACCAACTTCATGCCGGTCGTCGGCCGCACCCGGGTGCTGCCACAGCTCGTCGCCGACGCCCGCAAGGTGCTCGCCGACGCCTGGCCGGCGCGGTAACTAGTCCGGGCGCGACTGGGCCGCCACCTTTGTCGCGAGGTGGGACGGCAGCGGCTCGTGGCGCAGGTACCCGCGGGTGAACGAGCCCGTGCCGTGGGAGACCGACCGCAGGTCGATCGGGTAGCGGGTGATCTCCAGCTCCGGGACCTCGGCCCGGATGAGCGTGCGCCCGACGCCGATCGGCTCGGTGCCGAGGACGCGCCCGCGCCTGCTCGACAGATCCGACATGACCGCGCCGACGTAGTCGTCCGGCACCAGGATCGACACCTCGTCCACCGGTTCCAGCAGCAGGGGCACCGCCTTCTCGGCGGCGTCCCGCAGCGCGGCCCGGCCGGCTTTCTGGAACGCCATGTCCGAGGAGTCGACGGAGTGGGCCTTGCCGTCGAACAGCGTGACCCGGACGCCCGTCATCGGGTAGCCGGCCAGCACGCCCTGCTCCAGCTGCGCACGGACGCCCTTCTCCACCGACGGGATGAACTGCCGCGGCACCACGCCGCCGACGATCTTGTCCACGAACTCGAAGCCCGCGCTCGTTGGCAGCGGCTCCACTTGTATCTGGCAGATCCCGTACTCGCCGTGCCCGCCGGTCTGCTTGACGTTCCGGCCGAGGCCGCGGGCCGCCGACGACACCGTCTCGCGCAGCGGCACCCGCAGGGCCACCGTGTCCACGGCGACGCCGTACCGCGACGACAGCCGGTCGAGCAGCACGTCGGCGTGCGCCTCGCCCATGCACCACAGCACGAGCTGGTGGGTCTCGGCGTTCATCTCCAGGCGCATGGTGGGGTCCTCGGCGACCGGGCGCGACAGGGCCTGGGACAGCTTGTCCTCGTCGGCCTTCGACTTGGCGACGATCGCCACCGGCAGCAGCGGCTCGGGCATCGTCCACGGCTCCATGAGCAGCGGCTGTTCCTTGGACGACAGCGTGTCCCCGGTCTCGGCCGTGGAGAGCTTGGCGACCGCGCAGATGTTCCCGGCGGTGCATTCGGACAGGGGCCGCTGCTGCTTGCCCAGGGGCGAGATCAGCGCGCCGATCCGCTCGTCGTCGTCGTGGTCCTCGTGGCCGCGCTCGGCGCGCCCGTGGCCGGAGACGTGGACGGTCTGGTCGGGCCGCAGCGCGCCGGAGAAGACGCGGACCAGGCTGATCCGGCCGACGTAGGGGTCGGAGGTGGTCTTCACGACCTCGGCCAGCAGCGGCCCGTCCGGGTCGCACGCCAGGTTCTTGGCCGCGGCGCCCGACACGGACGTCACTGCGGGCAGCGGGTGCTCGAGCGCGCAGGGGAAGCCCTCGGTGATGATCTCGATCAGCTCGGCCATGCCGATGCCGGACGGGGCCGCGGTCGTGAGCACGGGGAAAAAGCTGCCCCGGGCCACGGCCTTCTCCAGGTCCCCGATGAGCACGTCGGTCGCGATGGACTCGCCCCCGAGGTACCGGTCCATGAGCGTCTCGTCTTCGCTCTCCTGGATGATCCCCTCGATGAGCTCGTCGCGGGCCGAATCGGTCCGGGACTGCTCGGAATCCGGCACCGGTCCGGCGATCCGTGACCCGTCCGAGTAGTCATACAGCTGCCGGGACAGCAGTCCGATCAGGCCGGACAGCCCCGTTCCCCCCGAGGCCGGCACCGGCAGGTACAGCGGCAGCACCGCGTCGCCGAACGCCGCGCGGCACGCCTCGAGCGCCGCGCCGAAGTCCGCGCGCTGGTGGTCGGCCTTCGTGATCACCACGGCGCGCGGCATGCCGACGGCGGCGCACTCCTCCCAGAGCATCTGGGTGACGCCGTCCACGCCGTCAGTCGCGGCGACGACGAACAGCGCCGAGTCCGCCGCGCGCAGCCCGGCGCGCAGGTCGCCCGTGAAGTCCGCATACCCGGGGGTGTCGAGCAGGTTCACCGTGACGGTGCCCTTGCCGCCTTCGGCCTCGAAAGGCGCGAGCGTCAGGTTGACCGAACGCTGCTGGCGGATCTCGACCTCATCGAAGTCGCTGACCGTCGTGCCGTCTTCGATCCGCCCCGGTCGCTGGATCGTTTCGGTGTATCCGAGCAGAGCCTCGACGAGCGTCGTCTTCCCGGAACCCGAATGTCCGACTAGCACGACGTTGCGTACATTGCCCGCGTTGTTCATCACTTCCAGTCGCCTCCTTGCGCTGGATGAGCCGTCGTACTCAAAGCGTGAACCCGACGACGGCGTTACCACAAGACCCCTGCTAGGAATCCGTGAGGTAACGAGCAAGCGTCGCCTGAGTGACCCCGCCACGCCTTCGCGCCCAAAGGCCCAGCCACCCCCATGCCCGAAGGCCAGCCACCCCGCGCTGGAGCAGCCACCGGCGGGGCCGCAGGCCACCGGGGGGTACGGGGGGTCGCCCCCCGGGCGAAGCGACTGTGCGGGCGCCCGGTATCTTTGCCTTTCACCGGGCACCCGCACAGTAGGATTCACACCGTCATGCTGAACTTCCTCAGACCGGGCGTCGCCCGGGTGCTCAACCCGGTGGGACAGGCACTCGCCCGCACTCCGGTCACGCCGAACATGGTGACCGTGGCGGGCACGGTCGGCCTGTCCGCCTGCGCGCTGTCGCTGTTCCCGATCGGGGAGACGTTCCCCGGCGCGTTCGGGTGCACGGTGTTCGTCCTTACCGACATGCTCGACGGCACCCTCGCGCGCATCAAAGGCACGACCAGCCTGTGGGGCCAGTTCCTGGACTCCACCATGGACCGGGTCGCCGACGCCGCGATCTTCGGCGGGCTGACCATCTGGTTCATGCGCTCGCACAACCTCACGCTGGCGATCGTCACGCTGTTCTGCCTCGCGTGCGGCTTCTGCGTCTCCTACGTCAAGGCCCGCGCCGAGGGCGTCGGGCTCAACGCCAACGTAGGATTGGTAGAGCGACCGGAACGGATGCTGATCAGCCTGACCTCCGTCGGGCTATCCGGGCTCGGCGTGCCGTACATCATGTCAATAGGGCTGTGGGCGCTGGCGGCGGGGAGCCTGTTCACGCTGTGGCAGCGGATGCGCGCGGTGTGGGCGGACGCGAAGGCCAAGGCGGCGGACGGGACGCCCGCGACGGTTGACGTGGGGACTCATGGGGAGGGCTGAGGCCAGGTGCTGCGGGATCGGCTGACCAGCGCGGCGTTCGGCGCCGGCTGGGGCCTGGTATGCCGGCTGCCTGAATCCTGGGCGCGGAGCCTGTTCCGGCTCGGCGCTGACATCGCCTGGCGTCGGCAGGGGACGGGCGTGCAGGTCCTGGAGGGCAACCTCGCCCGGGTGCTGCGCGACGGCCCCGGCGAGCGGGGTTTCGCCGCGGTCGACAATGGCGAGCTGCGTGCCCTGTCGCGGGAGGTCATGCGGTCCTACGGCCGGTATTACCTGGAGACGTTCACGCTGCAGGCGATCCCGCTGGAGCGAGTGCGGGACGGGATGCACGTCAACCAGGCGAACGTGGACGTCGCCCTCAAGCACATGAAGAACGGCCGCGGCGTGATCTTCGCGCTGCCGCACATGGGTGACTTCGAGCAGGCTGGCCTGTGGGTGAATCAGGCCGGGGCCGGGTCGTTCACCACGGTGGCCGAGCGCCTTGAGCCGGAAGCCGTGTTCCAGAGGTTCCTGGCGTTCCGCGAGAGCCTTGGCATGGAGGTGCTGCCGACCACCGGCGGGTCGCACCCGTTCGGCGTCATGGCCCGGCGCCTGCGGGAAGGAAAGCTGGTCTGCATCGTCGCCGACCGGGACCTGTCCGACACCGGGGTCGAGGTCGACTTCTTCGGGGAGAAGGCGCTCATGCCGGGCGGTCCCGCCGCCCTGGCCGTGCAGACCAAGGCGGCGCTGATGCCGGTGTCCTGCTGGTTCGAGGGCGAGACCGAGTGGGGCGCGCATGTCCACGACGAGATCCCCGTGCCGGAGGCCGGCACCCGCGCGGAGAAGGTCGCGGCGATGACGCAGGCGATGACCACCGCCTTCGAGCAGGCGATCCGCGAGCACCCCCAGGACTGGCACATGCTCCAGAAGGTCTTCCTGAACGATCTGGACCCGGAGCGTCTCGAACGCAGCCGCCGCCGGGCAGCGGTCAGGGAGACCTCGTGAGAATCGGCATTGCCTGCCCCTACTCGTGGGACGTCCCGGGCGGGGTGCAGAGCCACATCAGGGACCTCGCCGAGGCCCTGATCGGGCTCGGGCACGAAGTTTCGGTGATCGCCCCGGCGGACGAGGACCGGCCGCTGCCGCCGTACGTGGTGCCCACCGGGGCCGCGATGCCGGTGCCGTACAACGGGTCGGTGGCGCGGCTGGCGTTCGGGCCGCTGTCGCTAAACCGGGTGCGGCGCTGGCTGCGGGACGGCGGCTTCGACGTCCTGCACGTCCACGAGCCCACCGTGCCGAGCCTGTCGCTGCTGGCCTGCTGGGCGGCTACCGGGCCGATCGTGGCGACCGTGCACACGGCCATGCCGCGCTCGCGAGTGCTGCTCGCGACCCAATCGGTGCTGCGCAGCGCGCTGGAGAAGATCGACGGCCGGATCGCGGTCTCGGAACCGGCGCGCACGACGCTCGTGCATCATCTCGGCGGCGACGCGGTGCTCATCCCCAACGGGGTGGCGACGCGCCGGTTCCGGAGCGGCGAGCCGCTGGCCGGATGGCCCGGCGTGGGCGGGACGATCGGGTTCCTCGGCCGCATCGACGAGCCCCGCAAGGGCCTGGCCGTGCTGCTGAAGGCGTTCGAGATCCTCGCTCCCGAGCGCCCGGGACTGCGCCTGCTGATCGCGGGGCGAGGCGACGCCGACGAATGGCGGCAGAAGCTGCCGGCGGACATCCGCGACCGCGCCGTCTTCCTCGGGGAAACCACGGACGAGGAGAATGTCCGCGTCCTGCACTCCGTGGACGTGTTCTGCTCCCCGAACACGGGCGGTGAGTCCTTCGGCATCGTCACCGCCGAGGCGATGGCGGCGGGCCTGCCGATCGTCGCCAGCGACATCGACGCGTTCCGGCAGGTGCTGCGGGACGGGCGTGCGGGCGAACTGTTCGTCACCGGTGACCCGGCCGACCTGGCGCGGGCCGCCGGAGCGCTGCTGGACGACCCGGCCCGCCGCGCGGAGCTGTCGGTGGCGGCACTGGACGCGGTGGCCGCCTACGACTGGGACGTGGTCGCGCGGGACGTGCTGAGCGTCTACGAGACGGTCGTACTCGGACGTACCGCGGTCGGGGTTGCCTGACGTGGTCTGGACCCTGATCGTCGCGATCATCCTGGTCATCGTGTTGTGGAGCTTCTACGTCTCCTGGCGCGCGACGCGGCTGGACCGGCTGCACAACCGCGCGGAGGGCGCCCGCACCGGGCTGGACCTGGCGATGGAACGGCGCAGTTCGGCGGCCTACGAGCTAGCGTCCTCGGGACTGCTGGACCCGGCGACGAGCCTGCTGCTCGCGGACGCGGTGCGGCGCGCGAAGTCGGCGAAGGCGGACGAGCGTGACCTGGCGGAAAGCGACCTGACGCGGTCGCTGCGCGCGACCTTCAGCCAGCCGGAGTTCCGGTCCTCCCTCAACGGCAGCGGCGTCGCCGCCGAACTGGTCGCTGACGTGGAGTCGGCCGCCCACCAGGTGTACATCGCGCGCAAGTTCTACAACGACATCGCGGCCCGGACCATCTACGCGCGCACCCGCCCCCTGGCCCGTGTCTTCCATCTCTCCGGCACGGCCCCCGCGCCAGGGTTCTTCGAAATGGACGACGCCCTCACGGAAACCGACGTCCGCGCCTAACGCGGCCCCGCCTCCGCCTAACCGGCCCTCCGCGCCCAACCGGCCCTCCGCGCCCAACCGGCCCAAATGCGCATTTAAGCCCGCTATAGCGTGTTCGAATGCGCATTTGGGCATCCCGGCTAACGTGTACAAACGCGCTGTTGAGCCCGCTCTGAAATCCGCTGTTCGCGAATTACCAGCCGCGGCTGGCGTAGTGCTGCTCGGCCGGGAGGGTGTCGAGGTTGATGCCGACCATCGCCTCGCCGAGGCCACGGGACACCTTCGCGATCACGTCCGGGTCGTCGTAGAACGTCGTCGCCTTCACGATCGCGGCGGCCCGCTTCGCCGGGTCACCGGACTTGAAGATGCCCGAGCCGACGAACACGCCTTCGGCGCCCAGCTGCATCATCATCGCCGCGTCGGCCGGCGTCGCGATGCCGCCCGCCGTGAACATCACCACGGGAAGCTTGCCGGCCTTGGCCACCTCGGCGACCAGCTCGTGCGGCGCCCGGAGTTCCTTGGCGGCGCTGAACAGCTCCTCCTCCGGCAGCGCGCCGAGTTTCTTGATCTCGCCGGACAGGGTGCGCATGTGCCGGGTCGCCTCGACCACGTTGCCGGTGCCGGCCTCGCCCTTCGAGCGGATCATCGCGGCGCCCTCGGTGATCCGGCGCAGCGCCTCGCCCAGGTTCGTCGCGCCGCACACGAACGGCACGGTGAACTTCCACTTGTCGACGTGATGGGCTTCGTCGGCGGGCGTCAGCACCTCCGACTCGTCGATGTAGTCGACGCCGATCGCCTGGAGGACCTGCGCCTCGACGAAATGGCCGATCCGGCACTTGGCCATCACGGGGATCGACACCGCGTTGATGATCGACTCGACCATGTCGGGGTCGCTCATCCGTGCTACGCCGCCTTGTGCCCGGATGTCGGCGGGGACCCGCTCGAGTGCCATCACCGCGACGGCGCCGGCGTCCTCGGCGATCTTGGCCTGCTCGGGCGTGACGACGTCCATGATCACGCCGCCCTTGAGCATCTCGGCCATGCCGCGCTTGACGCGCGAGGTGCCGGTCTCGGCGGGGGACGAAGGAGAGGAGATCTGGTCAGACATGCATCCATGCTATGCGGGCGGACGAGGAGCCGCCGAGCGTGCCCGTTTGCGCATTCGACCACGTTGATCAGGCCGCTCAAAAGCGCTTTCGGACCCGTCATAGCGGGCTCAAATGCGCATTCGAGCCGCTCGGTGGGCGGTGAGCCGGCTGGGTGGGTGGTGAGCCGGCTGGGTGGGTGTCGAGCCGGCTGGGTCGGCTGGCGGGCGGGTGGGGAGCGGCCAGGCGGGT
>Ga0210389_10004078_pt1 | contig 11383 bp, 10 predicted proteins | sample IncBWH28OmetaG_FD_160127 | JGI IMG/M metagenome (GOLD analysis project Ga0210389, IMG submission 160127) | Forest soil microbial communities from Barre Woods Harvard Forest LTER site, Petersham, Massachusetts, United States - Inc-BW-H-28-O ... | reverse complement strand
GCGCGGCGTCTTACTGATCCACAACCCGAAAACAAATAGCCGGTTTCGTGTCATTTGGAAGGCGGACGCATCACGCGCTCGTACACTCTGGATTCATGGAACAGCCTGAAGAGCTCGGCGTCAATTTCATTAGCCTGCACACATTCTTCCAGAATCGTCAGAGCGCGCTCGACAGGAACAGCGCGCTTGTAGGGACGATCGGAAGCCGTCAGAGCGTCGAAAATGTCACAGACCGTCATCATCTTCGTCTGCAGCGGAATTTGGTCACCGAGCAGCTTGTAAGGATAGCCAAGGCCATTCAGCTTTTCGTGATGGGCGCGCGCGATTTCCGGCACGCCGCGCAATTCTTTCGTCCACGGAATCTGGCTGAGAAAATTAAACGTGTACACCACGTGCGATTCGATCTGCAGGCGCTCAGCGGCGTCCAGGCTACCCTTCGGGATGGAAAGCAGACGCATTTCGTCCGCATTGATGTACGGCAGCTCGCTTCCCTTGCTGTCCAAAAAAGATTGCTTCGCGATTTCGTTAAGCTTGCGGAATTGTCCGTGTTCCATCAGTGTCGGCTCGTTCGCCTGCAGAATGAACTCCAGGTAATCCTGAATGCGATCGAGGCGCTGTTCGAAATCCTCGCTGAGCCGCGCGATTTCCGAAAGCGCGTCGCCGCGGTCGCGCTCCAGAAACATCTGCAGCTTGCGGCGCACCATGCCCACTTCCACTTCCTTGCGGATATAATCGAAGCGCTGTTTCACCAACTCCATTTGCAGCGGGTACAACTTTTTCGCCTTCACCAGAACTTCTTCGCGCACGCCAACTTTTCCGAAATCGTGCAGCAGCGCCGCATAGCGAATTTCCCTCATCTGCTCGTGATCGAAATGGCTGGCGCTGTAAGGACCCGTGGAAACCTGATCCACAATTTCGGCCAAGCCCTGGGTGTATGCGGCCACGCGCAGCGAATGTCCGGAGGTGGTGGGGTCGCGCTGCTCGATCGCGGTCACTGCGGCCTGCACAAAGCCTTCGAACAGCGTCTGAATATCGTTGTAGAGCTTGCGGTTTTCGTAAGCCACCGCCGCTTGCGATGCCAACGACAAAGCCAACCGCACCGAACGTTCGTGGAACGGCTGCACGTGCGCGGCCACGTCCGCCTCACTGCGCAGACGTGCTGCCGGATCGCTTTTCGCATTGATCAGCTGCAGCACGCCCAGCACTTCGCTCTTGGCATTACACATCGGAAGGGTGAGCAGCGATTTCGTGCGGTAACCCGACTCGCGGTCGTAATTATCGTTGAAGTGAAACGGCATTTCTGGCGGGATGCGATACGCGTCCGCGAAATTCACGACCTTCCCGTGCAGCGCGGTGTAGCCCGCCATGGAATCTTCCGCCAATGGCAGTGTGAATTCCTTGAACGGAAACACCAGGCTGTCGTTCTGCGTCAGCATGAAACGCAAATGGCGGTGGCCCTCAGCATCCTCGTCAATAAGGTAGAGCGAGCCGGCATCCGCTCGTGTTATTTCCCGGGCCTTGGCAAGAATTAGATTGAGCAGCTCGCGAACGTCGCGCTGCGAGGAAAGCGCAATTCCGATTTCATTCAACTGTTCGCGCTCGCGTTCGGCGGTTTCCAGCTCTTCACGCGCGGCGCGTTCGCGTGCGGCCAACTCGATATTTTCGAACGCGATCCCCAGCGTCTTTTCTAGTTCCTCGCGGGAAGCGTTTGCAGAAACAAATGCAAAAACAGACGCAGCTGCCTTGGCGCCTTGTGATTCGGACGACTTCACCGGGCCCAAGCCCGCCGCAGGTACTACACCGATCACACGATAGTTGCGGCCAGAACCGTTCCAGGAGGCAGGCAGCACCGGTGCGCCATCGCGCATATCGGCGAGCACCACGCCGTAGTCTGCCGCGCATCCTGGCTCTGGTTTTGAACTTGAAGCGGCCTGCTGGTTCGCGGAAAGACTGCACAAATCATAGTTTTGACGCAAAGGTGCGGCGAGTTTCCCCGCCGTCGAGCCTTCAATGAACCAGATTTCTTTCTTTTCGTTCATAAGCTATTGCAGGCCGCGCCCCAGCCCCAGTATAGCGGAACCACCGAGAGTGCCACAGACAGGCGATTTTATAACCTTTTTGTTCGCTAGGGGCAGACGGTCTGCGCGCAGCACGTCATTGGTCTTAATGGACCGTCATGCCTTGAATGATGCGCGGCCGTTTGTTAGCCTTGCGCGATTTCAATTTCCATCCTGATAAGCGCGGCGCACCGCATTCGCAGCAAATATGGCCGAAGCCACACGCATAATCAACCGAACCGCGCGACTGCTTCGCGAATGGTGGGACCACCGCGGTTCGTTTGCCATCAGCATGCTGGTCACGCTGTTCGCACTCGCCACGTACTACGTCACGTTCGTGGGCGAACGTCCCATGCCCATGTCCGATTTCGTTTATCGCATGGAATGGTCCAGCCTGGACACGCGCTTCCAATACCGCGGCCGCACGCGCACCGATCCGCGCATCATCATTGTGGACGTGGATCAGGAATCGCAGGAACAACTGGGCCGCTGGCCGTTTCCGCGCATCCATTTCGCACATCTGCTGGATGCGCTGCGCGAAGACGGCGCGCGCGTCGTGGCTTTCGATATGACGTTCAGCAAGCCCGACCAAACGGTGTTGCCTCTGCAGGATCTTTCCGGCGATCTGGCGGCGGAGCAAAAAAAAGGCCACGCGGTAAGCCCTGCGATTCTTTCGACAATTGAAAACAAGGAAAAACAATACAACTACGACCAGCAAGTGGCCGAGGCGATCCAGCGTTTTGGCAATGTGGTGTTGGGAAGTTATTTCCTCTACACCAAGGCAGACCTCGCGGGAGTCTCGAGTCAGGCGCTGGATGAATACGCGAACCAGATTGCTTATTTCCCTTTTCCGCAAGTGCGGCCGCTGCCCTCCGCCGGAGGCGAACAGGGCCGCGTGCACGTAATCCAACTTTACGAGGATCTGAATTATCTGCCGCGCGGGGCCGAAGCTAACGCCGCGATTTTCACCGAAGCTGTCGCGGCGAAAAAAGGTGTGGGCTTCTTCAACGTTTTTCTGGACGCCGACTCGGTGGTGCGCCACGTGCCGCTCGCGATTCCCTACGGCCGCGACACGGATCGCGCCAACTGGGATTTCTACGCGTCGCTCGAAGTACAGGCCGTACGGCTGTATCTCGGCTTGAGCGACGAACAAGTGGCTCTGACGTACGGTGGCAGCGGAATCGTTGGCGTGGAATTCGGGAAGCACAATTTCGTTCATACCGACGACATCAGCCGCCTGCTCGTGAATTATCACGGCCCCGCGCGCACGTATCCGTACGTTTCGTTCGGTAACGTCGCGCTGAAGAAATTTCCTCCCGGCACGTTCAAAGACAAAATCGTTTTTGTGGGTGCGTCCGCCACCGGAATCGGCGATTTGCGCGCCACGCCTTTTGGTGGCATTGATTTTCCGGGAACCGAAATTCATGCGAATGTTGTAGATAACATTCTGAATCAGCAGTTCATCGTGCACCGTGGCCTGCAGGCGCTCACCGACGTGGGATTTATTTTCCTCTTCGGCATTCCGCTAGGTATCTGGCTCGCCGTGGTGCAGCCGCGCTGGATGATTCTGGGCATCGTGTTCCTTTTTCCGTTCGCTGGAATTGTTTACTGGGCCTTTCTGCACGGGTGGTGGCTGAATTTCATCGTTCCAGCGATATTCGTGCTGGTGCCCAACGTCAGCCTGGTGGCGCTGTATCGCGTGCTGATCGAAGAGCAGGAAAAACGCAAGGTGCGCGGCGCGTTCCAGCAATATGTCAGCCCGGAAGTAATTCGCCGCTTGCTGAGCGATCCCGAACGTGTGAAGCCGCGCAAAACGGAAGTGACCGTGCTGTTCAGCGACATTCGCGGATTCACCACCATTTCCGAAGCGCTGGACGCGCAAACGCTCGCCGGTCTGCTGAACGGCTATCTGACGGAAATGACGCGCATAATTTTTCGCCACCAGGGTACGCTCGATAAATACATCGGCGACGCGGTGATGGCCATTTGGGGCGCGCCGTTCGATGAACCCAACCATGCCGAGCGCTGCTGCCTGGGCGCGGTGGCCATGCTGGCGCGCCTGGCCGAAATGCAAGTGCAGTGGCGCGCGCAGGGAAGCCCGGTGCTGGAAATCGGCATCGGGATCAACACCGGGATCGCTTCGGTCGGCAACATGGGTTCGTCGTTGCGTTACGGATATACGGCGATGGGCGACGCGGTGAATCTGGCCGCGCGTCTGGAAGGCCTGAATAAGGAATATCACACGCAAATTCTGATCAGCGAATTTACGCGGAGCGCTCTTCGTGACGATCAATTTATATTTCGCGAGATTGACTTCATCCGCGTGAAAGGAAAGCTGCAGCCTGTGACGATCTACGAAATTCTGGGTCCGGGCGCGAAAGAAAACGGCGGCGAAGAGCTGGTGGCGCAATTTGGAGTGGCGCGCGAGGCGTACAAGCACCGCGACTGGGTCGCTGCACGGTCCGCATGGGCGGCGATTCTGGAGCGTTGGCCCGAAGATGGACCGTCGCGCGTGTTCCTGGCGCGCTGCGAGGAATACATCGCGGAGGAACCGCCCAGCGAATGGGACGGCGTGTACGCAATGAAACACAAATAGGCGCGACGCGCTACACGCAGCGAAAAAGATTAATCGTCCAGACGCACGACGAATGTGGTCATCTGCTCCGCTTCGTGCAGCTTATCTGCCAGATTTTGTGCCGCGGCTTCGCTCGGCAAGCGGCCCACGCGCACGCGATAAAATGTCCCGTTCACCGAATCGAACGTGGCGAGGCTCACCGGCGGGTACGTTTGTTCCATTTGCGCTTTCAGCCGCTCGGCATTTTCCCGCACTTTGAACGCTCCAATCTGCACCGCGAAAAATCCTACATTCGGATTCGGCCCTGACAAAATTTCCAACCGCACGTTCGCCGTGCCGGGACCAACCATTTCAATCGCCTGCGCCGCCGAAAGCGATAGATCAATCACACGGTTAGCCACGAATGGCCCGCGATCGTTGATGCGCACTTCCGTTTGCTTGCCATTGTTCAAATTGGTGACGCGCACCACGCAATTAAAAGGCAGCGTGCGGTGCGCCGCGGTGAATTCGTGCATGTCGTAAATTTCGCCGTTGGAGGTGCGGCGCCCGTTGAACGGCACGCCGTACCACGACGCGACGCCTTCTTCGACATACTCACCAGGAATTGCGGGCCGACGTTCATTCGCGGGAGGTGGGCCGGATGGATTCGAGGCGCCGGGCTGGCCCGGTTGCGGCGCGGATGCTGGCGGCGCACCGGCCGGTCGTAACGCGGGAGTGTTTGCCGGCTGATGCGCGGTCGCGTTGTGTTTCGCGCAACCCGCAACGGCCACCAGCGCGAAAAATATTGTCAGCGCGAGGCGCGCGAATCTGATTCGCTTGCCGCGTGACGTGTGCACATATTGTCTGGGAAATTTCTCCGGCTGGGCCGCTAGCGTCACGCAGTTTCCCGATTCACAGCTTTTCTCGCATTTCGGTATTATATGAACGCACTCACACTCTCGCAAGGAACCCTATTGGATATCTCGCCGCGCCTGCGTTGGAAGCTGGATCGTTTTAAGGAACAGATGAGCGGTCTCTTTGGTGGCGGCGCGAAGGAAAACCCGCGCCCCAAGTTGTGCCCCGCTTGTGGCACGCTCGTCGGAGCCACTGCCACAAAATGCCATCAGTGTGGCGCAAGCTTGACGTTTGGCATGGCTGCGGCCACGCGTTCACTCGGCCGGTTGATGCCGACCACGTCTCCCGCGACGTATGGAATCTTAACTTTGAGTTGCTTGCTGTATGGCGTGAGCCTGCTCGCTACGATTCGGACTAGCGGGTTTCAGGCGCCAACTGGCGGCGGATTTTCCGCGCTTATGAATCTTGGCGCAATCAGCGGCCGGGTGCTGCAACAACTCGGCGCGTCCTCGCCGTTGCCCGTTAATTTGGCTCAACCCTGGCGGTTCGTAATGGCCGTGTTTCTTCATGGCAGCCTGCTACACATTGCATTCAACATGTGGGTACTTATGGATTTCGGCCCGCAAGTCGAAGAGATGTACGGCTCCGCAAGATATTTGTTCATTTATGTAGCGACGGGCGTTGGCGGCTACGTGCTAAGCAGCACGTTTTTCCACTTCGCCATCGGTGGGTCGGGCGCAATCCTTGGACTGTGTGGCGTCATTATCGCAGTGACTGCAGGCAGCCGCAGCATCGGTCACCAAATGCTGCGAGCCCAGGTGGTACGCCTCTTAATTTACATTGTAGTGATCGCGATTTTGCCGATGGGGCTGTTCGGAAATATTGACAATCTCGCTCACATCGGCGGATTCGTCAGCGGCTTCGCGCTGGGAAAAATTATGGTGGATCGCGCGCCGTCGTCGCCTGAAGAGTGGAAGCGAGCGAATCTGCTGGGATGGGCTACCGGCCTGGTGATTGCCGCGAGCCTGGGAATGGTTGCGTTCGGCGTTCTGCACGCTAGCTAACCGCTTGCCGAAAAAAAACCGCGTCATTCGCCCGTGTGCAAACGGCGCGACACCACGATGCTGTAATGCACTCCCGAGAGGCAGACAAAGACCGCGACGCAATAGCCGCAAATCTCTTTCAGCATGTACAGCGCGTGGTTGTCCCGCAGCGCGAGCACCAGCACTAGAAAAATCATGGTGATTTCGAAAAACGTGGTGGCTTTCCCGTACATGCTGGGCGGCAGCGACATGTAACCCACCGTAATCAGAATCACCGCGCTCGCGATCAGCAACAGCACGTCGCGTCCCAGGACCAGAATCGTGAGCCACCACGCCACTTTTCCGTGCAACGCCAGTTCGAAGTACGAAGAGGAAAGCAGCAGTTTATCGGCGATGGGATCCAGATAGGCGCCGAGCGGTGTTTTCTGATTCAACCCGCGCGCCAGAAATCCATCCAGCGCATCAGTGAACCCGGCGACGATCAGAATCACGAGGGCCCAGCTGTAGCGCTCGTAATGAATCGCCATGATGAAAAACGGCAGGAAGGCCAGGCGCAGGAAAGTGAGCTGGTTGGGGACCGTCAGGATTCGGTTGTTCATGAATTTGTTTTGTAGCAGCGTGGCGGAAACAAAAGCCTACGCAAACTGCGCCAGGTAGTCCTCGAGCGAGCGGCCGGTCTTTTTCTCGAACATTTCCGCAAGTGATGGAATCGAACCGCGCGCTTCGTCCAGCGCGATGCGTTCGATGCGCAGCATCGGAAAAAAAAGCGTCGGCAGACCCATGCGGTCGCCCTCCGGATGCAGCACCTGGCTGACGAAATCGTCGAACGAGCTCAAGTCGATCCCGCGCAAAGTCACTCCGGAGCTGGAAATATCCATCAACTCACCCCAGAGGCGTTCCTTCGGAGTGTGCAGACTGATCACCACTATCGAATGTGGCTCCATCAATTCTCCTGGATGGCCCGCGTTCCCTGCATGGTATCGCAATTCGCGTTTTCCGCGCAGCTTGAGCGCGCAATAAACGGTCTTGTCGCGGCCGTTATTCGGACATCGTTTTCAAATCCGGCGCGCGCTTCAGCGCAGGCTCCGTGGCCTTCTGTACTTCCTCAGGCGTCACTCCGGCGGCCACTTCGCGCAACAAAAGTCCTTGCGGCGTTACTTCAATCACACCCAGCTCCGTGACGATCAGCTTCACTACGCCCACGCCGGTAAGCGGCAGGCTGCATTTCTTCACGATTTTCGGCTCGCCGTCTTTCGTGCTGTGTTCCATCGCGATAATCACGCGTTTCGCGCCAGCCACCAGATCCATGGCGCCGCCCATCCCTTTCAACATTTTTCCGGGTATCGCCCAGTTCGCCAGATTACCGGCTTCGTCCACTTGCAGCGCGCCGAGAACCGTGAGATCCACGCGCCCGCTGCGAATCATGCCGAAAGATTCGGCGCTCGAAAAATAACAGCAGCCCGGAATCTCCGTGATGGTCTCCTTGCCCGCGTTAATCAGGTCGGGATCTTCTTCGCCAGCGAACGGATACGGGCCGATGCCGAGCATCCCGTTCTCCGATTGCAGAATCACTTCGATTCCCGGCGGCAAATACGTTGGGATCAGCGTTGGCAGACCAATGCCCAAGTTCACGTAGTATCCATCGCGCAATTCCTGCGCCACGCGCCGCGCGATCACTTCGCGTTTGTCAATTTCCGTTGGCATTCGCTGCTCCTATCGCTGGCGCACGGTGCGGCGCTCAATGCGCTTCTCGTACTTTTCGCCCTGAAAAATCGCGTCCACGAAAATTCCCGGAGTGTGCACGCAATCGGGAGTCAGTTTTCCCAGCTCGACGATTTCCTCTACTTCTGCGATCGTGTAATCCGCCGCGGTGGCCATCACCGCGTTGTAATTCCGCGCCGTCTTGCGATACACCAAATTTCCCCAGCGATCGCCCTTCCACGCTTTAATGAACGCGAAATTGCCGCGCAACGCCGGCACCAGCACGTGCGGACGGCCGTTGAACTCGCGAACCTCTTTGCCTTCCGCCGCGAGCGTTCCGTAGCCGGTGGGCGTATAAAATGCCGGAATTCCCGCGCCGCCGCAGCGAATGCGCTCGGCCAGAGTTCCCTGCGGATTTAACTCCACTTCGATTTCCTTCTTCAGCGCGAGTTGCTCGAACGTTTTATTTTCGCCCACATAGCTGGCGATCATTTTCTTTACTTGCTTGCTTTGCAGCAGCAGGCCAATTCCAAAATCGTCCACTCCCGCGTTGTTAGAGGCGAGAATCAGATTCTTGGCGCCCTTTCGACGCAGCGCCGCAATCAAATTCTCCGGAATCCCGCATAGGCCGAATCCGCCCAGCAAAATCGTTGCGCCGTCCTGTACGCCCGCGATGGCAGCGTCCGCGTTGGCCACGCGTTTATCCATCTGCTCTCTCCAAATCACAATTGCACGGAATGAATGCCCAAGAAGTTTACTGCAAATGAGGAAGCTTTTCGCAACGTTCGTTTGATCCGCAGCTAGCTGCTGGCCGTTGTTGAGGAAGCATTACGAGCCTTCACTGCTGCGGCGGCTTACTCCAGTGCGCGCGGCGGATTTCAGGACGCGGATGCGCTCCGCGACCGCTGCTGCTGCAGCGTCGGGAGATGCCGCTTTCTCGATTTCAGCCACCAGCGCAGAGCCGACTACGGCTGCGTCGGCGATACCGCCGAGCACGGTGACGTGCGTGGGCAATGAGATGCCGAAGCCTACAGCGACGGGCAGCGTTGTGAACTTTCGCACGCGACGGATCAGGGCCGGCAATTCCGTGGGCAGCTCGGTCCGCTCGCCGGTAACGCCGGCGCGTGAAATCACATACAGAAAGCCGCTGGAGGCGGCGCCGATCTGCGACAGGCGCGAATCCGTGGAAGTGGGCGCCGCGAGAAAAATCGTATCCAGGCCGTGCACTTGCAGCGTGGCGCGATATTCCACCGCTTCTTCGGGCGTCAGGTCGGTGGCCAGCACGCCATCCGCGCCGGCCCCGGCAGCCGCTGCAGCAAATTTCTCCAGGCCCATTTGCAAAATTGGATTGAAGTAACTGAACAGCACCAGCGGAACTTCGGAATGCGCGCGGATGCTCCGTACCAGCTCGATCACGCCGGCGAGCGTGGTGCCGCTGCGCAGCGCGCGATCGCTAGCGCGTTGAATCGTTGGGCCATCGGCCACTGGATCGCTGAATGGCACGCCCAGCTCAATCACGTCCGCGCCGGCATTCGCGGCGGCCAGCACGATTTTCTCCGTGGCTGCGAGGGACGGATCGCCAGCGGTGATGTATGCGACCAGGCCCATCTCCCCTGTATCCGAGAGCGCTCGAAAACGTTGCGCGATGCGGCCGGCTGCCTTCGGCTGCGCCAGTGCGGCTTGAGACGACGCGAAGTTTTCAGACATAGCGCGAGAGAATTTCCATATCCTTATCGCCTCGTCCGGAAAGATTCAGGATCACGAGTTCGTCTTTCTTCATGCGCGGTGCGCGACGAATCAATTCCGCCAGCGCGTGTGCCGATTCCAGCGCGGGAATAATTCCTTCCAGACGCGCGAGCGTCCGCGCGGCTTCCACGGCTTCCGCATCACTCACCGCAGAATATTCCGCGCGGCCTAGTTCGGCAAGCCAGGCGTGCTCGGGGCCGACGCCGGGATAATCCAAGCCCGCGGAAACGGAATGTGTAGTCGCAATCTGCCCGTCGGTAGTCTGCAAAACGTGAGTGTAAGTTCCCTGCAGCACTCCGGGCCGCGCGCCGCTAAAACCGCTGCTTGCTGCGAGGCGCGCCGCATGTTCGCCCAGAGTAGTCCCGCGGCCTCCCGCTTCCACGCCGATCATCTTCACGGACACGTCGGGCAAAAATGCGTGAAACAATCCAATCGCATTCGAGCCGCCGCCGACACAGGCGATTAAAGTGTCAGGCAAACGCTGTTCGGCCTGCATGATTTGCTCGCGTGCTTCCTCGCCGATTACTTTTTGAAAATCGCGCACGATTTGCGGATAGGGATGCGCGCCGAGAACCGAGCCGAGCAAATAGTGGGAGCTCTCGACATTGGTCACCCAATCGCGCATGGCTTCGTTAATTGCGTCTTTCAGCGTGCGGCTGCCGGAATCCACTCCCACCACTTCTGCGCCGAGCAAACGCATGCGAAACACGTTGAGGCGTTGGCGCTCCATATCTTCTGTGCCCATGTACACGGTGCAGGTGAGGCCGAGCTTCGCCGCGACGGTGGCAGTGGCTACGCCGTGCTGGCCCGCGCCAGTTTCCGCGATAACGCGTTTTTTGCCCATGCGCCTGACGAGCAGGCCTTGGCCCAGCGCGTTATTGATTTTGTGCGCTCCGGTGTGCAGCAAATCTTCGCGCTTGATGTAAATGCGCGGACCGGCTAAATGCGCGGTCAGGCGTTCAGCGAATTGCAGCGGCGTGGGACGCCCCGCAAAATTACGCAGCAGCGAATCGAGTTCCGTCTGAAAACTCTTATCCTCGCATGCCGCGGCATACGCACGCTCTAGCTCTTCCAGCGGCGCCACCAGGGTTTCAGGGACGTAGCGCCCGCCGTAGCGGCCGTATCTGCCGCGCGCATCTGGCACCACCTGTGCAATCGCGCTCATGATCGTGGTTTCCTCCGCGCAGGGGTCGCTCGGCGTGCCACGCCCACAGCGTGGGTTGTACGTAAAGGGCGCACCGCTGCGACCAGCGCACGCATCCGCGCCGCATCTTTTTTGCCGGGCCGCGATTCCACTCCGCTGCACACATCAATCGCGAAAGGCCGTGCTGCGGAAACCGCCTCCGCCGCATTTTCGGGCGTTAAGCCGCCTGCGAGAAATATTTGGCGCTTGCGCCCTGCCCTTTCGCCAGCTTCCAGTCAAAACT
>Ga0210389_10004076_pt1 | contig 11387 bp, 13 predicted proteins | sample IncBWH28OmetaG_FD_160127 | JGI IMG/M metagenome (GOLD analysis project Ga0210389, IMG submission 160127) | Forest soil microbial communities from Barre Woods Harvard Forest LTER site, Petersham, Massachusetts, United States - Inc-BW-H-28-O ... | reverse complement strand
AGAATGAGGCCATAGAGCCCAAAACCAACCAAAGCCGCGCCGGTCAATCCCGCGAGAACAGAAGGGGTCATTGATCAGGCCTCCCAGTCGGCGGCCCGGCGACGAGCATCGGTAGTGCCGCCGCAATGGACAACAGCATGAACGCTTCGATGAAAAGAATGATTGGCTTGGCGAGGCTGGGCGGATAGGCAAAGAAGTTTCCTGCCATGATCTCGCCCGCAAGGCCGTTGATGAGGAATACGGCAGGTCCGGCCACCAAAGCCAGCCGAAGCCAGTTTGCATCGATGCGGGGCGGCTCCACCAGCCGCGCCATCATGGTGATCATCCACATCGCCGCAAGCAGGGCGCCGCCCTGAAAGGCGCCGCCTGGCGCGTTGGCTCCGGTCCAGAAAATATGAACGCCAATGAGCACGCCGACAGGTGCCAGGATCTGAGCAAGAAAGACCATCGGAGCATAGGGTTTGGGTCGACGGAGCGGCGCCGGCGCGCCACCCCAAGCCTTGTCGGTGCCCACTGACCAGACGCCGACCACAGCCAGGATCAGCACAATCTTCTCGAGCATCGTGTCGAAGGAGCGATAGGACATCAGTACCGCTGTGATGGGGTTGCCGAGGCCAGCGCCGGCACCATCGGCAGCGACGGCTGCTTCCGGCGCAAGCGAGGGTGGCGGATCAGGCAGCATCAGGATGGCGGCGCCCAAGGCGCAAGCGACGAGCGCGGCGAGCGCGCCGGTGAGGAGTTTGAGGGTGAATTCCGGCTCCTCCCCCGGTGCAACATTCTTGAGCGCTCCGAGCCGCTTGCCAGCCGTAATCAGCAGGACCCCGGTGACCCCGCTGCCAACCGCCGCCTCTGTCAAGGCAACGTCTGGCGCATAGAGGCGGATCCAGACGAAAGCGAGCAACAACCCGTAGGCGACGTAGCCGACCACCGAGGCGAACAGGTCCCGTGCCGTGATGGTAAAGATGGCAACGCCGATGACCAGGCCGGCGAGAACGATATCTAGATAGGGGAGGAGATTCATTTTCGATCTCGTCTCAGCGCGCGGCCGATCAATTGTGAGGTCGAGGCGCTAGAGAGCAGAACCAAAGCCCAAATGATTATGAGCCTGAGTGCTGAAAGTCCGCTGTCCGCGCGGGGGATCAGGCCGAGTATGACGAGGCCAAGGCCGAGATTGTCGGCCTTGGTCAAAGCATGAAGACGGGTGAGCGAGTCCGGAAAGCGCAAAAGGCCGACCGTACCCGCGAAGATGAAAAACGTACCGGCGCTGATAGCGACGATACTGAAAAGATCGAGAAGCGTGGTCACGCCCCAGCGTCTCCCTGGTCAGCGTCGAGCAGGTTGATGAAAGCAATGGTGGCGAACGCGGCGAGCAAAGCGAGCCCGAGCGCGACATCCTCTACGCCGGGGACAATTGTCGCGTAGGCAATCAATAGCAGCGCGGCAATTCCGCCCGTACCGAGCAGTTGGACCGCCATCAGCTTTTCCACGTCGTTCGACCCGCGCAAAATGCGAGCAAGCCCAATGGCGACCATGAGCACGATCAGGCCAGCAGCGACGAGCTGAAATTCATTCATGCGCGATCGCCTCTTTGAAAAGGGCCTCGTCAGCCTCGATGGACGCTGCGATGGGTTGCAAAATGTCGAGACCATGCACCTGAAGCATTTCGCCCTCCGCGCTTGTGGGCAAGGTTCCCGGCTGAAGGCTCGAATAAATGAGAAAGACGTTACGGGCGACGCCGGGCGGCAGGGCAAAGGGAACGACAACGAATCCGGGACGCAAATCGAGGCGCGGGAGGAGTGCGCGTCGTGCGACGTCCACACCAGCGATGATCGAGCAGATCAGGAAGCGAAGATTGAGTCTGGCGAGCGGGAGAAGGCGCGGCCGGTTGGTGGTGGGCGGTAAGAGCGACAGGCTGATCCACAGCGCGAGAGCACAAGCCGCCAAGCCGATCGGCAAATCCTCTTTCTTCCAATCCGCTATCATGAGCCAAACGCCCACAAAGAGAATGAAGCGGGTAACCGAGGCCGTCATCTTCAATGACGATTGAAGGGACATCGAATGACTCCCTTTCTTACAAGGCAAGATCAGGCTAGCACCCTCGCACCAGCCCGGCAACCGTACCGGCGACTTTGAGGGGGAGTTACGTGGGTGCAAGCGGCAACGTCGCATTCGGACCTGGCTTCGGTGCCAACGTCCTGATTGGAGGATCTCGCCGAACGATCGCCCTGCAGCCGCTATCTGTCGAACGCGGGATTGGAGTCAATCTGGCGGTAGGGGTGACCAATCTGACGTTAACACGAACCGGAAGGCAACAATTGCCTGATTAGGCTGTAGCCACTCAAAATCCAGAAATGGTACGCGCTTTGATTCAAATCAAATAAGTCGTTCCTATACATGAAGATACAAAACCGCCGAACGCGACATCTGCTGGCGCTAATCGCGATTAAGTGCAGCTCGTCAGAAGCAGTGTTGGGCCGAGGGTGAAAACAATAGTCGCGACTGCCGCAAGCAAGGTCCACACGATCACCCAATGGAGGAACGAGCCGGTCGGGCCAAGCGCCGCGTCTGCAGGGGGCTTCGCATAGCTTTGTCCTATCCACCCGATCAGTCCGAGATGGACAAGGATGGCTAGGCCGAGGTTCAGCCGGATCGTGTGCGCCGACCAGGCGAAGGTGCAGCCCAAACTATGGAGCACATAAACCGTTACGAGTGCGCTACACCAGGCGCCGAAGCCCAGCACGAGGAGCCAAAGACGGTGAGCGGGAACGGGACGCACGCTCATTGAACCAACCCTCTATCTTTCGCGCTCCCACTCCGGTTCCGGGGCGCAGGGCACCATCACGGTCGCATTCCCAAGATGCCCACAAGCGCAGGCGAAGCCAATACAAGACCGATCGCGATCGCGCCTGTGATTGCCGTGTAGTCAAGCCAGAGCCGAGTCAAACGCAGATCGACAAGACGCCGGGGCGACATGAAGCCGGCGGAAAGGCGCATGAAATTGCTGAGAAGGAAAAGCAGGCCGATCCCGGCATGGAGTACGACGTAGCCGAAAAGCGCGGCGGCCGTCGCGCCTAGTGCATGCTCGCGTGGATGCGGAATGATGTTCGCGACCAGGACCGCCACCGCGCCAATCGCCGCGAGCAGCACGAGGGCCGTGAGCCCGATCCAAGCTTGTGGCGTGCGGCCGCCGGCTTGGGTGCGTAAGGACGCGCGCGCTCCGGCAGATGCGACGAAAAGGGCCGCCACGCTGACGAAAGCGAGCGGCAGGTTGGTTATAGGCGTCACCGCAGGGGGCCAGTTCGGCGCAGAGATCCAAAGATAGAGCACACCAAACACCAACGAAGTGAAAAGCGTGCCGTCAGCAACCAGCGCAAAGTTCAACGCCCACCAGGGTGGAGCGCTGACTACTTCCGTGTGTGGCGGCAGACTGAGACCTCTGCCGACGGGCAGGGAACCGTAGTCGCGGAAATGGCCTGCGTTCTGTCCCCATCGCACGAACAGACCGGCCACCACGAGCGCCATGAGAAGTGCCAGAATGTAGGACTTGAACAACATGGCCAGCACCGCCACGCCTGTGGAAAGCGCCGTCCACAAGGGCAGGTAGGTTACACGTGGCAGCACGATCAGTTGCTCCGGCTCGCCGGATGTAACGTGAACACCGAGCGTCTCCTGCCAGTTATTTCGCGTAAATCCGAGATAGCCCTCGCCACGCGCCAGCGAAGGCGCAAGTTCGCCCGGGGCAATCCGGTCAGCCCTGGTGTCGATGCTGGGGAGCGAAGCAAAGGCATAGGCCGTTGGTGGAATCGGCATGGCCCATTCGAGCGTCGCTGCCTTCCAGGGATCGCGCCTGGCGCGACGTCCATAGAGGATCTGTGCAATGAGATCGATCACCACCAGCGCAAACCCGATCGTCATGATGAATCCTCCCACAGAAGATAGGAGGTTGAGCCAAACCCAGCCCTCGACCGGCTGGTAGGTATAGACGCGCCTCGGCATGCCGAGTAGACCGACCAGATGCATCAGGAAGAACGTCAGATTGAAGCCTACGAAAATGAGCCAAAAGGCAGGAATAGAGAGCCGGTAGATCGCAGTGCGGCCGGTCAGAAGCGGCAGCCAATAGTAGAGCGCCCCCAATAACGGGAACGCGAGGGCGCCGCCGACCACGTAGTGGAAATGCGCGACGACGAAATAGGTGTCATGCGCTTGCCAGTCGAACGGCACGATGGCGAGCATAACGCCCGTCAGTCCTCCTATGACAAAGGTCGAGAGGAAGCCGAAGATGTAGAGCATCGGCACGTTCCAGCGCGGCTGGCCGTGGGCCAACGTGGCGAGCCAGGCAAACAACTGCACCGCGGTCGGCACAGCGACGATCGCCGACCCCGCGGAGAAGAAAGCCAGCGCAAGATGGGGGATTCCCACAGTGAACATGTGGTGGACCCAAATGCCAAAGCTAACAAAGGCAAGGCCGATGATTGCGACGACGATTGCCCGGTATCCGACGAGGGGTGTGCTGGCGAAAACCGGGATCATCGTGGACAGCACGCCGGCCATAGGTAGAAAGATGATGTAGACGTCCGGGTGACCGAAGATCCAGAACAGGTGCTGCCAGAGGAGCGCGTCGCCGCCGCGCGTCGGGTCGAAGAAGGGCAGGCCGAAGGCGCGTTCGGTTTCAAGCAGAATCGATCCAAGGATCAACGGCGGAAAGGCCACGACCATCATCAAAGCGGTGACCAGCATGTACCACCCGAAGATCGGCATTCGGTCGAGCGACATGCCTGGCGCCCGCATTTTAAGGACCGATACGATGATCTCAACGGCAAGCGTGAGCGCCGAGATCTCGACAAACGTCACTCCGAGCAGCCAAACGTCAGCGTTGATCCCGGGCGTGTAGACGTTCGAGCTCAAGGGCGTGTACATGAACCAGCCGCCGTTGGGTGCGACACCGGCGACCAGGGCGACAGTGAGGATGATGCCGCCCAGCAGGTAGCACCAATAACCGTAGGCGGTCAGCCGCGGGAACGCGAAATCCCGAGTTCCGAGCATCTTGGGTGTAAGGTACACCGCAATGCCCTCGATCATGGGGATGGCGAAGAGAAACAGCAGCATCGACCCATGCATGGTAAAGACTTGGTTGTAGGTCTCGGTATCCATGAAGGTCGCCTGGGGCGTTGCGAGCTGTACGCGAGCCAACATGCCAAGCACGCCGCCAATCGCGAAGAACACAAACGCCGTCGCCATGAAGCGTGTGCCGATGATGGTGTGGTTGACGGCCGCCAGACGCTGGAGCCCAGGGCCCGTGGCCCAAACCTGCGCGAGTTGGCGGTGCAGTCCTATGGCCGTGATGCGATTCGGTGAGTCTTCGATAGAGGTATTCATCGCGCTACTTTTCCGGTTGCATCAGGTTTAGCGATCGCGGCCGAGAATTCCGCTGCCGGATGTACGACGACGTCGAAGTGCATCCCACTATGGCCGCTACCACAGAATTCGTTGCAGAGCCCTTGGTAATGGCCCGGAACGTCAGCTTGGATGCGCAACAGATTCGCGTGTCCCGGCACCACGTCGATTTTGCCGGCGAGCCGCGGAATCCAGAAGGCATGGATGACGTCGAGGCTTGTGACCACGACATCGACCGGAACACTCGCGGGCAAGTGCAGTGTACCCTCCGTTTTGATGCCGCCATTTCCGGGGTAACGGAACGTCCAGATCCATTGCCGTGCCTCTGCCTCGATCCGCAGCAGCTCGGCGGTGCGTCGCGGCAGGAGCCGCTCACCCGCGAGCAGCGCGTAGGCGACGAGAGGCGTCAGGACTAGCGCCGGCAGGCACAGCCCTCCCAGCACAATCCAGCGCGTGGGGGACGTTCGCGCTCCCCAACCGGGGCGCAAGATCACCAGTGCGAAGAGGACCATAACGAGCACAAAGAGCACGATGGCACCAGCGAACATCGCCCACCACAATCGCGCGATGGACGATGCTGCGGGTCCGACCGGATCCAGGGTCGATAGCGGTCCCGTGCAGCCAGCGAGTGTCGCGGAAAATCCGACGTAGACGCCCGCACGCAGAACGCTATGATCTTGACGGAAAGTTTGCCTCGGACATGGAGAATTCGCGCGATGGCAAAGAGCAGCAACGATCCTGCGGTGACCAGACAAAGCCCGGTCATGCTGGAGCTTCTCCGGCTCGATACGGGGTCCAAGGTCGCGCTGGTCGGCCATCCGATCCACGTCATGATGGTGCACTTCCCGATCGCCTTCGTGATCGCCAATCTTGGCGTCGATTTTTTTTACTGGTGGTCGGGCGACGAATTCTGGGTACGTGTTGGTCTTTGGGCTGCCGGCTTCACTTTCCTGACTGGTGTAGCGGCGAGCATAGTTGGCACTGCAGAGCTCCTGTTGGTGCCTGGCATCCGGGTGCGAGAGGCGAGTTGGTCCCACGCCATTGCGGCGATGACGCTGGTCGCGATCGCGGGAGCCAATTGGGGACTGCGTCTTTACTACCCGGAATCGATCCTGCCACATGGCCTCGCGCTCTCCGGTCTCGCCTCGGTGATGGCGGGTTTCGCAGGCTGGCATGGCGGTAAGCTCGTGTTTGATCATGGCATCGGCATTCTGGTTTCGCCCAAAAACTGACGCAGCCCGCCAGGCGCGAACAGATTTTGGGCGAACAGGTTGGAATCGATGTGCGGCTTGGCCAGGACAACCCCGATAATCGCCGTGACCAGCACAATATAGGCGACAGTCAGCGCAACGTATGAGAAGCGGCCGAAGTGGCCCGTGGGCTCGAACAGGTGCGCGAGGATCAGTCCGGCGACGACGTGCAGCATCACCATGATTCCGACGAGCACCATCTTCAGGGAGAACCACTCCAGAAAAGTGTTCTGCAGGAAGATGAGTGCGGTTCCGCTGCCGATGGCGACGAAGGCCGCCGGGGAGGTCATCCCCACATAGACAAACCGTGTCAGCCGATGCAATCGATCAAGTTCAGGTCCGACCTCGATGCCCAGGCGCTGCCTAAACAGAAATGGCAGAACGATCAATCCGGCCGACCAGAGGGCAATCGTGCCGAGGTGGATAAATTTGAGCAAGGTCGTCATGCGGTCGGCTCGACCGGTCGCAAGCTGGACCAGGCTAACCAGAGTCCCACCCCGAGATAGGGTAGAGACGCTGGCACCCACATCAGGAGGCCAGCCAATTGCTGGTCAGTGAGCGGATCCATTCCCCAAGCCGCCGTGCTGGCAAAATGCGCTGCATAAAGCGGCCGCGGCGCGAACACGATCAAAGCAGCGAGAAGCCCCATCTGTCCGATGGTCGCCACGAGCGCAACAAGTGCCGCGCCGGGTTGTGCCATCGACACGAAGATTGCGCGCCAAAGGAGCCATGCACTGACGAGAAGCGATGTCTGCATTAGCCAATAGGCAGATACGCTGGCGAGCGCCCATCCGTAGGGCACCGGCATATGCCAGACCCAGAGGATGATCGCGTGAAGGCCGACCAGCGCGGCAAGCGGTAGCGCCCGCATACGCGATACCGGGAACGCCAGCGCAAGGAGTGGTGCCACACCGGCGATCAATAGCACATGGTGCAGCACCCTTGCGGAAAAAAGCGCTGAAGACAGCGCACAGAGCGGCGAGATGAAGATCGTTGCCAACAGCAAGAGAGAGGCCCAGCCCGCGCGGGAATTGGCAACGCGGCCTCCGGCGAAAATGATTGCCAGCGCGGCAAGCGCTGCGATGAGCAGCGGATCGAAATTCCAACGCGTCAATAAATCGCCTGGTACCGCGGCGGGACCGCAGTACGCGATGATGACTGTGTCGCCCATTCGTCGCCTCCGTCTCGGTGACTATAGCCTCATCACGCACAGAGCCTTTCCAGAAACCGTGGCCATCAAATCTGGCTAATCTAACCCATCCTGTATTTGCCTCTGTGCGTCATGACGTCAAAATGCCCCAAACAGCGTGCCCAACGCAGCAATCACGGCGAGCGCGATCAGCGGTCCAATCAAGCCTACCATCATGATTTCGCGGTAGCTGCCGCGTTGCGTGGCTTCACAGATGGCGAGCAGGGTCACGACAGCCCCATTATGCGGCAGCATGGCTAGCGTTCCAGAGCTCATGGAGGCCACGCGATGCATCAGGTCCGGGTGAACCCCGGCGGCGGCAGCAAGCTGAGCGTACGTCTCACCCAGGGCATTCAGTGCGATGGTCAATCCACCGGAAGCAGACCCGGTGATGCCCCCCAGCAAATTGGCCGCTACTGCAATCGAAACGAGCGGACCACCGGGCATCGCCAGGATTCCATCTCGAACCACCGCGAAAGAGGGCAAAGCCGCCACGACCGCTCCGAAACCAACCAAGCTAGCAGTGTTGAGAACGGGGAGCGCGGAAGCATTTGCGCCGGCGTCGAGCGTCTTGCGGAGGTGCGGCAAACGCCTTCGCAGGATTACTATCAGGATCAGCGAGGCGATCGTCAGCGCCGTCACGACGGACCACACCCCGCTCACCGCAGAGAGCGACGTTTCACCGAATCGGGACTCCGCCAGAAAGCCCGTATTCGCCCGCGGCAACACAGCCAAACTCATGATGAGGTTAACTACGAGCACGATAAAGATCGGCGTCACCGACAGCGCAAATGACGGCAATTGCTCGCTTCGATGACCGTGCGTCAGTTCCGCCTGGTCAAAATTGTCCGCATTCGCTGCGCGTTCTCGAATGATCTGCTGATCGGCGTTCACAGAGGCTGCGAAACCGTAGCCTTCGCGCGCCTTTCGCGCCTGCACTTCTGTCACGCGCAGCCACCACAATCCGAAGCTAAGGATAATGCAGGATGCGAGAAGACCGAGGATGGGCGCCGCAAAGAGGGTTGTGCCGAAATACCTCATCGGGATGGCGTTTTGAATAGCCGGAGTGCCGGGCAGCGCCGTCATCGTGAAGGTGAAGGCGCCCAGCGCAATCGCCGCCGGGATCAACCGATGCGGGACTTGAGCTTGCCGAAACAGTGCCGCCGCCACCGGAAATGCAACGCAAGCGACGACGAAGAGGCTGACACCGCCATAGGTAAGAGCGGCGCTGGCGAATACCACGGACATGACCGCACGTTCTTCTCCCAATCTCTCCGTTATGCCGCGTGCGATCGCAAGCGCCGCTCCGCTATCGTCCATAAGCTTGCCGAATACGCCGCCGAGCAGGAAAAGCGGGAAGAAGCTTATAATGAAGCCTCCGGTGCCCTGCATGAAGGTCAAGGTCCATTTCGCGAGTATCGGCTCTCGCGAAAATGCAGCGGCGACGATCGCCGCACCGGGGGCGGCCAGCAACAGGGTAAAACCCCGAAACGCAAGAAAGATAAGCAAGCCGAGGCCAAACAAAATGCCTACCAGGCCGAGAGTCTGCTCACCCATGACGCCTCTCTTTCGAGAGCCGACGCCACCATGCTGGATCGGGGTCATCCATGGCATGAAGGAATCGGCTCAGGCGATGCTCGATCGTAGGAGAGCACCGTCCGATTCAGCTTCGGCTATCAGCCCACACGCGAAAGCGCGAAAAAGGCGGACATGAGAATGACGGCGGCCCCGGTGGCGAAGACCAGACGGTCGGCGAACTGTCGACGCATGCGCACTCTCCCTACACAAAGCTGTAGCGTTCGGAATGATATTTAGAAATGGGGACCCCCAGTTCTCCGAGCGCCCTTTCGATGGCATCCATCATCACGGCCGGCCCGCAGATGAAATATTCGTGCTCGGCGTATGGTGGCGGCAAATGCCGCATCAGCACTTCAGCTGTCATAAAGCCCCGCTCGCCGGTCCAGCCGACAGGAGGGGCGGCGAGGACGTGGACGACCGTTAGGTCGAGCCGCGTTTCCAGTTTCTCCAATTCTTCGCGGAAGGTGATGGAATCCCAATCCTTGCTGCCGTAGAGCAGGACCACGGCGCGTTTGTCGCCGACATCGGCGAGCGTGCGGATCATGCTCATCATCGGCGTGATGCCGACCCCGCCGGCGATCAGGACGTGCATGTCGGCCGGATTGCCGATGGTGAAGGCCCCGTAGGGGCCGTCGATATAGACACGTCGGCCGATCGGGACTTTGGGTATTTCACAGGTGAAGTCACCGAGATTTCGGATGGAGATCTCGACCTGCCCGTCCGATGTCGCTGCGCTGGACGAAAATGAAAATGGATGAGCCGTGATTTTGAACGGGCTCCCCCACACGGTGAGCCAGCCGAACTGGCCTGGCCTGAAACGGAACCCCGAATGGCCATCGGGCCGCATCACCAGCGTGGTCGTATCGCCGCGCTCGGGGCGCACTTCCGCCACGCGATAGGGGCGACGCAGTATGAACAGCGGCTTGACAATACGCACGTAAACCACCAGCGCGACCCAAAAGATCGTCAGGGCGATCCACAAAGTTCGTTTCCCGGGGTCTGCCAAATAGAATCCCCAGCCAACCATATGTAGAAGCCCGCCCGTGACGGCGATGATCGCCAATGCGATATGTGTGACGTGCCACATCTCGTAGCGGATTTGCAGCTTGGGCCGCCACAACGCGGTCACTACCAGCGCGAGCAACGCAAAGAGGGACAGAAAAGCGAAAACAGCGCCCAACGGCACCTCGCCAGGCCGGGGTAATGCAAGCAATTCGGGGTGAACGGAAAACATGATGAGAGGATGCACGACGACCAGCGCGACCGCGAAGAGTGAGATCCGCCGATGGAAATGATAGATGACATCCTCACCCCACGGCTCGGTGACCAACCGAAAACGGGCCGTAAGTCCGAACTGCAGGCCCATTATCGCCAATCCGGAATAACCGAGCGCCGCTGAAAACTCCGTCCAGAAATCGCGTGCTGGCGGTAGCGATCCGGTCAGGAGTGCGAACAGAGGAAGGAAAATGAAAAGCAGATAGACGACCATCCAAGCGACGCTGCGAGCAACAAATGCCGTCGAGTGGATACCGGGTTTTTCCCCAGCGTAAACCAAGGGCGTCATCTCCGAACGGCCTCCGAAGCCAACGATCGTGAACAGCCTTGTCGCAATATAATCTTGTCATCGAACAGGAGGATTGTCATTGGGATTTTGCTACTTTCGGTTTTGGCCCGTTCAGAGATGGCTCGCGAGGGCTTCGCAACAGGAAGCATCGCGGACGAGCAAGATGGTAGGTCAATGTGGCTGACACACCTGGTGCAATGCAACGGTGTCGCTGGGATCAATGTCGTCTTATGGTAGGGTAGGGTTGATTCAGTATGCGAGAAACCGGATTCGCTTTCGCCGATCGCTGCATTGTCGGTTGATCGATGTTCGGTCCTGGTCCTTTCCATGCGTGGTGCAATACCTAAATCTCAAGTAGAAGGAGATATGGATGCCGACAGCAATCAAGATCAAAGTCGACCAGCAATATCTA
>Ga0210389_10004074_pt1 | contig 11389 bp, 6 predicted proteins | sample IncBWH28OmetaG_FD_160127 | JGI IMG/M metagenome (GOLD analysis project Ga0210389, IMG submission 160127) | Forest soil microbial communities from Barre Woods Harvard Forest LTER site, Petersham, Massachusetts, United States - Inc-BW-H-28-O ... | reverse complement strand
CCTCCGCCGCCAGTTGCGCGATCTGCAGCTCATGCGGTGTCAGCTGGTCACGGGCGTCCGGGTCACGGCGCCGGCTGGCCTCTCCCGCGGCGCGCAGCTCCCGGCGGGCGCGCTCGCTCCACGGGATCGCGCCGAGGGCATCGAACATGTCACGCGCGGCGCGCAGGTGATCACGGGATTCAAGGGCCCTGCGGTGCCTGCGCAGCCATTCTCCATACGCGAGCTGGGTGCGGCTCCTGATCAGCGGCCACGCCGCCAGGTCCGCGCGCAGCGCGGCCTCAAACAGGGCCTCCGCTTCGGCATCGGCGGCCAGCATGGCGCGGGCCAGTCGCAGGTCGGCGTGCAGGACCGGCGCCGGGGTCTGCGCCGCCGTTTCGGCGAGCTCAGCGACGATCGGGCGGACCTGCTCGGTCTGGCCGCTGTGCGTGGCTGCGTCGACTAGGTCGCCGAGTGATGTCAGGCGCAACGCGACCTGGAAGGCAGGATCGGCCGGATCGTGCAGTCGCCGGAAATGGCCGTACGCCTCGTCGAACCGGCCATCCGCCAGGGCCGCCAGCCCGCGCGCCATCAGCGCGGTTGCCAGCACCGGCCGCGCGCCGGCCGGAAGGCCGATCTCCTCGGCCTCCTGCGCCAGGGCCAGGGCCTCGCTGGTCTCGCCGCGCAGCGCGGCGAGCTTGGCCGCCGTCGCGGACATCAGTGCGTACATGAGCTGTTGCGTGGTCTCGCGCGCCAGCCGCCGGGATTCGTCGCACGCGATGATGGCCGCGCCCAGGTCTCCGACGACGATCGCGCTCCACGCCTCCGCACCGACCACGCGCGCCAGCAGCCCGAGCCTGCCCTGCGCGCGCAGGGCGGTAGCCGCCGCGGCGGAGAAGTCGCGGGACAGGTCGAACGCACCGCACAGCAGCGCCCCGGTGCTCAGCATGCGGTAGGCCCGTCCGTCGTCACTGGCGTGCGGCGCCACCCGGCGTGCGCGTTCCATGACGACGGCGCCGCGGCTGATCGGGGCGACGTAAGCCAGGATCGCGAGCAGCCAGGGATCGTGCTCGTCCAGCGGCAGCTTCTCGGCCGCGGCCAGCACGAGCTGCCGGACCTGCGTGCCTGGTTCGGACCAGAAGCACAGCTGGGCCGCGCTCCACAAGATGCGCACGGCCAGCGCCACGTCACCGCCAGCGGCTACCTCTTCGGCGAGCGCCGTGAGCATCGTCGCGTTGGCGGCCTGCTGGCGCAGTCCCTCATCGAAGCTGCCGCGCAGCCACGCTGCCTTGACCTGCTGCTGCGCGGACAGGCCGCTGCCGGTCGCCTCGTCCAGCAGGCGGCCCACCGTGTCCCGCTGGCCCAGCTCGACGGCGAAGTCCGCGGCCCGCAGCAGGCGCTCGGTTCGCGATCCGGGGTCTTCGCTCAGCGCCGCGGCCCGTGACAGCGCGTCAACGGCCGCCGCGACGCCGCCACGGCGCGCGGCCCGGTCCGCGACCGCGGCCAGCCTGGCGGCGACCGATTCATCGGGCAGCGTGGTCGCGGCCGCCTGGTGCCTTATCCGGCGGTCCTCCTGGCCAGCCGGCAGGACCTCCGCCAGGGCCGCATGCGCGGCGCGCTGGTCGGCGGCGGTCATGGACTGGTGGATGGCGGAGCGCATCAGCGTGTGGCGAAAGCGCACCTCGGTGCCCACGACGTCAACCAGCATCGCGCTCACCGCCGGATCGAGGTCGGCCGGGCTGACCTGGGCTCCCGTCCATGCGCGCGCGGCCGCGATGATCTCGGCGAGCGCCGGGCTGTCGTTCACCGCCGCCATCCGCAGCAGCGTCCCGGTGCGGCCGGGCAGGGTAGCCAGCCGGTCGGAGAAAGCCCGCTCCAGGCGTTCGGTCAACGGCAACGCGGTGGCGGGAGCGGCGTGGCCGGACATCACGACCCGGGCCAGTTCGGTCAGGGCCAGCGGATTGCCAGCTGCGCCGGACAGGACCCGGCGGCGCGCTGAGGGGGGCAGGTCAGGGGCGATCGCGTCAAGGAGCGATTCGGCATCGGCGTCGGACAGCGGGGGCAGTGTCAGGGTGGTCAGCTCATCGGCGGCGAGCCGCCCCCGGTAGCCTTCACGAGCCGCCCCGAGGAGAAGGACCGGCTCCGTTCGCACCCTGCGGGCCATGAAGGCCAGGATGCTGATCGTGGGGTCGTCAAGCCATTGAATGTCATCGGCGACCAGCAGCACTGGTAGCCGCGCGGCGGCCTCCACTACCAGGTTGAGAGTTGCCAGGCCCACGAGGAAGACATCGGGGACGGTGGCTTCTCCCGCGCCGAGGGCCGTGGCCAGGGCTGACCGCTGCGGCTCGGCGAGCGCATCCGGCTTGACGCCGAGGGAGTGGGCGAACTGCTGCAGCCCGGCATAGGGCACGTCGCTCCCGCCCGGCTCGCCGAGCGCGCGAACGACGCGGAAGCCGGCTGCCGACGCCCGCGCCTGCGCGCTGGCCAGCAGCGCTGACTTGCCAATCCCTGGCGCGCCCCGCACCAGGGCCGCCCCGCCCCCGCCACCGCGGGCACCATCGATCAGCGCCGCCAGCACATCGGTCTGCGGACCTCGGCCAAACAGTGCCACGCGCGTCCTCTGGGTCAGCGACTGCCGGAATTGCGCTAAGGATACTGTGATCTCCCTGCTCAGGCTGGGGTCGGACCCCGGTGCGAACACGCACGGCGTGATGGTCTGCTGGCGGCATGACGAACCAGACGCCTGTTGTCTTCATCCACGGCCTGTGGCTGCACGCCAGCTCCTGGCAGCCGTGGGCCAACCTGTTCGCCCAAGAGGGCTACCAGCCGCTCGTGCCGGGCTGGCCCGGCGACTCCGCGACCGTGGCAGAGTCACGGGACAACCCGGAGAGCGTCGCTGACTACGGCGTCGACGACGTCGTCGACCACTACGCCGCGATCATCGCTGAACTGCCCGCCCGCCCGATCCTGGTCGGCCATTCGTTCGGCGGGATGATCGCGCAGAAGCTGCTCGCCCAGGACCTGGCCGCCGCCGCGGTCGCCATCGACGCCGCCCAGATCAAGGGCGTGCTGCCGCTGCCGCTGTCTGCCCTGCGCGCGACGCTGCCGGTGTTCAAGAACCCGGCCAACAAGCACAAGGCGGTGGCACTGACACCGGAGCAGTTCCGCTACGCCTTCGGGAACGCGCTGAGCGAAGAGGAATCCGACGCCCTCTACCAGCGCTGGACGATACCCGCACCCGGCCGGCCGCTGTTCGAGGCCGCCGCCGCCAACTTCAACCCGCACGCATCGACCAAGGTCGACACGCACAACAGCTCACGGGGCCCCTTGCTGCTGGTCAGCGGCGGGAAGGACCACACGGTCCCGGAAAGCGTGGTACGGGCCACGCTAGCCCAGTACCGGCATTCCGAGGCGGTGACCGACATCATCGACTTCCCGGACCGGGGCCACTCACTGACCATCGACAGCGGGTGGCCGGAGGTCGCGAGCGCCACGCTGGACTGGCTGCGACGGCAGTCACTCTAGCCGGGGACGCGGCTGTCCGGCCGCACTTCCCGACCCGCTGGTCATCGACTACAGCGCCGCCAAGGCGGCGCTGTACGAAACGGTTCATCCCGGCGTCGTCAATCATCGGCCCACGGGACCGGTCGCAGCTAGCTCGGGATGAGCCTCTACTAGCACAGAATTGACCTCATCCCGTATCGTCGCGGGATGGACGATGAGGACATGCCGCTGGACACCAGCCGGGAGGTCTTCTACTTCAACGAGGGCGCGCTGGCTTACGCGGGCCACTACCTGCACGCGGAGGATAATCCTCTGCACACCCATAGTTTCATGGAGATCGCCTTCGCCATCGGCGGCGCTGGCACCCATCACTGCGTGGCCGGCCGGCGCGAGCTGAACCGCGGCGACGTGGTCCTCCTGCGGCCCGGTGTCTGGCACGGCTACGAGGACTGCCGGGACCTGGAGCTGTACAACTGCTGCTTCAGCAGTGAGCTGCTGCGCCGGGAGCTGTCCTGGACGCGCGAGGATCCGCTGCTCGGCTACCTGCTCTGGACCGGGCCGTACGCAACCACGCGCCGGGGAGTGCTGTCGCTCAGCCTCCCGGAGGAAGCGTTCGGAGCGTGCATGGGGCACCTGGAGGCGCTCGCGGCTCTGCGCCGCTGCCCGCTGGCCCGGTACCGGGGCGATATCCTCGGTCGCCTCGCGCTCCTGCTCAGCGAGCTAGGGCGGGCCGCGGAGGCGAGCCTGGCACCGCCAGGTGCGGCGGCCTGGACACTCGGCGCCCCGGTCACCCCCGCCGTCGGGCGGGCGATGCGCTTGCTGGAGGCCAACATCGCCCGGCAGTGGACACTCAGCCAACTCGCCGAGGAACTGCACCTGACGCCCGGCTACCTGGTCCGCCTGTTCAAGGCGGCCACTGGCCTTCCGCCCATGGCTTACCTGGCGCGGGTCCGGGCCGAGCACGCCGCCGTCATGCTGCTGCACTCCGATGAGCCAATCACTGGCATCGGGCGGGCCGTGGGCTGGCCGGATCAGAACTACTTCGCCCGCCGGTTCAAGGCCCACTACGGGCTGAGCGCGACGACGTACCGCAAGCAGTTCGTCACAAGTTCTGCCCACCTGCACGACATGGTCGGGTGACCTGGTGAAACACGCCTAGCCCGGGACCGGCAGGACAGTGCGCAGGTGCAGATCGTGCTAGTAGAGGTGCAGCGAAGGCTATCGGCTGCCTAGCCTGCCGCGCACCATTTGTCGTATCGCTTCGTAACAGGCGTGCTGCCGGCGGATGTCAAAACGTTTAACTGCGGCCAGCATCGCCCGCGCGGAGTCCCGACGCCTTAGAGCAGTGAAGGAGATCTTGTGATGCGAAACGTGTCGCGAGACAGACGCATACGGGCAGGGCTAGCAGCGACGGCAGCCGGCCTCGCGCTCACGCTGGCCGCGTGCGGCGGTTCAGGCAGTAGCAGCAGCGCAGGAGGCGCTGGGGCCAGCGGCACTGGTGCTGGCTCCGGCTCAGCCTCCACCAGTGGCGGTACCGATCCGAGCGCGTTCACGGTCTTGTCCAACGCCGAGAACACCACCGTGCCCGGTGAACTGAAGAAGCTCGCCGCGGGGGCGTGCTCATCGGAGAACGCGGCGCTGCCGCTGTCCATCCAGACCGTGCCGCAAGCCTCGCTGGACCAGAAGCTCCAGCTTCTGGCCGGGCAGAACGCGCTGCCGGCCATGTTCGCCGCCGGGAACGCGCCCGCGACCACCAAGACGCTCGTCCAGGCGGGCGACATCGTCAGCTTCCAGGCCGAGCTGACCAAGCTGGGCGTCATCGGCGACGTGGAGCCGGCCGCCATCTCGACCATCCAGAACCTCTATGGCGGGTTCTACGTGCTGCCCGACGAGTTCAACATTGAGGGCATCTTCTACAACAAGAAGATCTTCGCGCAGCAGGGCGTCGCCATCCCGCAAACCTGGGACCAGCTCGTGTCCGACGCGGCAAAGCTGCAGGCCAAGGGCATCCAGCCGTTCTCGGCTTCCGGCCAGCAAGGCTGGCCGATCACCCGGCTGATCAGTGGTTACCTGTACCGCAGCCTCGGCCCGGACGCGCTGAGCGCGGTCGCCGGCGGCTCCGCCAAGCTGACCGACGCGAACTACGTGGCCGCCGCGCAGGCGATCGCCAGCCTCGGCGCCAAGGGCTACTTCGGCAAGGGCGTTGAGTCGATTGACTACAACACCAGCGTCAATACCTTCCTGACCGGCAAGGCCGCCATGCTGTACATGGGCTCGTGGGTGCTGGCCAACATCGATGACCCGACCGCGGACACAGTCGGCGCCGGCAACATCGGCTTCATGCCCTTCCCGAACGTCGCCGGCGGCTCGGGCAGCAGCGCGCAGTACCCGGCCAACGTGGGCCTGCCGTTCACCTTCGGCGCCAAGACCCTTGGCCCGAAGACCGAGGCCTGGCTCAAGTGCATCGTGGCGAACTACGGCTCCGGCGTCCTGAAGGACTACGGCAGCTACTCCGGCTTCACCCTGTCCGCGCCGGTCACCGCCAAGAGCGCCCTGGACACCCAGATCCAGCAGACCATGGCCAGCTCCAAGCAGAGCGTGCTGTGGTTCGAGGCCCTGTTCAGCACCAAGGCGACGACCGTCAGCCAGCAGGACGCCGCCCCGCTGGTGAACGGCAGCATGTCGCCGAGCGCCTTCATGAGCGCGGTGCAGGCGGCCAGCTCCGCCGGCTAGCCCGGGCACCGGAACAGGAACAAGCGCAGGCACAAGCAACGCAGCCGGTGCCCTGGCCACGACCGTGGCCAGGGCACCAGCTGCCCCGTGAGAGGACTCCACCCGGGTGACTGAATTCCTGGGCAACAGGCGGGCGATCGCGACGCTCGTCGGCCCTGCCCTGCTTATCTACACCGCCGTCATGCTCGTCCCGGTCTTCTGGTCCGCTGGCTACTCATTCACCAGCGGGAACGCCATCACCGGCTACCATTTCACCGGGCTGGCCAACTTCCGGCAGCTGCTCGCGGACCCGAACATCGGCACTGCGCTGTGGTTCACCCTCCGGTACGCGGTCGTATTGACGATTGGCCAGGTCGCCACCGGGTACCTGCTGGCACTGTTGTACGTCTTCGTCCTCAAGCGGGCCTCCGCGCTGATCCGGACGCTCATCTTCTTCCCGATCGTGCTGCCGACCGTCGCGGTGGCGCTGATGTTCCAGAGCCTGTTCTCGGTCGCCCCCGTCACTGTCCCGGTCAACTCGCTGCTGAGCGCCGTCGGCTATCACCCGGTTGACTGGTTCGGGTCGGCGGGGAACGCCTTCTGGATCATCATCATCATGGACATCTGGCGGTCCATGGGCTTCTACGCGGTGCTCCTGTACGCGGGGCTGGTCGACATCCCGGAAACCACCATCGAGGCCGCCCGAATCGACGGCGCGACCGGGCTGCGACTGGTCCGGCACATCGTGGCGCCGCTATCGTTCCCGGTGCTGCTGTCCGCCCTGATCTTCAGCATCAACGGGACGCTGAAGGTGTTCGACTCCATCCTCGCGCTCACCAACGGCGGGCCAGGGAACGCGACGACCCCCCTCACCCTCTACATGTTCAATACCTCTTTCTCTTATGGCGAATACGGGTACGGTGCCACGATCGCGCTGCTGCTGACCGTCATCTGCCTGGTCGTCACCGTGGCGCTGTACCGCTGGTCGCGCACCGACTCGCAGGGGGCCACCCAGTGACCACCATGACCACCCAACGCCCCGCCGATGACCGCCTGACTACCGGGACGCGGAGTCGTTCGGGGACGCTCAACCGGTTTGCCCGGCGACTGCCGGCGCGGGTGCTGACCCTGGTGCTCTTGATCGTCGTCGTCTACCCGCTGGCCTGGCTGTTCATCGGGTCCCTGAAATCCCAGTCCGACTACCTGAACAATCCCAGCTACAGCCTGCCCACCCACTGGATGTGGGGCAACTACAAGACCGCCTGGGTCACCGGTGACCTGGGCATCTACATCCGCAACAGTGTCACCGCAGTGTTCCCGGCGCTCGCCTTGGTCATCGCGCTCGGCAGCGCGGCCGGGTTCGCCCTGCAGGTGATGAAATGGCGGCTCAGCCGCCCGGTGATGCTGCTGTTCCTGGCCGGGATCATGGTGCCGTCGCAGATGATCCTGCTGCCGCTGTTCACCATCTACTTCCAGGTCGGACTGACCGGCTCGCTGTGGCCGCTCATCATCACCTATGCCGCAACCGGGCTGCCGCTGACGGTGTTCATGCTGGCCACCTACTTCCGCGCCGTGCCGCGCGAGGTCGTCGAGGCGGCGGCGATCGACGGCGCCGGGATCTTCCGCGTCTTCTTCTCCGTCGCCCTTCCCATGGTGCGCAACGCCATCCTGACGGTGGCACTAGTCCAGTTCTTCTTCATGTGGAACGACCTGCTCGTGGCGCTGACCTTCACCAACAGCAACAACCTGCGGACGGTCCAGGTCGGCCTGCTCAACTTCACCGGCGAGTTCGGCGCCATCCAGTACGGCCCGCTGTTCGCGGCGATCTGCATCACCGTCTTCGGCACCCTGGTCCTCTTCATCGCGCTGAATCAGCAGGTCATGAGGGGCCTCACCGGAGGAGCAGTCAAGGGATGACGCACTCGATCATCGGCCCGGTCACCCTCGAGCGCTCACCCGACGGACTGGGCCTCGGCACCGCGTGCCCGCGCATCTCGTGGCGACTTCCAGACGGCTCACCCGACCAGGACGCGTATGAGCTGGAAGTCCGCGGCGGCAGCGGGACGGCCACCACCGGCCGGGTGGCTTCCCCGCGGCGCTTCCTCGTGCCGTGGCCGGGGAAGCCACTGCGCTCCCGGGAGCGAGCGCGAGTCCGGGTACGCGTCTGGACAGCCGGCGGCGAGGAACCCTCGCCGTGGAGCGAGCCCGCCTGGGCGGAGGCGGCCCTGCTCGACGCGGGCGACTGGGTGGCCCGGCCTGTCGGCGGGGCCTGGCCCGAGGACGGACCGGGCGACCGGCGGCCTGCCCGCGTCCGGCGCGAGTTCACCGTCGGCCGGCCGGTCGTCGCGGCGCGGCTGTACGCCACCGCACACGGCGTCTACGAGGCCGAGCTCAACGGGGCCCGGGTGGGAGACGACGCCCTCAGCCCTGGGTGGACCGTCTACGGCAAGCGCCTGAAGTACCGGACCTACGACGTCACCAGGCACGTGACGCAGGGCCGCAACGCGATCGGCGCGTGGCTTGGCGACGGCTGGTACCGGGGACGGCTGGGCTTCAACGGCGGCACCAGCGACATCTACGGCACCGACCAGTCCTGGCTGGCCCAGCTTGAGATCTGGCACGACGACGGCTCTGTCACCACCATCGCGACCGACGAGACCTGGCAGGCCGCTCCGAGCCCGGTCGGCACGAGCAGCCTCTACGACGGCGAGGCTCACGACGCACGACTGGATGACCCGGGCTGGTCCCGGCCCGGCTACAGCGGCTCGCATGCCGAAGGCAACCGGGGCGGCTGGACCCCGGTCGCGGTCCGCGACCGGGACCCGGCCACCCTGGAACCCGACGGCGTCCCGCCGGTCCGCTGCACGCAGGAGGTCGCGCCGGTCTCGGTCACCCGCCGCGATGACGGGTCCTACCTGCTCGACTTCGGGCAGAACCTCGTCGGCCGGCTGGCTATCACCGTAACCGGCGCGGCCGGCACCCGCGTGACGCTGCGGCACGCCGAGGAGGTCATCGACGGCGACCTCGCTACCGGGCCGCTGCGGCAGGCCCGTGCCACCGATGAGTACATCCTGCGAGGTGGCGGGACGGAGCGCTGGGAACCCCGGTTCACGATCCATGGGTTCCGGTACGCCACGATTACCGGCTGGCCCGGCGAGCTTCGCCCCGAATCCGCGATCGCCCGGGTATACCACACCGATATGCCCCGCATAGGGGAGTTCACGTGCAGCGACCCGCTCGTCCAGCGGCTGCACGACAACGTCCGGTGGAGCCTGCGCGGCAACCTCGTCTCCATCCCCACCGACTGCCCGGCGCGGGACGAGCGCCTCGGCTGGACCGGCGACGTCCAGGTGTTCGCGCCAACCGCCCTGTTCCTGTACGACTGCACGGCGCTGATCGACTCCTGGCTGACGGATGTCGGCCTTGAGCAACTGCCCGACGGCACCGTTCCCTGGTACGTGCCCGTGGTCCCCGGCGCCCCGATGTGGACGCCGATCCAGCCCGGAGCAGGCTGGGGGGATGCTGCCGCCCTCACCCCGGTCACCCTCTACCAGGAAACCGGCGACGAGGAACTGCTCCGGCGCCATTACCACGCCGCCCGACGGTGGGTCGACCTCGTCGCCCGGCTCGCCGGTCCATCCCGGCTGTGGGACACCGGCTTCCAGCTCGGCGACTGGCTCGACCCGACAGCGCCAGCCGACGATCCCGCAGCTGGCGCTACCGACCGGTACCTGATCGCAACCGCCTACTTCGCATGGTCGGCCCGGCACCTATCGCTGGCCGCGCGAGTGCTCGGGAACCTGGCCGACGCTCAAGGCTACGGGGAGCTGGCGCAGGAGATAGCCAGAGCGTTCCGGGGACGGTACCTGACGGAAGGAGGCCGCCTGGCCTCTGACAGCCAGACGGCCTACGCCGTCGCCATCGCGTTTGGCCTGCTCGGCGATGATGTCCTCATCCGTCAGGCAGGTGACAGGCTCGCGGAACTGGTGCGGATGAGCGGCTACCGCATCGGGACCGGGTTCGTCGGCACGCCACTCATCTGCGACACGCTCAGCAGCACCGGGCACGTGGCCGACGCTTACCGTCTCCTCATGCAGACCGAATACCCGTCATGGCTCTACCCGGTGACCCAAGGTGCCACGACCGTGTGGGAACGCTGGGACAGCCTGCGACCGGACGGAACGCTGAACCCCGACGGAATGACCTCGTTCAATCACGTCGCCCTCGGATCGGTGGCGGACTGGCTGCACCGGGTCGTCGCTGGCCTGGCCCCGGATGCGCCCGGCTACCGGAAGATCCTCTTCCGCCCCCGCCCGGGCGGGGGGCTCACATCCGCCGCAGCCAGCCACGAAACACCGTGGGGAAGAGCCAGCATCTCCTGGCAGGTAGCAGGCGGCGAATTGCACGTGACGATGACGGTCCCCCCGAACTGCACGGCAATGGCCGACCTGCCAGGCCAGTCGCCGGCCGGCCTAGCCCCCGGAACGCACCAGATGGCAGTGCCAGTCACAACAGGACCTCATCTAGCCGCGTAGGCGACGCGCCGACGCCAACCGGACCTGCAAAGATGCCTAACGGAGTTCCTGGGCGTTCATGCGGGTCACGGCGTTCCCTGCCCCGTAGCCCTCGTATCCGGGCTCGCGGTGCACGATCTCGAACAGCACGCGGCTTTGCGGTGACGCGATGTAGAAGTGCCGGAATGTGCGCCCCTGGGCGTCCTGGTCGTACAAGATGCTGTGGCGGCGGTAGGTCTCGAGGGAGGCAGGGTCTAGCTCGAACCTGATCGCGAGGTCGTCGTAGTAGTTCCCGGGGATGGGGAGGATCGCCAGGCCCTGGGCGGTTACGGCGCGGGCGGTCTCCACGATGTCGGATGAGCCGATGGCCAGGTGCTGGACGGGCCCGGGCTCGGGCCGGCCGCTGTCGCCCAGCGCGGGCACGTTGAGCACGAGCCTGACGGGCTCCCCCGCGGTGGTGCGGCCGGCGAACGCCTGGCTCTTGACCAGGCCGTGCGGTGATGTCAGTTCCTGGGTCTCGAGGGGCTCAAGCCGCAGGAGGCTGCGGTAGAAGAGCGCGGCCTCATGGAACAGGGTCAGGGGCTGGGTGAAGGCGACGTGGTCGATGCCGGTGAGCCGGGTCTTGGCCTGGAACGGTGACCCGCTGGCGGACGCGTCGAAGTCATCCAGCCACCGGCCGCCTT
>Ga0210389_10004072_pt1 | contig 11390 bp, 7 predicted proteins | sample IncBWH28OmetaG_FD_160127 | JGI IMG/M metagenome (GOLD analysis project Ga0210389, IMG submission 160127) | Forest soil microbial communities from Barre Woods Harvard Forest LTER site, Petersham, Massachusetts, United States - Inc-BW-H-28-O ... | reverse complement strand
GTTGGTCGCGGCTCGATTGCTCGGAATTGACTTCAGTTTCACGCTGCACGGCTCCGACCTGCTGCATCGTGCCGATTTGCTCGACGCAAAGCTGCGGTCCTGCAAATTCTGCGTGACCGTTTCTGAATTCAATCGGCAATATATTTTCCGGAATTACCCCTCGCTCCCGGCCGCGAAAGTCATGGTGCAGCGTCTTGGTGTTGATAATATTTTGCCCCGCATCTCCGACTCGGCGATCACGGCACAGGGCCATCGTCCTTTTTGTCTGCTGGCAGTTGGGCGTCTCCATCCGGTCAAGGATCATGCATTCCTCATTCGGGCTTGCGGTGACCTCCGTTCAAAGGGATTTGATTTCATCTGTTGGATCGTTGGCGAGGGCCGCGAACGGCCAGCGTTGGAACGTCAAATCGCGAAACTTGGCCTCCAGGGGCATGTTCATCTTGTCGGCCACATTCCCCGAAACGAGGTTGCCTGTTACTACGATCACGCTGATCTGGTCGTGATGACGAGCAAGAGCGAAGGCATCCCGGTCGTCCTGATGGAGGCCATGGCGCAAGGGAAGCTCGTCCTTGCTCCCGACATTACAGGCATTCCCGAGCTGGTCGAGCACGAGCGTACGGGATTCTTGTATAAACCCGGATCCCTCGGCAGCTTTGTCAGTTCAGTCCGCGGAATCTATGCCAAGCGAGATGGGCTGGCGGGAATTCAGCGCGCGGCGGCTGCGAAGGTCGCGGATTCCTTCAATCGCCAGCGAAACGTGCGCGCTTTTGCGGACGGATTCATGGCACGAATTTCTGAGTCAGGCGGAGAGTATGAGAATTCTTTATTGCAACAAGTACGATTATCCGTTTAGCGGAACGGAGTCCTATCTTTTCGACCTGATTCACCGGCTCGATGAGCGCGGCTACGAGACCGCGCTCTTCAGCATGGATCATGGATCGCCGTCGGCGTTCACTGGCCGCAGCTATCGCGTTCCGAACGTGAATTTCAAGGATCCTCGTGCTGGCTTCCTGAAGAAGGTCCGGCTCGCCGCGCACGCGCTTTACTCCCCCTCGGCGCGCCGCGCCATGCGCGACTGCATTACGGACTTCGCGCCGGACCTCGCCCACGTCCGCGGAATCTACCATCATTTGTCGCCATCGATTCTTTGGGAACTCAAGAGTCGTGGTGTTCCGGTGCTTTATCACCTCAACGATTTCAAGATTCTGTGTCCGACTTACAACATGGTTGCCGACGGCAAGTCTTGCGATGCGTGCCGGGGTGGCGCCTTCTACCACGTGGTCACCAAGGGCTGCTATGCAGGCTCGCGCGCGAGCGCCGGAGTTCTAGCCGCGGAAGGGTACCTGCACAAGTGGTTGGACACTTACCAAAAATGCGTCGATCTGTTTCTTGCTCCCAGCGAATTTGTTCGCAGTGAACTGATCGACCATGGCCTGCCTGCCGAGCGTATCGTGGTGCTCCCACACTTCCAGGATCTACCGGCCGAAAATCAACTTTCGAATGACGAGGGTTATCTGCTCTACTTCGGCCGCCTGTCGCCGGAAAAAGGCGTTGACGATCTTCTGCATGCGCTGGTTCGCCAACCGCATATTCCGGTGATCATCGCGGGAGAAGGCCCTGAGCGGGCACGGCTTGAGGCCCTGACCCGCAAACTAAATCTCAGCCGCGTTCTCTTTCCCGGCCACGTCGACGGCGAAAAATTGAAGACGCTGATTGCCGGCTGCAGCTTCTCGCTGTTTCCGTCGCATGCCTACGAAACGTTGGGGAAATCGATCCTCGAATCCTACGCTTACGCGCGGCCGGTTATTGCGTCGGACCTTGGCTCGCGACGCGAACTGGTTGAGCATGGCGTAACCGGCCTGCTTTATTCTCCCGGTGATCGCGATCAACTTGCGAATTCCATCGGATTCTTGTTTGACCGGCCCGACCTCACTGAAAAAATGGGCGCCAATGGGCGGACCCGCGTGCTGACAAAGTACGATCCCGAAGAGCATCTGCAAAAGATGCTTGAGGTGTATGCGCGGCTGACGTTTTCAAAAAAAATCTTTTCGTCTCAGAGCCAGGCAGTGCCGAACGATGTTTTACGTGAGCGGGTTTTACCTAACCGGATTCTGTCGAATCCGGCGTTGTCGAGCCAGGCATTGTCAAAGCAGGCGGTGTCGCCCCAAACACGGTGGGGGATAGACAAGGAACGGCACTCGGCCCGCCCGGTTCGGGTGGCCTTCATCGGAGGTCGCGGCGTTGTCTCGAAATACAGCGGCATTGAGTCGTTTTACGAGCAGGCGGGTACGGAATTGGCACGGCTTGGGCACGAAGTAACTGTCTATTGCCGCAGCTATTTCACCCCGCCGACGAACGACTACAACGGAATGCGCGTTCAGCGGCTGCCGACCATCCGTTCCAAGCACCTGGAAACCGTCGTCCACACTTTGCTTAGCAGTTTGCACGCCATGATGTCGAATTATGACGTTGTTCACTATCACTGTCTCGGCCCGGCGCTATTTTCGTTCTTGCCGCGGCTTGCTGGAAAAAAGACGGTCGTCACTGTACAGGGACTCGACTGGCGGCGGGCCAAATGGGGCCGTGTCGCCGCGCGCGTCCTTCGTTGGGGAGAGGCCGCCGCAGTAAAACTTCCCGACGCGACGATGGTCGTTTCGCGCACGCTGCAACAGCACTACCGCGACGAATATCAGCGTGACACTGTCTATGTCCCAAACGGAGCTACCATCGCACCCCGCCACCCGCCCAAACAGATCCTTGCATGGGGCCTCGAACCCGACAATTACATTCTGTTTCTGGGGAGGTTCTCACCGGAGAAGAATTGCCATCTCCTCGTTAACGCCTTCGAACGAATTCACACAGACATGAAGCTCGTCTTTGCTGGAGGGTCGAGCCATTCCGACTCGTATGTCGAAGAGTTGCGCCTCCACGAGTCGCCGCAGATACGTTTCCTGTCGTGGGTCTCGGGATCAGATCTGGAAGAACTGCTCTCGCACGCCGCCCTGTTCGTCCTGCCTTCCGAGCTTGAAGGGCTGTCTTTGGCCCTGCTGGACGCGATGGCTGCCGGCGTTTGCGTTCTGACCAGTGACATCCCAGAGAACCGCGAGGTGGTCGACGGCGCCGCCTTCACCTTCAGGCGCGGCGAGGCGGCCGATCTGGAGCGCATGCTGGATGTGCTGATCCACAATCCTGAACTGCGCCGCCAGGCTGCCGCAGCCGAACGCGAAAGGGTCCAAAGCGAGTACCGCTGGCCTGAAATTGCGCGTTCGATCGCGGCAACCTACTGCAATGTGCTCGGCTGGCCGGCAAGCGAGCCGATGATGCATGAGGTGCTCGCGGCGAAGTCCGGCACGGTCCCCGCTCAAAGGCTGCATTGAGTGATCTGCGCCCTTCGGCAGACGAACAGACGCCGCAAGTCGCGCACTGAACCGGAAGCCTAAATGCTGGGCGCACCACTTTACCTCGCGCTTTGATTAGAATCGAAGCGTCGCTGCTCGAATCCAGAGGCGGTGCCTCGGATAGCGCGGCGGTTCCTGCATGGAAGATCTCATCCTCGTCACCGGCGGTGCCGGCTTCATCGGCTCCAACTTCATTCTCCAGTGGATTGCCGAAGAACCCGCGCGCGTCATTAATCTTGACAAGCTTACATATGCGGGCAACCTCAAGAATCTGCGTTCGGTCGAAGATCACCCGCACTACCGTTTCGAGCGCGGCGACATTCTTGACCGCGGATTCGTCAGCACCTTGCTTGCCCGCGAGCACCCCCGCGCTATAGTACATTTCGCCGCAGAAAGCCACGTCGACCGCTCCATCCACGGCCCTGACGATTTCATCCGCACCAATGTCAACGGCACATTCAGCCTGCTTGAGGAAGCTCGCGCTTACTGGTCCGCGCTGTCCGAAGGCGACCGCGCCAGGTTCCGCTTTCTGCACGTTTCGACTGACGAGGTCTACGGGTCTCTTGGCGCAAGCGATCCGGCATTCACAGAAAAAACAGCTTATGCGCCCAACAGCCCGTACTCGGCGTCCAAGGCGGCTTCTGACCACCTGGCGCGCGCCTATCACCATACTTACGGGCTCCCGATCCTCACTACCAACTGCTCCAACAATTATGGGCCGCTCCAGTTTCCGGAGAAGTTGATGCCGCTCATGATTCTGAACGCCTGCCAGGGCAAGGCGCTGCCCGTTTACGGCGACGGGCAGAATGTTCGCGACTGGCTCTACGTCGAAGATCACTGCCGCGCGATCCGCGCTGTGCTCGCTCGCGGCCGAGTTGGAGAGACCTATAACGTCGGCGGCCGCAGCGAGAAAAATAATTTGGAGATCGTCGGCGCGATCTGCAAATTGCTCGACGAGCTTCGCCCGAACGATCCGACCGTCCCACACGATAGACTCATCGCATTTGTCAAAGACCGTCCTGGCCACGACCGCCGTTATGCGATGAACACGGAGAAGATCGAACGCGAGTTAGGGTGGCATCCGCAAGAGACCTTCGTGACTGGCCTCGAGAAAACCGTTCGCTGGTATCTTGAACATGACGACTGGGTGCGCGACGTGACCAGCGGTGGCTACCGTCAATGGATGGCCAAGCAATATGCGACTGAGCTTTAAGATTTAGTTATCGGTTTCCTCTGTGTAGTCTGTGGTTCAAGGTTTTGAGCCGTCAAAGGGTTGTTGATTCGTAAATGGCCAAAAACGCGAAGGCAAAACATAAAGGCATCATCCTCGCTGGAGGCTCTGGGACGCGCCTCTATCCCGTTACGCACGCAGTCGCCAAGAGCCTGCTGCCTGTCTACGACAAGCCGATGGTGTATTACCCGCTATCCGCGCTCATGCTGGCGGGCATCCGCGATATTCTCGTCATCTCGACTCCGGACGACCTCCCGCGCTTCGAGCAACTCCTTGGCGATGGGTCGCGCTACGGCGTTAATTTTCAGTACGCATTGCAGCCGAGGCCAGAAGGCATTGCGCAGGCTTTTCTGATCGGCCGCGAGTTCATTGGTTCCAGCGGCTGTGCACTCGTCCTCGGCGACAACATTTTCTACGGCCATGATCTCGTCAAAGAACTGCGCGCCGCGGCGCAGCAAAACAAAGGCGCACGCGTCTTCGCGTATCCGGTCAACGATCCCGAGCGCTACGGGGTAGTCGAGTTCGATGCGAACGGCAAGGCCCTCAGCATTGAAGAAAAACCAAAGCAGCCGAAGTCTCGTTACGCGGTTACGGGACTTTATTTTTACGATCAGCAGGTCGTCGATATCGCCGCTAGCCTGCGACCATCCCGCCGCGGAGAACTCGAGATCACCGACGTCAATCGCGCCTATCTCAAACGCGGCGAACTTAACGTCTGCGTGATGGGGCGAGGCATGGCATGGCTCGACACGGGCACGCACGAAGCGTTGATGGAAGCGTCGCTATTTATTCAGACGCTCGAAAAGCGCCAGGGCCTGATGGTGGCGTGCCCCGAAGAGATCGCGTACCGCTCGGGCTACATCACCGCCGAACAGCTCGAGATTCTTGCGCACCCGATGCGCAACAATGGGTACGGAGCTTACCTGCTCCAGTTGCTCAAGGATCGCGTGTTTTAGTGCAAATGTGACAGAAGAGTAGTTTTCTTGTCGAACATGAAAAAACACATCACCAGTCTCTCCGAACTTTTGTTGCTCGAGCCGCGCGTGTTTGGAGACGAACGCGGATTCTTTCTCGAGAGCTACAACCAGAGGGCGTTCGCCGATCTCGGAATCAAAGATACGTTCGTACAAGACAATCACTCTTGCTCGGAAAAGAACGTTGTGCGCGGACTGCATTACCAGATTCACCAACCGCAGGGAAAACTGGTGCGAGTAATCGCCGGCGAAATTCTCGATGTTGCGCTCGATTTGCGGCGCTCATCTGCGACATTTGGAAAGTGGGAAACGTTCACGCTCTCCGGCGAGAACAAACTCATGTTGTGGATTCCGAGGGGATTTGCGCATGGATTTCGAGTGGCTTCCGCGAGCGCGCATGTTGTCTATAAGACAACGGATTTTTATGCTCCCGAGCATGAACGCACGATTGGATGGAATGATCCGACGCTAAACATTGACTGGCGCCTGGACGGCGAGCCCATTATCTCGGCGAGGGATCAGCGCGGGGTGAAGTTCGAGAATGCGGAGCCGTTTGATTAGGCGGGCGCGGACAGGAGTGTCCGCGCGACCCGAACTAAGAACCTCTTAGTTCAAACGGAACTCGACTGCGATCGTCGTTTCCACGGCAACTGCCCGGCCTGATGATTGATAGGGTTCGAACTTCCACGAGCGCACTGCTTCGGTTGCCGATTTCACGAGTTGATCGTCGCCTGTAACGGGACGCAACTTCGCGACCGTTCCGTCCGCGGCAATCACCGCGTCCAGTACCGCAAGTCCCTGCGTGCCTCTTTGGCGCGCTTCTTCTGGATAGACAGGATCAACTTTCGATACGATGCGCATCTCCATCGTTTCGGGAGAGACTCGCATAGGCGCTTCCTCTCCTGCTGCAGCTTGTGCTCCGATCTCGAGTTCCTTCCATGACCGTTGCCATTGCCACCATCCCAACCCCGCGAGGAATAGGATCACGGCGAGCAGCAGATGAAAACGCCGGACACGAATCTTAATTTTCGATGCAGATTTCTTCACGGGAACCGCAACCGCGATGGGCTCGCTGACGGCAGGTTCGGCTTGCTCGTGTTTCTCCTCTTGCTCATTCGCGTGGAACTCGGGATTTCTGACGCGATAAGCCCAATATCGAATCATCTCGCGCTGTTCGACAGGGAGCCCGACAAACTCGAACCCGCAACGCAGATGCCCTTGATAACGCACCTGCGCCCGCGCGCGCACCGGAACGCCGACTTTTGGAATCCGCAATTCGACCGCGACGTGCTGCCCGACCGAAAGTTCACCGGCGATCATTCCGCCGACTCCGCCTTCACTGAGGTCAGTGCAGCGACCCGGCAAGTTTTCGGGAACTCCAGAGCGGAGCAGGATCACGTCGAGCGGCACGTTGATGGGATGCCGCGCGGAATTACGACGTTGAGTTTTTGCTTTATCCAGCGCCAGCGATGCAGCTGCACTCATAGGATTGCCTCCGCAAGATCGCAATTTCTGCCCATGCGGCTGGAATCAACAGCAAAGCGGCGCGCTTTATTGGTCGTTCACGAGAGTATAGCGGAAATTGCCAGCGACTTTCCTCAGTTGTGACGATTTGCGCAATTTAACCAGGACTGCATCCCGATTCGGGTTATTCCAGATCGCGCCAGTTGCGGCCGACTCCCAGCTCGACGCGCAACGGGACCACCAGTTCGTGTACTTCCTCCATGTGCTGGCGCACCAGCGTCTTCATCGTGTCAATTTCAGCTTCCAACACTTCGAAGACCAGTTCGTCGTGGACCTGGAGCGTCATACGCGATTTGAGCTCTCGTTGGCGAATGTCGTCGTCGATCCGGATCATCGCAATTTTGATCAAGTCCGCGGCTGTCCCCTGGAGCGGACTGTTCACGGCCGTGCGTTCTGCAAAGCCGCGGAGATTCGAGTTCTTGCTGTTGATGTCTGGCATCGGACGGATGCGGCCGAACAGGGTTCTGACTTTTTGGTCGCGGCGCGCTTCGGCAAGCGTGGTGTCTATGAACGCCCGCACGCCGGAATATTTTTCGAAGTAGGCGTCGATAAACTTCTTGGCGTCGCTCGGCTCGATGCCCAGTTGTTGCGAGAGACCGAACGCGGACAGGCCGTACACGATGCCAAAATTAACTGCCTTTGCCTGGCGGCGATGATCGGACGTGACCATCAATGGAGGCACGCCGAACACCTGCGAGGCGGTCAGAGTGTGAATGTCGTCACCGCGTTGGAATGCTTCGACCAGCAATTCGTCCTTCGAGAAGTGCGCCAGCAGTCGCAACTCGATCTGCGAATAGTCCGCTGCGAGCAGAACGTGTCCGGGTTCCGCGATGAAGGCGGCGCGAATCTCGCGGCCGAGTTCGGTGCGGATCGGAATGTTCTGGAGGTTTGGATTGGTCGATGACAGCCTGCCGGTGGCTGTGCCGGTCTGGCCGAACGTTGTGTGAACGCGGCCACTGCCGCTGCGAATCAGCGCCGGCAGGGCATCGACGTAGGTGGATTTGAGTTTCGTGAGCTGGCGATACTCCAGAACGAGACGCGGGACTTCGTGTTCTTCCGCGAGGCCTTCGAGTACGTCGACCGCCGTCGATATTTTCTTTCCCTTGCCATACTTCACCGGAATCGGAAGGCCGAGCTTGTTAAAGAGAACGTCGCCGAGTTGCTTCGGGGAGTTGATGTTGAACTCGAAGCAGCAGCGCTCGTAGATGTCGCGTGCCTTGGCGTCGGCCTCGCGCTGGAGCTTTACCGACATTTCACCCAGCGTATTGGGGTCGATCTTCACGCCGGCTTCTTCCATACGCGCGAGCACGGGGACGAGCGGAGCATCGATCTGTTCGTACACGGGGATCAGGCCTTGCTCTTCGACTTCCTGGCGCAGCGTGCCCGCGAGCCGGCCCGCTATGTCGGCTGCTTCGGCAAGATTGCCGCTTAGCTTCAAATTCAATCTTCGAAGCGCAACTTCCGGCAGCGAGTGCGATGAGTATGTGGGATCGAGCAGGTAGGAATAGAGCATGGGATCGTGCGTTACTCCCGCTGGCTCGATCCCGATCTCAAGGAAATGATGAAGGGCGGCCTTGTAATCGTGAATGCTCTTTGGTTGCGCCGAATCTTCGAGGATGTCTTTGATCCGCGAAGTCAATGCATTATCAGCGCACGACACGAGTGTCCCTTCGCCGGGCGATTTAGATAAAGCAATCTGTGGGCGCCGCACCGGAGTGGAGTCGTCGCTATCAGGCGGCCGCAGGTCGAGAAGCCCGCTCTGCTCCGTTTCCAGAGCTTCGTCCGATTCCTTGATCTCGTCTGCTTCCGCCTTGCTTTCAGCCACAGGAATTGCCACCGCGAGCGGCGCATCTGGCGCCAGGCCCCACAAATAATCTTCTAATTCGGCCTTCGATTTGATTTCCTGATAATGGCCTTCTTTTACCTCGGCCACAGGCAGCAATTCTTTTAACAGAGAGCTGAATTCAAGTTCGGCGAAAAGGGAGCGCAATCCGTCGATGTCCGGCTCGCCGGCCTTCATCGCCGCGACGTCGAACTCTACTGCCACGTCTGTATCGATGGTCACCAGCTGTTTGCTCAGCAAAATATTGTCACGGTTGTTCTGCAGCGATTCGCGATAGGTTTTCTTTTCAACTTCGGCCGCGCGGTCGAGCGCTTCCTCCACACTGCCGAAGCGCCGGATGATTTCGACTGAACCTTTGTCGCCGATGCCGGGCGCTCCGGGAATGTTGTCGACCGAATCGCCGCGCAGGGCCATCACGTCGATGACTTTGGATGGCGGCACGCCCAGTAACTCTTCGACTTTGGCGGCGTTGCAAATCAAATTGTCCTTGGGAGGGTTCAGCACGCAGACCTTGTCGTTGACGAGTTGCAGCATGTCCTTGTCGCTCGAGACGACGTAGACGGAATGCGAATCGGCGGCCGCCTTTCGCGCCAGCGTTCCGATTACGTCGTCGGCCTCGTAGCCTTCGAGTTGCAGAATCGGAATGCGATAGGCTTCGAGTGCGCGGCGAATGTAGGGAACCTGCTGCACTAGATCGGGTGGCATCTCGGTGCGGTTCGCTTTGTAACCGCCATACTGGGATTCTTTGAAGGTCTGCGTTTTGATGTCGAACTTGCGGATGGTGGTGATCGCTTCGGCTTGCTGGTTGCGGAAGGTGGGCGCGCCTACGTCAAATACGGCCGCCAGATATTCGGGCGAAAAGTCGTCGCGCAATTTGCGCAGCATGTTGACGAAGACGTACGTTGCCGCGGTGGGAAGCCCCGTTTTGGTTGACATCGGCCGCTGCCGCGCCATTGCGTGATAGGCGCGGAAGATGAACGACATCGTGTCGATCAGAAAGATGGCACCCTTGCCGGACGCCGCCGCCAGTTGCGGCCTGGGAGCAGCGGGTGACGGTTGTTCCGGGTCAACGGAAATTTGGAGCGAGGATTTCTTTTTCGGAGGCAATGACAAAAGTTTAGCAGTTCGGTGCGAGGTTCGGGCGCGCTCCAACGCCGTCCTCACGAAATGGCGCGAAGCCGCATGTATCATCATGAAGTTCCGCCTCGGGCGCCGCATGCTTCCTTTCAAGCTCATTTACAGCGACGATTATTTCCTGCCGATCGGGTCACACGTATTTCCTGCCGAAAAATATAAACGTGTCCATGATCGTCTTCTGGCTGCAAGGGTCGCCGAGGCTTCTGACTTTGTTGCGCCGCGCCCGGCCAGCGACGAAGATATTTTGCTGGTGCACACTTCGCGCTACGTGGAGAAACTCAAGACTGGAACGCTCAGCGCCCCCGAAGAACTAGCGATGGAGATACCGTACTCGCTGGAACTGGTGCAGGCTTTTTGGCTGGCTGCGGGCGGTTCGATGCTGGCGGCCGACTATGCGATCAGCGACGGCGTTGCAATCAACATTGGTGGCGGATTCCACCATGCCTTTCCGGACCATGGAGAGGGCTTCTGCATGATTAACGACGTTGCGGTGGCGATTCGTTGCATGCAACGCGGCGGAAAGATTCGTACTGCGATGACGATTGATTGCGACGTGCATCACGGCAACGGGACGGCGGCCGTTTTTGCTCCGGTCTCGGCTGCGGAAGTGCCTCGAACCGGGAAACCGTCGGATGTCTTCACCATCTCTCTACATCAAGAGAACAATTACCCGGCATTCAAGCCGCCTTCGTCGCTCGACATCAATTTGCCGGACGGAGTGAAAGACGCCGAGTATCTGGCGCGCCTGGGCGACGCGTTCAGTACGGGATTGAGCAAAATCACACCGGAACTCATTTGTTACGTTGCCGGAGCCGATCCTTACTTCGACGATCAACTCGGTGGCTTGTCGTTGACGATAGAAGGACTGAAGCAAAGAGATGCACTAGTGTTTCAGCTTGCCAAGGCTGAAGGAATTCCCGTGATGGTGACGTTTGCCGGCGGATACGCGCGCAAACTGGAAGATACCGTCACGATCCATTCGAACACGATTGTGGCGGCCAAGGAAGTATTCACCGGCAAGTGAGTGCGTGGCTTTTTTTTTGTGAGCAGTTCGGGCAATCAGCGATTGTCGTGTCCATGGGTGGCCCGCCAACTCGCAACATCCTGCTCGGCTTGGGCGATTTCCGCCGGGCTCATGAATTTCTTCACGCCGCTCAACGCTTCTGAACTCTCTTTGACAGAATCCTGCGCAAGCATCAGCCATTGGTAGGCCGCAATCCGGTCGCCAGTTGATGTGCCTTTCGCTAGTAACAACCCATAGCGATATTGCGCCTTCGCCATTC
>Ga0210389_10004071_pt1 | contig 11390 bp, 9 predicted proteins | sample IncBWH28OmetaG_FD_160127 | JGI IMG/M metagenome (GOLD analysis project Ga0210389, IMG submission 160127) | Forest soil microbial communities from Barre Woods Harvard Forest LTER site, Petersham, Massachusetts, United States - Inc-BW-H-28-O ... | reverse complement strand
GACCCGCAGTCGGGTCCGCCCGGCCTGAACCTGCTAGCGCCTGAACCTGCTAGCGCCGAAACCTGCTCGCGACTGTGCTTGCTAGCGACTGTGCTTGCTGCTGCTGCGGGCCGCGGCCCCTTCGGTGTCGCTCTCGCGCCGAATCTGGAAGAACGGCGAATGCAAGAAGACCCGCGCGATGAACATGAGGACCACGCCCAGCGCGACGATGCCGATCAGCGACCACCGCGACGAGGTCGACGCTGACTGCAGGGACCGCACGAACACCCAGCCGAGGAAGCTGGCCGCGCCGAGCGGAAGCAGTCCGAGGATGAGGAAGTCCCACGCGCTACTGACGACCCGGCGCCGGTAGTACACGATCGTAGCGAGCGCGGTGAGGACATAGAAGATCGCAAACAGCAGCCCGGTCACGTCGATGACGTCGTAGAACGCGTTCTGGACCGAGGTCGCCAGCATGTAGATCCAGAAGATGCCGATCAGGAGCACACCGACGACGACGCTGGCGACGGCGGGCGTCTTGAACCGGCGGGACACGTTGCCGAGGAAGCCCGGCAGCGCCCGATAGCTGGCCATGCCGTAGGCGATGCGGGCGCTCAGCACGATGCCGGTGCCGGTGGTCGCGATGACGGACAGGGCGATCGACAGGGCCATCATCTTGGCCCAGAAGCCGCCGCCGAGTGCCTGCGCCACGTACACCAGCGCGTTTGCCGAGTTAGCCTGCAGCTTGGCCGGCGAGACGACGCCCTGGAAACCGACCTGCGCCAGCGTGTAGATGATCGCCAGCAGCGCGACGGCGATGATGGCCGCCCGGCCCGGGTTCACCCGGCGGTGCTTGACTTCCTCGTTCACGTACAACGTGCCATCCCAGCCGCCGTAGACGAACACCGCGACCAGGAAGCCTGCGGCCAGACTGCCCTTCCCGCCGATTCCGTGGAGGCTGAACCAGGCCTTGGTGATCGGGTAGGACCCGTGGTGGTGCCCCAGCACGAAGAACAAGCCAGCGATCGCGAGCCCGATCAGGATCAGGTACTCCACCAGGGCCATGCTGACCTGGGCGCGGGCCGTGATGCGGATGCCGACGACCGAGATGATCAGCATGACTACCCCGACAGCGGATCCGATCGCGATCCAGCCCCAGGTGTTGGTGGACGTGGATCCGAACACCGCCAGTACCGAGGGACCGAGCAGCAGGATCTCGGCCACCGTGCCGATGATGTAGGCGACGACCATGAACCACCCGGTCAGGAAGCCGAGGTACGGGTTGATCGCCCGGCCGACCCACTCGAACGACGCGCCGCAATTCGCGTTCCACATGTTGCAGCGCCGGTAGGCGTTGGCAATGATCAGCATCGGGATCGCCGTCAGCAACAGGATCGGCCCGCTTGCGTACCCGGTCGCCGCTGCAAGGGCAAAAAGTGAGAGTCCTATCGTCGCGGCCGGGGCCGATGACGCCATGCCAATAACGGTGTCCTGTGCCACACCAATTGCGTCGGGTTCCAGCCGGGCGGCGGGGCTCGTCGCGGCACCCGAGAGTGCGGTCGCGGATTGATCCGTCATCAGTTCTCCTCCCGCCCCGCCGGCGCTATCGCCCGCTCTCGGCGGTGGCGGGTGCGCTGTGGGGAAAGGTCAGCTATTGGCCGCTTGCGCGATCATAGCTGCCAATTACTTGTCACAGGTAGCGCACTGATGAACTTTCATGAGCGCCGTTGACTTTGCCTGGCCGCGCGGCATGTGGCTACGCTCTGGAAATCAATAAATATGCTGGGAACGGGGCCGCCATCCGGCCGCGGCCGCTGGCCAGCAACGGAGGCTGCCTTGACGGATCCGCAGGTTCTTTCTTTTCGGCCGACTACTGAGCAGTATGCCTGGACATTTGGCGGCGCCGAGCCGGTAGCGCGGATCAGCCCCGGAACCATCCTCGAGCTGTGGACTGAGGACTGCTTTGCCGGACGCGTGCGCGGTCCAGGTGATCTGGTCTCACGCGTGTGCGAATTCCCGTACCTGAATCCGCAGACCGGCCCTTTCCACATCGAAGGCGCGGAGCCCGGCGACACTCTCGCTGTGCACTTCATCTCGATGATGCCGGCCAGAGACTGGGCAGCGTCGACGACAGTGCCGCTCTTCGGCGCGCTGACGTCGACTCACTTGACCGCGACCTTGCAGGACGCGCTGCCCGAGGTGGTCTGGATCTGGGAGCTTGACCGGGCGGCCGGACTGTGCCGGTTCTCCGCGCGAGACAGCGACCTGACTGCGGACCTGCCGCTCAACCCGATGCACGGCACGGTGGGAGTAGCCCCGGCGAACCTCGAGGTTCGCTCCGCGCTGGTCCCGGACGCCTTCGGCGGCAACATGGACACCCCGGAGATGCGGGCCGGGGTGACCTGCTATCTGGGCGTGAACGTGCCAGGCGCGCTGCTGTCGATCGGCGACGGGCACGCTCGCCAGGGCGAGGGCGAGACATGCGGTGTCGCTGTCGAGTGCGCGATGGACACGGTGCTAGTAGTGGACCTGCTGAAGAGCGTGCCGACGCCTTGGCCGCGGCTGGAGTCCGACACCCACATCATGTCGACTGGCTCAGTGCGGCCGCTGGAGGACGCGTTCCGGATCGCGCAGCTGGACCTCGTCCAGTGGGTTGCGGCGCACTGCGGGCTGTCGATGCTGGACGCTTACCAGTACCTCAGCCAGGCTGTCGAGGCGCCGCTGGCCAACGTGGTCGACACGAACTACACCTCGGTCGCCAAGCTGCGCAAAGACTGGCTGCCGGGCGGGGCGGCGGCCGGCCAGCTCATGGGCGGGATGCATAATCACCTGCGCGAGGTGGCACGGGCGTACCGGGGCGGCTAGCGGCGCGCGCGGCCAGCTTCTGCGCGGCTAAACGGGCCGCACGCTGGCTGCATGGCGGCGCGCGAGCTCGCGGTAGATCTGCGGATTCGTGTCGACCCACTCCCTGGCCGAGCCGCTGACTTCGCGCGCGACTCGCGCCGGAGCGCCCACGGCGAGCATGCCATCCGGGATGCGCATGCCCGGCGGCACCGTGCTGCCAGCAGCGACCAGCGCCCGGCTGCCGATCACCGCGCCGTCGAGCACCGTCGCGCCGTTGCCGATGAGCGCCTCGGCGCCGACGACCGCGCCGTGCACCACACACAAGTGGCCGATCGTGGCACCCACGCCAACCTCGGTGATCGGGTCCATGCCGCCATGTAGCACCGAGCCGTCCTGGACATTGGCACCCTGCCGGATGACGATCGGTCCGAAATCCGCGCGCAGGACCGCGCCATACCAGATAGAGGCCTCGGCCTCGACGCGCACATCGCCGACCAGCGTGGCAGTCGGCGCAATCCAGGCTGTCGGGCTGATGGTGGGCTCGTTGCCCTCGAAGGCGAATAGTGGCATCCGGCCATGATGGCAGGCGCGCGGCCATGGCTCGAACTGCCAGTAGCCTTCGTCTTGCGGCCTCGAGACATACAACGTGGAAGGTGCAATGAGCGATCCAGGCGATCACCCCGTTCCCCTCTCGACGGAACCGGCGGATGCGGGCCCGGATGACGCGACGATCGCCTGGCGCCTGCCGTCGCCGCTGCTGCTGCGGGTCCGGCGCATCGAAGTGGCCGTCGTCACGGTGCCGCTGGCAATCGCGGGCGGCGTGGCCGGCGCGGTCGTCTCGACCGGGCTGGCCGCCGGCATCGCGGTCGCGGTGGTGGTGGCGGGGGCGCTCGGCGAGCGATTCCTCGCCCGTCGGGTGGCTGCGTGGGGATACGCCGAGCGCCAGGATGACCTGATGGTCCGCCGCGGAGTGCTGATCCGCCATCAGTCGGTCATCCCTTACGGGCGGATGCAGTTCATAGACGTAACCGCCGGGCCGCTGGAGCGAAGTCAGGGCCTGGCGACGCTGCGCATGCATACGGCGGCGGCCGCCAGCGATGCCCGCATTCCCGGTCTGGAGCAGGGCGTGGCGGCAGCGCTCCGCGATCAGCTGACGGAGCTCGGCGAAGCTCAGGCGGCCGGACTGTGACTGCGCCGCTGCCGGATGAGCTGCCGCTGCGCGCGGCGTCCGCCGCCAGCGACCAGCCCTGGCACCGGCTTCACCCGCTATCTCCGCTGGTGCGCGCCGGGCGTCAGCTGATGAGCCTGGTGGTGCTGCTAGCCGGCCTCCTCGTCGCTAACCACCACCGCGTGGGTCGCGATCTGGTGACGGACCTGGTGATCATCGCCATCGCGCTGGCGGGCGGCTTCGTCAGCTGGCTGGTCACGCGCTGGCAGATCACCGACGGCGTGCTGCGCGTGGATACGGGCCTGATCCGCCGTGACTCGCGGCGCTTCCCGCTGTCCCAGATCCAGGCGGTCGACGTCGTGCAGACGGGCCTTGCCAGGGTGCTCGGGCTGGCCGAGCTTCGCGTGCGGATGGCGGGCGGGGATGCCGCCCACGGGGGGCGGCTCGCTTGCTTGCGGCGCAGCGATGCCGAGCAGTTGCGCCGGGATCTGCTCGCGCTGTCGGTGGCTGGGACGGCCGTGGCGGCCGTGGCGGCCATCCCCGCGCGCGCAGTAGGGCGCGCAGGCCCGGCGGTGGTGGTGCCTGAGCGGCTGCTGTTCCGGGTGAACGCGGCCCGGCTGCCCGTCGCGATCCTGCTCAGCCGGACCGGCGCGGTCGCTATCGCCGTGGCCGCCGCAGCCGGCCTGACGATAGCGGTCAGCGGGCGGACCAGCACGATCGCGCCGTTCCTGCCGTTTGTGCTGGGCGCGATGGTGAACCTCTGGCGGCAGCTGAACGGCCAGTACGGCACGACGGTCGCCGCTGCACCCGATGGCCTCCGGCTGCGCTCTGGCCTGATCCAGACCACCGCCGAGACGATCCGGCCTGGCCGCATCCAGGCGGTGCGGCTCGCCGAGCCGCTCATCTGGCGCGCTCTGGGCTGGTGCCGCCTCGAGGTCGATGTCGCCGGCGCCCGCCAGCGGCGCGAGGATCAGGGCGAGGGCCAGCGGCTCCGGGCGGTCATCCCGGTCGGATCGCGGGCCGAGGCTGGTCAGTTGCTCGGCGAGCTCATTGGCAGCCAGCCGCTGCTGCCGCGGCTTGCGCCACCGCTCGCTGCTCGCTGGAAGGCACCGCTGGCCTATCACTTCCTGGGCTGGAATCGCGACGACCGGTACGTCGTGGCTTCGCGCGGGCGCGTGTGCCGGCAGACGACGTGGGTGCCACTGGACAAGGTGCAGAGCATCCGCTGGGTCCAGGGCCCGCTCCAGCGTCGGCTCGGGCTAGCCACCGTCCACCTTGACGTCGCCGGCAAGCGAGTCAGCGCGAAGATCCAGGATCGCAGCGATGCCGAAGCGCGGGAGATTCTCGCCGGGCTGCCTGACCTCGCGCGGGCAGCCCGGTCGGCGGCCGCGTGAGGCGCCGGCGCGGCGCCGGGCGCGATCGCGCTTCTTGCTAGTGCAGTACCGCGTAGACGATGACGTTGCTCAGGTAATGGCCCGTCGCCGGGTCGAAGGTACCGCCGCAGGTGATGAGCCTGAGCTGGGCATTGGGCACCGGCCCGTACACCTCGTTGGTAGGGAAGTTCGACTTCGGGATCAGCTGCACGGCGGTCACCGTGAACACCGCCATGCTGGCGTGGCCGCGCTGAACGTAGACAAGATCGCCGGGGTGCAGCTCGCGTAGCCGGAAGAACACGCCGGGCCCGCTGACGGAGTCGATGTGGCCCGCGATGACGGACGACCCGGTGGCACCGGGCCGGGGACTTCCGGTATACCAGCCGGCCACGCCGATGCTCGCGGGTACCTGCAGCGCGCCCGTCGCGGTGACGCCGAGTCGGATGAGCCTGGTCCGGACGCCGATCGCGGGTATCACCAGCGCCGTCGGCCGCGGCACCGCAGTGGCCTCGGCAGGCGGCACGGCGGCGATGTGACCCGCTGGGATCGCCACGAGCGGCGCCGGGCCGAGGGGCGTGGCCGGCCGGGCCGTGTGGCTGGCCCACACCAGCCCCGCGGTGCCAGCACACAAAACGATGACGCCCGCGAGGGCAGCGACGACCGCCCACGGGCGGCGAATCACCCGAACGCTCGACACGTGCCTGGCAGCGCGCTGCTTGTCGCCCTGGCCGTCGGGGACACGTTCCCCGGTGGCCAGGCCGTAGGCGTCACGTTCGCTGGTGCCTTGACCGTAGGCGTCGTATGGCCACGGCCGGCTGCCCGGCGCGCCGACGTCGCCGATGCCCTGACCGTAGGCGTCACGTTCGGTGGTGCCTTGACCGTAGGCGTCGTACGGCCACGGCCGGCTGCCCGGCGCGCCGACATCGCTGGTGGCCTGGCCGTAGGCGTCATACGGCCACGGCCGGCTGCCCGGAGCGCCGCGGTCGGTGGTGCCCTGACCGTGGGCGTCGTACGGCAAGGGCCGGCTGCCCGGTGCGCCGCCGTCGGGCTCGCCGTGCGGACCGGCGAGGTTATCGGGCATGCAACGCAGGCCGACGCCGACGGCTGAGCATGGTGGTGCCGGTCAGGGCGATGGCGAGGCCGGCTGCCGCGGCGGCCGCCCAGGGCAGCAGGGAGGCACCGGGCCGGGCAGCGGTACCGCCGAAGCCCGTTGGCGGGGCTCCGGCCGGGATGACCTTGCTGCCGGCCGCGTCGAGCAGGTCATCGAGGCCGAGCTTGCCGGGCTCGTCGAGGACTACGATCGTGTGGATGCTGCCCGCCGCCAGAGCGATCGACGCCGTCGTCGACTCGCTGCTCCCGGCCGCGTGGACCGCCCAGGTGCCCGGGTTAACGGCGATGAATCCGGTCACGCTCGCGAACTTCAGGTTGGACGCGAGCTTTGTCGTCCCGGCCGTGATCGTTACCGTGTCTTGCAGCAACGACGCCTGGATGATGCGGACTAGCGCTTTGCCTCGCGGGGTCCGCAGCCTGTCCCCGATCACCTGGAGCCTTATCGAAGAATACGGGCCCATCCCGGCCACGGTGTAGGCATGCCCAGCGGCGATGTCGACCGCGGTCGACAGCACGGGCTTGGAGGCGGGGGCCGCGCCGGCTCCACGCATGGCGACGGTGTAGTCGCCGGCGGCGACCTGCTCGAACGGCGAAGCCACGCCGTACTTGACGTGGTGCAGCACAATCTCCGCCTTCGGGTTACCGAACGAGTACAGGTAGACGTCAACGGCCGGAGTATTCGGCGAGAAGTGTGCGAGCCGGATCCAGCCGACCTGGCTGGACGCTGAGGCGATCGGCGCTGCCGCCGCGACCTGGGTCACGGCGAGCCCGAGCATCGTGAGCGCAGCGGCGGTCGCCGCGCTGGCGACACGCCCTGCCAGTGTTGCTGATTTCATGAGGGTTCCCTCTCAGGAGCCGGGTGCGGTCGAATACAGCCCGCCCGTAGCGCAAGTCATGGCGTCACGCTGGCTAGTAGCAGTCCGGTGGGGCTGGGCGCGGAGAACTGGATCTGGACGATGGTCGCCTGGCCATGGTGGTGCGCCGAGACGGTCGGGAGCAGCGGCGGCCGTTGCGCGTCCAGGAACGCCAGCAGCTGATGCAGGTACGTTGTCGATGGCGAGATGACAGCCAGCTGGCGTAGCGGGGCACTGTCTCCGGCGCCGGGCCCGCCGTCGCCGAAGCCTTGTATCTGGACACGGAATCTGGCCGCCAGCGCGGCCATGGTAATGAGCAAGCGAGTGTCGACCCGGCCCGACTCGAGCTCCGCCCTGGCCGCCGCCGTGGTGCTGACGTTGCTGTTGCCCGCTAGCTGACGGCCAGCCGAAAGACGCGCCTGCAGGTCAGCCTGCGCGGCCGACATATAGGCGGCGGCGCCGCCGGGAGTAGCGACCCGGACCTGAACCAGGCTCGGGCCAGCCCCGAAGCTCGCGATGACCTCCGGCGCATACAACGTGGACAGGCCGGGACCGAGCTGGTTGCGGACCGCGGCGGTCGAGATGACGATGCCCGTTCCCAGCGGATCTGTGGTCGTGGGCCCGAAGGCGATGAGGTCAGCTGACGGGAAGCCGTGCTGAAGTAGCGCCGCGCACATCAGCGGGTCGCAGCCGACGATCACGCTGTGACTAACCTGCATCGCCACCCACGCCGCGGCCTGATCGCGGCTGGCGGCGGCGGCGGCGAGAGCCCGCGAGCTCGGCGTCAGGTCGGGAGCTGGCTTGACCGGACCGGCCGCACCGGTCGCCCGGGCCGCTGGCCGCGCGCCGCCGGCCAGGGCAGTGGCGATGGCTGCCACAGACGCGGCCGCGAGGACGATTGCCACGATCGCGGTGCTGACACGGTAGGAGCGTCCGCCCTCAGCCGCCCTCGGGCGCGCAGGCAGCACATGCCGCTGGACCCACAGCCGCAGCGTCGTCGCGATCACGTGCGGCCACGACGGCGGTGGCGGCAGTGGACGGCTGTTGCTGGACAACCGGCCCCACCCCCTAAGACCGCGCACTAAGGCACGACACGGTCTTAACTGCGCCAGTTCACCACATCACGGGCTGTAATCTCAGCGGAATTCGAGGTTTTCCCGCGCGAGTTCTCAGACGTTTCCCACCGAAGTAGCACGCCGATATCCCCATCACCTGATTGTTGATCGCGGTTCCCGGCGAGGACGTAATCGGCATGGAAGGGCAGCGTGACCGATACGCGATGGCGTGGCGCCTGCTGGATCAGTTGTCAGGCGCCACGCCAGCTCGGATTGCCCAGGCGACGGTCTCGCTTCGGCCGCGGACTCCGAGCCGCTGATAGATCGAGACGGTGTGGTGCATAACCGTCTTCGGCGCCATACCCAGTCGTGCGGCAATCTCCTTGTTGGTGAGACCGCTGCCGAGGAGCCGCACCACTTCAAGCTGCCTGTCGGTGAGCGGCTGGCGCCAGGGCGGCTCCGCCCTGCCTGACTGTCGGCCGGGTTCCGCAATCGCCGGGCCAGCCAGCGGACGCAGGTAATCCATGCTGTCCGTCACGATTGAATCCCAAGTCCGGGCGGTGCCCACCGCGAGGGCTACCTCGAATGCCTGCGAGCCGAGTGCTTCCCGTACGCCTTCGACCGCTGCCCTGTGCGCCGCGACAAACCCCGGGGTCATTGCCGCGTGCAACTTCGCCTGAGCATCCCGCAGGCGGCCGTGGATGCGCGCGGCGACCTCGTGGTCACCGTGGCGAGCAGCGATCTCAACCGCGGCAAACAGCGCGAAGCCGGCCGGGTAGGAGGACGGGTCAAAGGCGCAGATCTCCAGGCCGGCGACGCACCAGCCGGCCGCTGCGGCGACGCCTCCAGCCGCCAGGGATTGCAGGGCAAACACTGGCAGCAGCAAAGCCTCGATGACCTTCTGATGAGTGATTCGAGCGATCTTGAGCAGTTCGCGTGGCGGTGGAATGGCCGCCGCCGCCGCTTCGAACTTCGGCACCAGGGTCTGGAGCAAGACGGCGGCGTCCAAGACCATGCGTGTGTCGGCCGCGCGGCGGGCGCTGTCCAGACCCGCCAGACCGAGAGCCAAGGCCCGCTCGTCGTCACCGGTCGATTGAGCCCATCGGGCCGCGTGCAGCTCGAAATTGCTGATCCAGTACACATCCCCGCGGCGCCTGGCGATCTCGAGGCCGGCGCCGGCCGCCCGTTCACCCCTATCTATGTCGCGGGTCATGGCCGTGGTGATCACGCGACAGTGCAGGGCACGCATGATCAGTCGCTCGTCACCAAGCGCGCGCGCTAGTTCCTCGCCGCGCGTGAGGCGATCCACGTACCGGTCCAAGCCGTCGGCGACCAGGACGCGGATCCCGATGAGACCCGACCACAACAGCGCTTCGGCAAGCGCGGCCGACCGGATGCCCTGGGCCTCGGCGAGATCGATGGCCCGATCCAGCAGGCGGGAATGCTCCGAGTACGACGCGCGAGCACCCCAGTACGGGGCCAGTGCGGTCATCAGGTCGAGTGCCCGCTCGGCTCGCTCGCTCCGGAGGCACGCCTGAAGCGCATTACGCAGGCAGTCGTGCGAAGCCTCAAGCCATGTCCACCAGGTGTCCGGGCTGGGCGAGGTAAGTGCGAGGCCGGCATCGCGCGCTCGCCCTGCCAGCCAGGTGATCCACAGCTCCTCGATGGCGGCAGCCTCACCTGAGGAGTCCAGCTCTTCGGATGCGAAATCGCGGATCGAGGGCGCCAGCTCGAACCGGGCGAGGCCGTCAGCCGAGATCGGGTCAATCAGGTGGAGATCTACGAGCGTAGCGAGCGCGTCGAGAACGTCGGCCAGAGCACCGTCTCCGATGGCCTCGGCGTCATCGATCTCGAACGCGCCGCCGGCTACCGACAGCCGCCGTAGGAGGCGGCTCTCAAAGGCCGTCAGCAGGTTATATGTCCAGCCGATGGCGGCGCGCATGTCATGGTGTCGCGCGGGCGCGTCCGGTCGCGTTGAACGCAGCACATCCAGGCGCTGCCGCGCGAGCCGGGTCACAAGCTCGCCAGCTGGGAACGTCACGGCACGGGCGGCGGCTAGCTCGATGGCGAGCGGCAGGCCCTCAAGCTCGCGGCACAGCGACACCACCGCCGCAACGTTGCCCTCGTCAAGGCGGAACTGGCCGTTCGCGGCCTGGGCGCGGTCGCAATACAGCGCGACTGCCGGCTGGCCGGCCGCCTCAGCCGGATCCGCGGACGAGGCCGGCGGCAGCCTGAGCGGGGCGATCCGCACAACCCGCTCGGCTCTCACCCTGAGCGGTGCCTGGCTGGTGACCAGCAACTGCAGCTGGGCGCATGCGTCGAGCAAGTCCGTCAGGACTGTGGCAGCCTCGAGCAGGTGCTCGAAGTTGTCTAGGACCAGAACGAGTGCGTCGCGCTGGAGCCAGGCGACCACCGCATGGGCGGCTGACATGCCGGGCAGCATGGCGATCTCAAGCTGCGCTGCGATCTCGGTGAGCACGAGATCCGGGCTGCCAACCGAGGCTAGCGATACTGCATGGACCGAGCCGGACCGGGAGGCGTCGAGTGCCCACGCCACCTCCAGTGCCAGGCGCGTCTTGCCGACGCCGCTGCGTCCGGTGAGGCTGACCAGCCGAATGGATGGGTCGGCGAGCAATCCCGTGACTTCGGACAGCTCCGCCGCCCGACCAATGAGCGGCGCCGATTGCGCCGATCGCGTGAGCCGGTGATGCAGCTGCCCAACACGCGATGCTCGATAGCTTCCGAGGTCGGCAGCCTCCAACAAAGGCCCCCCTTTGCGACGAATCATCGGACCGACCGGCCCCAGCTCGTCCGAACTGCGACTATGTCACAGAAGATGCTGCCGCGTCCCGTCTGACGTTGCTGCGGCGGTTCTGCGCGGGCGCTCGCGCGCTGGTGGAGCGGGCGGCGGACACTCCTCGCGACGGGGCTTGCCCTGGCACTGGAGATGTAGCTAAGACCGCAGGTCAGCGGGCAGATGCGCACGTCAGGGCCGGGTTCGGCTAGC
>Ga0210389_10004070_pt1 | contig 11391 bp, 13 predicted proteins | sample IncBWH28OmetaG_FD_160127 | JGI IMG/M metagenome (GOLD analysis project Ga0210389, IMG submission 160127) | Forest soil microbial communities from Barre Woods Harvard Forest LTER site, Petersham, Massachusetts, United States - Inc-BW-H-28-O ... | reverse complement strand
CTATAAAAACAAGAAACGCGGGGGCGTTATGGAAACTCAAGGCAATTCGGAGCCCAAATCGGGAGGCTTCTGCACGCAGGACATTATCTGGGCGGTCGGCGTCTGGTCAGTCATCCTGAGCCTGTCGCCGGTCATCATGTTCTACGTGCTGATGGTCAACTGACCGGCAGCCCCGACAAACAAGCAAACGTCATCCCGCGTGGCCCATTGCCCCACGCGGGATGACGTTGCTTTGCAGCCGGCCTAAGCCGCCTGCTTGTGCATCACGCCCGAGGCCGATGCCGTGCCGCGGATCGCCTTCACCGAACGTTCGATCGCAGCCCACAGCCGGCCGATCTCGGCGGCCGCGCGGCCTTCGGCGAAATATTCGCGGGCGCCTTCGCCCTTGCCGAGCGCCATCAAGAGATCGGCGCGGTTCGTGATCTGCCCACCCCATACCGGCGCGCGGAACTTGGCCAGCGCTTCCCGCGCGATGGTGACAATGCGGCTTTCCACCTCGTCGCGGCGGGCCGGAGCGCCGTTGAGCACGACGGCGTAGGGCTTGCGCGCGGAGCGGCACATCTGAATCGTTTCCTGCACCGCATTGACGTCAAAAACGCCTGGCCTTGCCGGAATCACAACCATGGTGGCGTTCTTGATCGCATCGTCGACCACAGCCGAAAGATTCGGCGGCGTGTCGATGAACACCCACTCGAAACCGTCACGCTTGGCAGCCGCGATGATCCCGCTCACCGAATTGACGGCGGTCTTGATCGGCGGTTCGTTGGTACCGCGCAGCTTGTGCCACAGCGTCAGCGACCCCTGCGGATCGCCATCGACCAGCAGACATGGCTTGGTCGTCTTGTGGACGTGCGCGGCGAGATGGGCGGCCAGGGTGCTCTTTCCTGAACCACCTTTACGCGACGCGAAAACAATGACGTTCATACTCTTCGCCTCCAGTTGACCCCAGGAACCGAAAAATGAATCAGCGCGCTGATTCGTGGAAGAAGAATTTGGTGTCAATTGTGGCGAAGCCGCCGATTAATCAGCGGGGTTGCTTTTGAGTCATACCTGACAAAGGGATCCACGGGTGATTTGGCACCCGCCGATCAGTCAATCCATCTCCGCGTCGGAAGCGACGCGTTTGCGCGGCCTGTGAAGTCTTGCCGGTTTCGCCGCCGTGTGCTCGGGCCTGAAGTAAACCCGGCAGCCAGGGCTAAGCTCGGCCTGCCTTCTGACCATGCAGGCTCCGACCCGCTGCACATCGGGGATTTCAGAACCGCACAAGCGGAACGCATCGCCCGTGCAAGCCTGCTGTTGTTCGGCCGTGTAAGCCCAGCCGGCTATGGGCCAGACCCACAAAGCGGCTCCCAGTATGATTCCACCACCAAGTCGTTTTCCAAACGCACCCATGTTGTGTTGTCCCCCAAATCACCCCAGGCAAATTCTGGGTGAGCGACATGAGGTTGGCAAGACAACGTTTGCCGACAACGCAAGCTAGTGGTGGAAAGCTTGCAGGCTCACGCACACTTTCTGTGCGGAGCCCACATAAGTTCCAATAAATGAACCCGCCGTCCCGGTTGCAGAACCGCAAATTCCAACTTTTTGAGGTTTACGACAGGGCTCCATGACGGAGACCAGACCTCCGCATCGCGATCAGTTGCTCCCGGCAATACTGGCGATAGAGAAAGTTGAAGATTGCCCACATGATCGAACCCCATTGTTGATCGGGTTCGAAGCTAGCGCGCACCTGTTTCCGGGCGTCTTCTTGAGATCCAAAAATGGTTTCGTCAGCATTGCGGGATTGTTTCTTCGCAATCGTGCAACCGAAGCCGCATCATGGATGTTGCCCATCCGGCGACGGCAAACTCATCGACGTCATCGACCGGCACGGATACTTCTTCGTCTTCCGGCGGCAGTCTCGACATCACGGCGTGAAGGATCGCAGCATCCATTGATCAAGATGGCGGCGCATACCTTCGGCCGGATATTGATCGGTCCTGGTGCAGTTCGGTGGGAACCGCCACCCATGGCAAAAGCCATTGTAATTACTGTGTTTTCTTGCAATAGGCCACCGGCGCCTTTGCAACCGGATTTGTAGCAAGGACAAGATTGGCTGCGGTGCAAGGGTGTGCGCGAATACAACACTTATCGACTTCGTAGATTGCTAGTGAGCAGCTCCGCTTATCGAACGTTGCATTGTTTCCAGACGTTTTTTAGTGTGTCCGCGCAATTCAGGGAGCGGACGTGAGCCATCAAAGCATTTCGGCGCGAGGCAGGCTCGACGGGCTTACCTCTGTGCGGTTCTTCTTCGCAATGATGGTGGTTGTCGGCCATTTTACGGGCAAATTCGCGGCTGAGTTCGGGACCTTACCCGCATTCGTTTACAATATGGCGCCCTTGGCCGTTTCTTGGTTCTTCGTCCTCAGCGGCTTCATTATCGCCTACAACTACCCTGAGCTCTCGACCAATAAACAGCGCAGGGATTTCCTGATTCTGCGGGTGGCTCGGTTGTGGCCAGTCCATTGCGTGGTCTTAACGGCTGCGGTTTTGTTTTTGTACGTCACACATAATAGCTATCTTCAACGTCACGAAGACTGGCTGCTTTTTCATTACACGCTCACACAAACGTGGACCATGAACGCGGACATGGCCAACGGCTATAACGGTCCCTCATGGAGCGTCTCGAATGAGCTTTTCTTTTATATAGCCTACATCGGCATGCTGGCTCCTCGGCGCTGGTTGAGAATACTCGTCGTCCTCGTACCTATCGCCATCGGTGTGGCCCTGCCAATTGCCCACGGTTGTTTTCTCCCGATCGATAGCCCCGGAAGCACTGCGGGCAGCCCGCATTGTAACCTCTTGATCTTTCAGTTCCCGCCGGCACGACTGATCGAATTCGTCTCGGGTGTTGTCATCTATCGTATGAACCTTCGCGTACCTCAATTGATCGGCTTGGCAGCGGCAACGGCGGTCTTTGGTTGTTTCATTCCGCCCATCCCTGGGATCGGGAATGACCCACTCGCCTCGACGACAGTGCGGGAAATCCTGCTCGTGGCAGGCGGGGGCGCACTGATAGCTTCGCTCGCAAGGGACGGTTGGCTGTCCCGTCTGCTCAGTTTCCGTCCGCTCGTGATCGGCGGAGAAATCAGCTACTCCATCTACATGACGCACCAGATCGTGAATCTTGGCGTTTTGCCGTATGTTCAAGGGCTGGACCTGTCATTCACGTTCTTACTCCTTATAACGATTACGTTCGCCTCTTCGGCCTTGCTCTTCTATTTTGTTGAAGCTCCCGTCAGAGACGCCGTTAAGGCAAGACTGAAAACAAGGACGCCCGCAATGCAAGGCAGCATCAAGCGGGCAGCCGACACAGACCGCGTTCAGGAAGCGTGTTGACTGCATGATGCGCTGATTAGAGAGGCGGACAACCTCTCGCACTCGAAGCCAGGCGCGGAAGGCGCAGCGCTATCGGGTGCACTGCAGAAATCCTTATTTGGTTAGGCTGGTGGCCGGTACTGCCCTTTCGTCCGATAAACCGGGATCATGCAGCGCCTTCAGAAGCAGATCACCCCACGCGCGCCGTCATTGGCGGCCCACAATACGGTTTCCCTCGCCCGCCAGTCGCATAGTGTTAGGCTTGCGCGATCGCACCTGTCCTCAAGGGGGCTGGGAGCGGGAGAGTGCAGGCATGAATCCGACGGATCACATACGGCGGAAATTAGCTGCCATCATCGCCGCCGATGTGGCGGGGTATTCCCGGCTGATAAGCCTGGATGAAACCAGGACAGTTCAAACCCTCTCCGCCTATCGTGCGATTTTTGATACGTTGATAGCCGAGCACGGTGGACGTATTGCGAATACGGCTGGAGATAGCGTTCTCGCAGAGTTCGCAAGCGCCCTTGATGCCGTAGAATGCTGTATATCGATACAGCTGAGACTGGACCGAGAGACCGCTGGACTATCTGAGGATTCGGCACTCCGCTTTCGGATCGGCATCCATCTTGGCGACGTCGTCATCCAGGGCGACGATCTCCTTGGCGATGGCGTCAACGTGGCAGCCCGGCTTGAAGGCATCGCTGAACCCGGCGGGATCTGCATATCCGGCGTTGTATTCGATCAAATCGAAGGAAAGCTAAGCCAGGCGATTCAACCGCTCGGATTACAAAGCCTAAAAAACATCCGCCGGCCGATAGAAGCCTATGCGATATCCGTGCGAAGCAGGCCGAATACCCCCGAAGCAAAAAGCCTGGCCTCGTCCAAATTTCAGCAGGAAGTCCGATACTGCAGATCAGGCGATGGCGTTCGCCTTGCCTATTCCATTGTTGGCAATGGTCCCCCACTGATCAAGTCTGCGAACTGGATCAACCATCTGGAGTTGGACTGGGAACTTCCAATATACCGTTCCTTCCTCCTCGGATTGGCCAGGCATCATACGCTTGTTCGCTATGATGCCCGGGGCAACGGTCTATCCGACTGGGATCAGAGCGAAGTGTCGCTGGATGCGTGGGTTAATGACTTTGAGGCCGTCATCGACGCGGTGGGTTATGAGCGTTTCCCCATTTTGGGTTTCTCTCAGGGGTGCGCCGTCTCGATTACATATGCAGTTCGTCATCCTGAGAGAGTTTCTCGACTCATTCTTTTAGGAGGCTTCGCTCTCGGTCGAAACAAGAGACCTTCCACAACGCCGGCCGATCTGGATCGCTACAAGGCCATTTCAACGTTGATGAGACTCGGCTGGAGCTCCGAGGATCCGACTTTTCGACAAATGATGACTTCTCAGCTGCTTCCAGAAGCGACCAAAGAGCAAGCTCAAGCATTCAACGAGATGCAGCGACGATGCTTGTCTGCTGAAAGCGCTGCCAGGTACTACGAAACCGTGAGCAATTTTGATATTCGGGATATTCTTCCTAAAATATCTGTCCCGACCCTCGTCCTGCACGTCCGCGGTGATGTCATGGTCCCGATCGAAGAGGGGCGCCGAATGGCGGAGGGCATACCGGGAGCAAGGTTCGTCTCACTACCCGGCAAGAATCATATACCGCTGGAACATGATCCCGGCATACAGCAATTTTTCGAAGAGGTAGAATTCTTCCTCAAGAGCTAAGGTTTGCGAGGAAAACGTTCGGGGGTGTTTTATGAATCTATTGCGCTTGAGTGCCTTCCTGATCCTGGTGGCCCTGGCAACCTCGCCCGCATCCGCCGGGATCGAGGAGTTCCCGCCGTCGTTTCGTACTCAAATGGTGAAGGCCGGCGATGCGGCGATCTACGTCCGTGTCGGCGGTAAAGGCCCCGCTGTCGTGATGCTGCACGGCTTCGCCGACACCGGCGACATGTGGGCGCCGCTGGCAAAAGCAATGATGGCCGATCACACGGTCATCGTGCCCGACCTGCGCGGCATGGGACTCTCTTCGCATCCCCCTGCCGGTTACGACAAGGCGACGCAAGGCCGGGATATCGCGGCGGTCATGGACGCGTTCAAGGTGGAAAAGGCCGACCTCGTTACGCACGATATCGGCAATATGGTCGGCTATGCACTCGCGGCGCAATTTCCTGACCGCATTACAAAATGGGTCGTCATCGACGCGCCGCTTCCGGGCATCGGGCCGTGGGACGAAATCCTGAAAAGTCCGCTGTTATGGCATTTCAACTTCCGCGGCCCCGACGTCGATCGGCTGGTGAAGGGACGCGAACGCATCTACCTCGATCGCTTCTATAATGAATTGTCAGCCAACCCGAAGGCGATCGACGAGGCGACGCGCCAGCACTATGCGAAGCTCTACGCGCGTCCCCGCAACATGCACTATGCGTTCGAGCAATTCGCAACCTTCAACACCAAGGACGCGCCCGACAACAAGGCATTTGCGGCCAAGGCCAAGCTCACCATGCCCATCCTGGCGCTCGGGGCCGAAAAATCCTTCGGCGAACAGCAGGCCGCCATCATGCGAGACGTCGGCACCAATGTTGAAGGCGGCATCATCTCCGGTTCGGGTCACTGGATCATGGAGGAGCAGCCCGCTCAGACCGTGACGATGGTGAAGGCATTCATCGACAGAAAGTAGGCGCAGGATCAGTCCTGGTACAGTCGGCTGGGAGCCAGCGCCGACCGAGTCATTGATAGAACTGAGTATTGCCGCAAGCCGGCCGTTTCCAGCTCGACTCCCGCTCCTTTGCGATGGGCCATAGCCTCGCTCCGGGGCTCGCCGTGTGCTAGTCAGTCTTCTCGCGCTAGTGTCAAGCATCCTTTGTTTTGTGGGGGAAGGGCTTGCTATTCAATCTGCAGCTTCTGAGGGGCTTCGCCGCCTTAGGCGTCGTATTTTACCATACTGACTTCCGCCTGGCCGGCGACTGGCACACCGACTTCTCGGGGGTGGCGATTTTCTTTGTCATCAGCGGCTTCATCATGTGCTTCATCACACGAGATGACGCCGACGGCTTTCTGGCAAAGCGATTCATCCGCATCGTTCCGATGTACTGGCTATGCACCTTGGTCAGGTTTGGCCTGGTCAAGCTTTCGGGCTGGAGCACAAATCCTCCGCTCGCGACTGATCTGCCTCGAAGCCTGCTGTTTCTCCCGTCAGAGCAGCTGCCGATACTTGGCGTAGGCTGGACGCTGAATTTCGAAGTCTACTTCTATCTCGTGTTCGGCGTGGCGCTCTGGATCAATCGGCGCCTCGCACCGCTGATCACTGCAGTCTTTATCTACGCCATGTTTGCTCTGGACCAGCACGGCTACGGCGGATTTCTGACGCACTACTACTCGCACGACTACATCCACTATTTTCTGGCCGGAATTGCACTGTTTTATCTTTGGACGTTCGGCTCAGCGATGCTTCGCGGATGGCCGGTTGCGGCGATGTGCGCGGCCGGGCTTGTTTTCTTCTTTGGTTTCCAATTCGCGCGCCCGCTATGGCCGGATTGGATGCTCGCCTGCTATTGGTGGTTCCCGCCGCTCGTCGTCGCTTGCGCCCTGTTCATGGAGAGCAGCGGCGCGCCGATCACCTGGAGGCCTGTGGTGTTGTTGGGTGATGCGTCCTACTCGCTCTACCTGACCCACACCATTTTCTTCGGAATCGCGCGCGTTTCCCTTCAGGCTCTGCATTTGCCGCCACCGAACGAGAGTGTCACGGTGATGTTGCTTGAGGTCATGGCGGCAACGCTTGTCGGAATTGCTGTTCACCTGTACGTGGAAAAACCCTTGCTCCGCAAAATCAGGCAGCTGCTAGGCCGCCGCCGAAAGACTTCCGAGCAGGTTGTTTTGGAATCGCGCTGACCGATACGCTGGGCATTGCTGGTACAGTTGGGTGGGCGCGAACCACCGACCTCCTGTTCCACAGACAGGCGCTCTAACCAACTGAGCTGCAACTGCATCCCTGATGCCGCCATTCAAAAAGGAAGGCCGAGACGGCCGAACCGGTCGGCAACGGGCCAGAAGATGACATACGGCGCTGTCAGTCGTTTCGCTTCATAGACGTTGTTCCTGAAAATCAGGACGATGGTAACCGCGCTTCGAAAAGCGCAGGTCACGACATCTCACGTCGGCATCACGGACTGCTCAGCTGACTAACAAATAAATTAGTGGGGTCGATGAACATCAGACCTACTTCGTTTTCAGATGCGCAAGCGTCAATTGAAAACGATAGGAGAAGTCAATGACCAACATCAAATCGCTAAGTGTGGCGGCAATTCTCTTTGCCGCGCTTGCTACCCCATCCTACGCTCAGGACTTTGGAGTAGCCGGGCCATACCGCACCCATCATGAGCGGACCTTCGGCCACTATCGCAATTCGTATAACTCTTGGGGTCCTCAATACCTGCAGCACCTCGAACGGGGTCCCAGCACTTCATTCCTGCACCCGTCGGATATCAAACCTTCCGGAAGCTGACGCAGCTATCAGACGGGGTATTACACACGTGTCTCCAAACAAAACCCCGGGATACCCAGTATCTCGGGGTTTTCTTAGCACGCAACAGCCGCCTGTTGCGTGCTAAGAACACCGCCTTTGAAGCAGACACAAGGTCGAAACCCCCATGACTGATCGAGAAAAAATTTTAACAGCCCTTCGCGAAAAGCCTCTGAAGACTTTCGAGATCATGAAACGCGTCAACATAAGGAATCAGGAAGACTGTCAATCGCTGCTGTTGAAGATGCGGGACGAGGGGGCAGTGAAATTCGATATTCACAAGGGGGTTTGGCTCGCTGCCTGACGGCGAGCCGCGCGGTCCCGGCCGAGTTGTCTATCTAGCGGGATAGACCGGAATTGATCCGCTCGCATCGCCGGGTTTTCCATAGCTCAAAATTTTGCGCCGCGTCCTTGGGCAACCCAAGGCTACACGTGGTCCGCAAGAATGCCGCTGAAGCCGTAAAGGCCGAGGCCGATACGTGCGCTGCCAACGTGCTGCCGATAATCCGCGAGGCCCAGAAGGCCGGTGCGAACACTCAGGCAAATAGCTGAGGCGTTGAATGCTAGGGGAATCGCGACGGCGCGCGGTGGTGTGTGGCACGCTCAATCCGTCGCGAACGTGCTCCAGCGCGCATAAAGGAGAGAAGCACATGCTGATGGCTGGAACTGCGTTCGCTCTATTCGCGCTGTCCGCTTTCTCGTGTGAGATGACACGTGCTGCAGCCGCACTTGGCGCGGTCGCTTACTTCCTCATCGCTCGCGGCGCCTGGTCGCCCGAGCAGACGCACGAAATAAAAATAGGTCCCCTATTGAACACCGGACCCTAATTTGGTCCACCCCGGCCACCCGACTTAAAAATTAGACGCTAAGGGGCGAAAGCCTCCGCCAGATGCCGAGCGGTGTCGCGAGACGTCTCAGCTTCAGATTTTTCGGCTTCGCCGGCCAGCGCTGCCGAGGTACGGCGAGCGGTGCGGCGTGCAGGACCTTGGAGAGCACAGGGCACGCTAAGAGGCCCAAATCGGACATCGGCGCATCGAAAAGCTTGCGCTTTTGCGCCGGCCTGACCTTGGCAAAGGGCGGAAAACGGCCGCCGTCACGTATTGCCCAAAAAGCACACGTTCGAGAAAAACTCGACTCTCGGGCTTCATTTGGATGCAGGGACTCACAAAGAGGTATCAATTCCTCTCTGATCCAACCGAGAAATGGCTCCCAGCTCAGTCAGGACATGAGCGTCGGCGTATCGAAAAAGCTTGGGCAACACCATGAGGAAAGCCTTGGTATTGTTGGCCGCGCTCAGCATGGTCGACTGCGCATACGCGGGAGACGCACTCCCGCCAGCGGGCAAGGCTCGGTGTGATCCTTACAAGAACTATTCCTGCCTCGACTCTTATCTCGGCGACGACTTCTTAACGCGCCTTATCAATTACTACCGGCTCGAATGGGGACGTGATGGGCCGCCTGCGGACCCCAAAGCACCGCCGTCGCGCCGCTACTACTGGCCGACGACCCCGCAGACGACGCCGCCGATGCCTTTCACCGAATGGCCCTACGGCGGCACCACCTCGTTCGGTGTGACGCGGCCGAACTCGATCGACAGCCCCCTGATGGCGGCACTCGGCAACACCTCGCTTGGCCAAGCACTGAACGACAACCACGTCCAGATTTACGGCTGGATCAACCCGGGAGGTAACCTCTCGAATAACACCGTGCGCGGCGGTAATGCGCCTGCGGCCGACCTCTACAATCCGAATACGGTGCAGCTCGACCAAGCGGTGATTTACTTCGAGCGACTTCCCGACACCGTGCAGAAGGATCACGTTGATTGGGGTTTCCGCATTGCTCCCATGTATGGCGAGAACTACCGCTACACGACGGCCTATGGCCTCTGGAGCTACCAGCTCCTCAACCACAACTCGAACTACGGCTATGACATGCCGATGGCCTATGGCGAGGTGTTCATCCCGCAGGTCATGGAAGGCCTGTTGGTGCGGGTCGGCCGCTTCATCACGATTCCCGACATTGAGGCGCAATTGGCGGTGAACAATTACATGTACACCCGCTCGATGACGTACAGCCTTGACAACTACTCCACCACCGGCATCCAGACATCCCTTGCGCTGACCAAGAACTGGATATTGCAGTTGGGCGCTACGATCGGCACCGAGGCGATGCCCTGGCATTGGAACGCGCAGATCGCCAATCCCTTCCCGAATCCGCTCTATCCGAACAGCACGATGCCAAAGGATCCGGGTGCGGTGCCGAGCGTCACGATGGGCGTGCGCTGGACCAGCGATTCTGACAACGATTCCATTTACGTGGTTGCGGACGTCATCAATCGCGGCGATTGGGGCTACAACAACCTGCAATGGCTCGGATTGGTCTATTACCACAAGTTCAATGAACAGTGGCACATCTCGTTCGAGACCTACGATGTTCATCAGAACAACGTGCTCAACATTTTGAATTCGGCTGCGCTGAGCGCGTTCAATAAGGGTGGTACCCCGTTCTCGCCGCAGTACATGCCGTTCAACGGACCTTTTGGCGCCCAGTGCGCCAACGCCCTTGTGTTTTCCTGCACGGCGGAATCGCGGGCTGCTCTCTGGTATCTGAACTACAAGCCCAATCCGCTCAACAACATCTCCTGGCGCTTCGAGTGGTTCGACGACGTCGAGGGCCAGCGAACCGGCACCAAGACCAACTACATCGAAACCGGCATCGGCTGGCAGCACTGGTTCTCGCCGCAGATCGAGATTCGACCGGAGGTTTCCTTCTACAGGTCGCTCAACGCAGCGGCATTCAACGGGAACTTTAACCTCGGCATTCCCAGGGATAAGAACACCGCACTGATCGGCTCTGCGGACATCATTATTCACTTTTGAGGCACGAGCTCACGTAGCTCAAGGCGCCGGAAGTCGGAACAATTCGACAGGGGCCATCTATTTCAAAATGTCACGTTAGTGAAGTTTCTAACATGGAATTTAGCGGTGATGGCGCAATGGGTTTCCTACATCACCTCTGTTCGTCCGCTGAAAAGAGGAGATATTACGATGACCATCAGGTTGATCGGTGCAGCCGCACTTTCGCTGGTGCTCGCGGGTCCGGCAATAGCTGGCAGTGACAGCTATGGAACGCCCGACCCGTATCACGCGCTCTATCGCCATCATAGAATGCCCGCGCAAGACGCGATCAGATTTGGCTACGGCAATGAATATCCAACCTATCATTCAGGATGGGGCGGGTTGTATGGGGACGGCAACTACCCTGGCACTATTGACGACAATATGGGCCCTCCGTATTTGGGGCGGTGAGGACTGCGAGCAAGGCCGAAGTTGTCGCTTTAGCCGAAGCCGTCGATCCTGATATCGCTGTCTATGAGTTGTTTTACAACGCAAACGCGAATTTGCTGTCCCGCTTCTTTCGCTAGGTTACGGACAAAGCGGCTCTTGTTGCGCGGAGTCTTGAACGGGGATATTTCGTCATCGCACAGCTGCAGCTGGCGACGATGGGT
>Ga0210389_10004069_pt1 | contig 11394 bp, 8 predicted proteins | sample IncBWH28OmetaG_FD_160127 | JGI IMG/M metagenome (GOLD analysis project Ga0210389, IMG submission 160127) | Forest soil microbial communities from Barre Woods Harvard Forest LTER site, Petersham, Massachusetts, United States - Inc-BW-H-28-O ... | reverse complement strand
GTATTCAGCCAGCCGGTCGACCGCCGTCTGCCGTCCAGGCTGTTGCGAGAAAGCTTCGGAAAACAACAGTTCGACGGTTGGAGCAAGCTCGCCAACCGCGGCCAGCGGCACCACCAGAAATTCGGGTAGCGTCACCAGCAGCGGATTCCGCATCCCGGCGCCAAACTCGATCGCCGCGCAAACGAGTTCAGCGCCGGTTTTCCTATTAGCCCGGAAGCGATGCCGGCAAGGCCGAGGGTAGAACAGAACGCTCGGCTCGTCGATGACCGTCACCCGTCCGTTCGCCAGCTCGACGTTCAGAACGCCGCGGCGAAGCACATGAAGGAAGCCCACATTGACTGCATTGTGATCCCCGGAAACGCCACAGAGCCTGCCGGAATAGAAGACTCGAGCCGAAAGGGAGAATCGTGTGAAGAACGGCGCAAGGCGATCCATGTGATACTCCCGGGTATGAAAATGATACTTTCTGCGATTAATCGTATCGCAAGCGGTGACATGATCGAAGACAGAAAGGAATCAATCATGATCGTCACATCGGAAAATCAAACCACCGCGTCCGCGCTTGAAGAAATCTTCGGCATGGCTGCTCGTCTCGACCGTTTTGGCATGGGTCTCCTGCGGCTGGGGCTGATCGTCGTGCTGGTCTGGATCGGCGGCCTCAAGTTTGCAAAATACGAGGCAGACAGCATCGTGCCTCTGGTATCCAACAGCCCGCTGATGGGATTCTTTTACGCGCACCCGGCCCCTGAATACCGCCCCTATATGAACAAAGAAGGAGAGCTGATCCCGGCGCACAGGCAATGGCACCAGACCAACAACACTTACCTGTTTGCTTACGGACTGGGCGCGGTAATCGTGTCTATCGGTTTTCTGCTGGCGCTGCACCCAATCCAGCCGCAACTGGCCGCGCTCGGAAGTTTTCTGTTGATACTGATGGCGTGCACCACGTTATCCTTCCTCGTGACCACACCCGAAGCATGGGTTCCGGCACTGGGCGATGCCAACCACGGGTTTCCGTTCCTCTCCGGAACGGGACGCCTGGTTGTCAAAGACGCCATCATGCTGGGCGCGGCATTCGTGACGCTGGCGGACTCCGCAAAGGCTTACCTGCGGCGGAAACGCTTGCTTATTGATTCGCCGGCAAAGGCGCCGTGCCGTCCAGGACAAATGTGAGTAATTTCGGCAGAGAAGGATTGGGGCCGGGACCAAAGTTAGTACCTATCGCCGGCTTGAAGGTCCCTGAACCACCCATCAAAGACACGTACTGCTTCCCGTCGAGCTCATAAGTGATAGGCGGTCCCATTCCGCCCCTGAGGCCAGTCTTGATCTCGAGAAGCTTCTGCCCATTATCGGCGCGATAGGCAACGAGGCGGCCGTCGGGAATCACCTGGAACACCAGATTGCCCGCGGTCGATACTGTTCCGCCCCCGATTCCACCGCCGCCAGTCGTATGCCACCGCTCCTTCTGCGTTACCGGATCCCAGGCCAGGAGGATTCCCCGCTCTGTCGGCGGAGGCGGCGGAGGACCGATGGTCGGCGGCGAAGGAAGCTTCACCGTGGCTGGACTCGCCACCGCGACTCCGGCCGTATCCGCCGTTGCAGGCCGCGCGCCTGGCCGGAGGATTCCAAGATTCTTCTCGCCTGGTCTGTAAGTGAACCCCGAGTCGAGAGTGTAGTCCTGAGAAGTGCCCGCGGAGGCAGGAATGTATACCAGACCCGTTGTCGGATTGAATGACATGGGCGACCAGTTATGCGCACCTCCGGAACCAGGCGAAAGGCTGATTGTTTGCGATCCGTAGTGAGCTTCCTTATTAATGATCGGCCGTCCGGTAACCTCATCGAGCCCCTTGGCCCAGGTCACCGTTGTGAAAGCCTGGCCTGAGATGAACTGTCCTGTAATCCTGTCCAGCACGTAGTAAAAACCATCCTTGTTAGCCTGCATCAGGACTTTGCGCTGACGGCCTTTGATGGTCAGGTCGGCGAGCATCAACTGCTGGACGCTGTCGTAATCCCAGGAATCGCCGGGGACCGGTTGGTAATACCACTTCAATTCGCCAGTCTCCGGTTTGACAGCCAGGATCGAGCCAACGAAAAGGTTGTCCTTGCCTTTGGATTGGCGCAACTGTTCGGGCCATGGGCCGCCGTTGCCGGTGCCGACATAGAAAAGTTCAGCATCGGGATCATAAGCCATCCCATCCCAAACGCTCGCGCCTCCGCCATATTTCCACCACTCTCCATCCCAGGTTGACGCGGCCTTCTCCAGAGCGGGATTTTCGAAAGGCTTTGAAGGATCGCCCGGAACCGTATAGAACTTCCATTCGAAGTGGCCCGTATTCGCATCGAAGGCGGAAAAAAATCCGCGCACGGGATACTCGCCGCCGGCCACGCCGATGATGACCTTTCCTTTCGCGATGCGAGGCGCCATGGTGATGGTGTAGTTGTCCTGTGGATACGCCACCCGCGATTCCCACACCACCTTTCCGGTTTCCGCATCCAGAGCGTCCAGTCTACCGTCGATAATCGGCGCGATGACCAGGTTCTGGTAGATCGCCAGACCGCGATTCACCACGCCGCAACAGATCTTCGGAAACACCGAGGTCTGATTGACTTCCGGATCCCACCGCCAGCGCTCTTTCCCGGTGCGCGCGTCGACAGCAAAAACGATGCTCCAGTTGGTGATGCCATAAATCGTTCCGTTAAATACCAGCGGAGTCGCTTCCTGATTGCCACCGCCAGGCCCGACGTCATACGACCACGCGAGTCCCAGACGGTTTACGTCGCCGGCGTTGATCTGCGTGAGCGGGCTGTAACGAGTCTCGCCCGCCGTCAAACCGTACGTCAGCCACTCCTCGCCCGTTCTGCCCGCATTTTTCAGAACCGCTTCGTTCACGCGCCGCGTCTGTTGGCCCTGGAGGGCCGCGGCTATCAGGACGATCCCGATCATCGGAGTCCTTTTCGTCGGCATACGATGAAGTATACGCCGGGTCAAAAACCGCCATGTCAGACCTTCGGATCACCCTCGCCGCTCTGGCAGCAACTGCCGTAGCCGGGGCTTATGCAGCGCAGCCGTTTGACTATTACGTTCTGTCATTGTCCTGGGCGCCGGCATTCTGCGCGCAGCCGAATGCAGCCGCCCGGAATCCCCAGGAATGCGCGGCAGGCCGCGGGATTGGCTTTATCGTCCACGGCCTCTGGCCCGAAAACGCTGCGGGCCGGGGGCCTGAATCCTGTGGACCGGCGAAACCCGCTTCCAAATCGGTCGAGAAGCTTGCGCTGCCATTTATGTTCAGTCCCGGTCTGATTCAGCATGAGTGGACGACGCACGGCACTTGCACCGGTCTGAATGCTTTTGATTACTTCAGCGAAGTGATTCAGGCCCGAACGTCGGTTCAGATTCCCGTGCAGATCACGTCAATCGAAAATCAACTGACGGAAGGGCCGCGTCAGATCGAGAGCCAGTTCGCCGAGGCCAATCCTTCCCTGCCCAGTGGCGCTTTCCGAACGCATTGCACGGGACGGATGTTCGAGGAAGAGCGTGTGTGCTTTGACAAGAACCTGAAGCCACGCGAATGCACGGCGGCGACGGGCGAATGCAACAGGGCGGCGATTGTAATTCTGCCGCCACGATAGTGACTCATCGGTGCGGCGGGCAGTTCTGGCGTGAGGAACGGCCCAGGAAGTCTTCACGATTAGCAACGATTCCAGGTTTTAACAGGAAAAATTGAGTCCTGAAGATATCGGATTATTGCAGACGTGCCTCTCGCCTGCCATGCCGATGACCCGATATAAACATCTTATAATCAGCCATTTATAAGTTGGCTCCCTCCGCTTGGATTTGTTCCGGCACTCTGCCGCCTGAACGAAAGATATTGTTTACACTTTTGCATGATTTGCTACACTCTTTGGTCAACTACCTATGAAGAAGTTGATCGTATTCATACTTGCTTCGATCATTGCAGTCCAGCTGAACGCCGCGCCCCAGGACCGCATAAGGGCAAACATTAATCCTTCCCAACTGGTAAGACTTTCGGTTCCAGTGAAAAGCCAACTGAGGCGAGCAGTGGATCGGGGGCCGGTCGAATCCAGCGAGGTTCTTTCGGGTGTAACCCTGATTCTGGCGCCCACCACTGCGCAACAAACCCAACTCGAGAGCCTTCTTGAATCTCAGCGTGACCCCAGTTCGCCCGAGTACCAGCATTGGCTCACACCTGAGGAATTTGCCTCGCGGTTCGGTGCGAGCGACAGCGACATCGCGAAAATCACGGCTTGGCTCATAGGGCAGAACCTGAGCATTTCCGAGGTGGCGCGTGGCAGGAACTTCATCGTCGTGTCAGGTGCCGCGTCTGCGGTCGAGGCCGCGTTCAACACGAGTATTCATCATTTTGACTTAGCCGGCGTTAAACACCTCGGCAATACAATCGCGCCGTCGGTTCCGCAGGCGCTCAATGGCGTCATCACCGATATTCGCGGTCTGGACGACTTCCGCATAGCGCCAATGCATCTCAAAATGAGGGCTGTTTCCCCGAACTATACGACGACATCCGGCGCCCACTATCTCGCGCCGGACGACGTGGCCACCATCTACGACATTGCGCCCCTGCTTGCGGCGGGAACCAACGGCAACGGGCAAAAGGTCGCCATCATGGGCCAGACCGATATCAATCTTTCCGATATTCAGGCCTTTCGCTCCCAGTTCAATCTTCCGCCGAACACTCCGCAAGTAATTCTTACTGGCCGCGATCCCGGAACAAGTTCGGGCGATCTTCTGGAAGCGGACCTCGACATAGAATGGGCCGGTGCGGTGGCTCGCAATGCAACGATTCTTTACGTCAATTCGACGAATGTCTTCACATCCGCGCAGTACGCGATCGACCAGAATCTCGCGCCCGTGATCAGCATGAGCTACGGCGGCTGCGAGGAGGAAAACTCTTCGTCGATCCGTTCGCTCGCCCAACAGGCTGCGGCGCAGGGCATCACCTGGGTGGCGTCCGCCGGCGACTCCGGGGCCGCAGCATGCGATTCCGATACTTCGTCGGTTGCGACCCATGGCCTCGCCGTGAACGTCCCAGCGAGCTTTCCTGAAGTAACTGCCGTGGGCGGAACCGAATTCTCGGAAAATTCGTCCTCGGACTGGTCTTCGGCCAATACGGCCAACGACGGATCTGCTCTTTTGTATATTCCGGAAATTGCCTGGAACGACACTGCGCTGGTCCATCAACTCGATGCGTCTGGTGGGGGCACGAGCATTTACTACTCGAAGCCCCTATGGCAGTCCGGCGCGGGCGTGCCCGCCGATGGAGCGCGCGACGTTCCCGATATCGCCTTCTCCGCGTCTCCCAACCATGACGGTTATCTGATGTATTCAGGCGGAAGCTTCTATATCGTTGGCGGAACCTCTGTTCCGACGCCTGTGTTCGCCGGAGTGCTGGGGTTACTGAACCAGTATCTGTTGAGCAGCGGCAAAACGCAGACTGCGGGACTCGGCAACATCAATCCCACCATTTACCATCTGTGGCAGACGACGACCGGCGTGTTCCACGACGTCACGGCAGGCAGCAATATCGTGCCCTGCACCACCGGCACTCCGAACTGCTCCACTGGCTCGTTCGGTTATAGCGCGGGAGCCGGATATGACCAGGTTACCGGCGTGGGGTCCGCAGACATCAACAAGCTGTTCGGAAACTGGACTGGCTCGATTGTGTCGAGCGTCAGTACATCGACGCAGGTCACGGCGACTCCCTCGACGGTCGCGCAGAATGCCTCAACCAATCTGACGGCAACGGTTCGTCCTGCGAGCGGCAGCACGCTGCCCACCGGCGCCGTAGTTTTCACGTCCGGTTCGAAAGCGCTCGGAAGCGCCAGTCTGACGAACGGAAGCGTGACCCTGCCCGTCGCCGCGTCGGCCTTGACGGTCGGCGCCAACACCATCACGGCGACTTATGCGGGGAATACGATGTTCACCGGGTCCTCGGGATCGACAAGTGTCAGCGTGACGGACGGCGGTACAAACTCCGCCGTTGTGCCCAGTGTTTCGCCGAATCCCGTTGTTGGGAGACGCGCCTCCTGGAGCTTCACGATCACTCTGAACGACGAGTCCTCCACACCAACCAATTTGACGAACTTCACTGTCAATGGCGTCAGCTATGCATCGTCGATCATCTCGTTCTTCAGAACCTCGTCCATCCCGGGTAACGGCTCGATCGCGGCGAATCTGACTCTGACCGGAATCACGCCGCCGCAGAACATCACGTTTGGATTCGCCGGAGTCGACCCCGGCGGTCATCAGTGGTCGCAGTCCATTACCGTTCCGTTCGAATAGTAGTGCCGGGGTTTGGAAAACTGCTGTTGGATTCGTTTCTGAGCCGCGACCGCAAGGGAGCGTGTCTCAATGCGTCAGCCAAGGAAGAAAGGTGACGCCAGCGAGCGTGATGCTGTCGGGTTTCTGTAATCGAAGTCGCCCCAGCGTCCTCTGCGCGAGGAGATTTACGACGCTGCGCCGTTCGTCGCCGCTTCCGTGCCTGCTACGCGTCCGTCGAAGAGATCGATCGAGCGGTCTGCGTATCTCGCATAACGCGGGTCGTGCGTCACCATGCAAATCGTCGCGCCGCCCTTGTGCAATTCCGTCAGCAAATCCATCACGGCTTCGCCATTGTGAGAGTCCAGGTTACCGGTAGGCTCGTCGGCGAGCAGGATCGAGGGATCGCCGGCTAAAGCTCGGGCGACCGCAACGCGCTGCTGCTGGCCTCCGGAAAGCTGCGCGGGATAATGCTTCACGCGATGCGACATGCCGACCCGCTCCAGCGCTTCGTGCGTACGGCGCTTTCGCTCGGCACTCCCCATTCCGCGGTAAGTCAGCGGTAATTCGACGTTTTCATAGACCGTCAGGTCGCCGATCAGGTTGAACGCCTGGAACACAAAGCCGATCTCGCGATTGCGGATGCGCGCCCGCTCGCTCATCTTGAGCGCCTGCACGGGACGGCCGTTGAGGACATATTCACCGTGCGAGGGTGAATCGAGGAGTCCCAGGATCGCGAGCAGCGTCGATTTGCCGCAGCCGGAAGGGCCGGAGATCGACACATATTCGCCTCTCTGGATGGCCAGATCGATCCCTTCGAGCGCATGAGTCTCGACTTCGTCGGTAACAAATACTTTGGTTACTGCCTGCATCGTAATCAGCGGTTCGGGCATGCTCAACTCCGTAATGTTTCAGTTCAATCGAATACGCGAATTCTGGTCCTGGCTCGACATATCAGACACAATCACCTGGTCACCCGGTTTCAACCCGTCGAGAATTTCAATGTTATTGACGGAAGCGTGGCCCAGTTTGATAGGCACGCGCGTCGCATTTTTTCCATCAAATTCGAGTTTGAAGATGGTCGCCGGGCTGTTGGGCTGCCCGAATACGGGGCGTTCCATATAAACCACATTCGCCAGACGCGCAGTCTCGATCGTCCCATCCACGCTGAGGTCCGGAACCGAGCCCGGCGGCAGCGGACCATCCAGCTTGCAATCCACCGTCCGCGTGCCGTTGACGATCGAAGCGTCGATGCGGGTGACATGTCCCGGAACAAGGCCGTTGCGCGTATCGATGGATGCCTTCTGGCCGAGAATGATGTCCTTCGTCTGCGTCTCCGCGATCTGGAGCCGCGCCATCAGTTTCCAGGGCTGCGCCACCTTCGCCAGCACATCGCCCGGCTTCACCCGCTGCCCGACCTGCAGCGTCATCTCCTGAATGCGCCCTTTAATGCCGGCGCGAATGGTGAGATCGTCCACCTGCTTCTTCTTGAGCATCCACGTCGCGTGTAGTTTTTCGATCTGGACCTTCTGGGCTTCGATCTGCGCGTCGGCGGATTGCTGCATAAGGCCAAGCTTCTGCTTCTCCATCAAATACCGGCTGGAGGCCTGCTCGTATTTGGCGACAGCCAGCTTTTCATTGAGCTCGGAATCAAGATGCTCCTGGAAAAGCTTCTCCTCGATTTCCTTTGTGATCTGGGCCTGCTTCAGGTCGCCCTGCGTGGTGGCTACCAGGGATTGTTCGTCGAAGGTCTGGCTCTGTAATTTGACCTTGAGATCGGCGAGGTTCGCGTCCGCCGCTTTGGCCTGCCATTCGTAATCGTTGGCGTCGGCTTCCATCTGCGGATTCGTAAGAACCACCAGAATGCTGTCGGGAGTTACTTCGTCGCCGGACTGCGTCATGATCTTGTTGACCTGGCTGTCGAATTCCGCCTGCATCCAAAGAATGTCTTCGGGGACCAGCGTGCCGATGCCGTGGACGTCGATCACCATGGGCCCGCGTTTTACCGTGTCGATGAGTTGTGTGGCGCGTTCGACTGTCGGCGCCGCGGGCTTGAGCTGATTAATGCGCCACCCGGCCGCGGCCACCGCCGCGACGGCGAAAATCAGGTAGATCGTGCGCCGGATCAGTTTATTTCTTGCCACGCCTTCTCGTTTGATGTCCATATCGAATTTACTCGTACCTCAGGGCTGCCATGGGATCGATTCGCGTTGCCCGCCGCGCCGGCAGGTAACCCGCCAACGCGGCTACAGCGATCATAGCCAGAATCGCCAGGGTTAATACAAAGGGGTCATAAGCCTGAATACCGAACAACAGGCTACTGGTTACGCGGCTGGATGCCAGCGCCAGCGCAAGCCCAATGGCTGCGCCGATGATGGCCAGCCGGAGCGTTTCCCGCAGAACCGTCCAGAGAACGAATCCCCGGCCAGCGCCGAGCGCCATGCGAATGCCGAATTCGTTGGTGCGCCGCGCCACAGCCCATGACATGACGCCATAGATCCCGATACATGCCAGCAACGCCGCAAGCGCCGCAAAAAACGTGCAAAGCTGTGCCGCAAGCCGCTTGTTTACGACCGAGTCTCCGATGGCGCGCTCGAGAGTCGTCACCTCTCCCAGAGGAAGGTTGGGATCGACCTCTCGGATTGCACTCCGGAGCTCAGCCTGTGCCACCGCGGGATCGCCCGTGTAGCGCGCCACGAGGCTTCCGATGGACCTGAAACTGGCGTGTTGCGCGTGCGGAAAGAAAGCGGCCGGCATCGGCTTTTCATCCAACGCCTCATATTTCGCGTCCCTGACTATCCCGACGACCTCGATGTCGCCGAACTCTGTGCCGCGGTCTTCATCGTCGTCGATCGAGAAGGTACGCCCGATCGGCGATACGCCGCCGAAATACGTGCGCACCATGGTCTCGTTGACGACAGCAATCTTCCTGGAGGCCATGTTGTCGCGGACGTTCAAGCCCCTGCCTGCCACAATCGACATCTTCATCGCATCCAGGTATCGTGGTCCGACAATATTGAGATCCGCATCCGGATCGGCAGGGGATTCGGGTCGTCCGGGCACTTTGATCGACGTCGTCCAGCCGCCGCCATTGAACACAAAAAACGCGAAACTCGCGCCGTGGATGCTCGGCATCGAATTCAGGCGCTCTTCCACGCGCTCCATGACGGATTCCGTCCGAGGGTCGGGCAGATAGCCTGCGGCCGGGAAATCGACTCCGGTATAAAGCACGTTGTGCTTGTCGAATCCGGTATCGATATTGATCAGATTCGACAGCGTGCGCAGGAACAGGCCTGCTCCGGCAAGCAGCGTAATCGACATTGCGACCTGGCCGATCACCAACCCGCGAGAAAGGCGATTTCGCGCCGGCAACCCGACGGTTCCCCGGCCTCCCCTCAACGCGCCGATTGGCTGCGCCGCAGTGGTCTGAAGAGCGGGCAGAACGCCGAAAACAAACACAGTCAAAACCGTGATGCCCAACGTGAAAGCGAAAACCCGGAGGTCGAGCGGGACGCGCAGCGGAACCGTTTCCGAACCCGTCGAAACCAACGCCAGCAGAAGGCGGCTTCCACCCCATCCAAGCGTGGCCCCAACCGCGCCGCCTGCGAGTGCGAGCAATCCGCTTTCAGCCAGTAACTGACCCACCAGCCTCGCTCGCGCCGCGCCCAGCGACAGCCGGACAGCGATCTCGCGTTGCCGCACCGCCGCGCGCCCCAGCAGCAGATTGGCCACATTGGCGCATGCAATCAGGAGCACCAGCGCAACCACAGCCATCAGGATCTTCAGCGGTGAAGAGAATTGTTTTCGGATCTCCGAGCGGCCGGTTGCCGCGGGCGTCAGGTCGATTCGCGCCCGCTTGAGGCCGTCCAGCGCCAACTGCGAATGCTCATTTCCCGCAAACGCCCGCATGATCTGGTAGAAGTGGAAGTTCGTATCAGCTTGCGCCTGCTGCAGACTGACTCCTGGCTTCACTCTGGCGAACAGATGCAGGGATTGAAACAGATTCTTCTCGATGCCGTTCCACCCGGGAGAAATTTCCTTCTCCATCGCCAGAGGAACCCACAGGTCGGGTGATTGTCCCACGGTCAAGCCGAAAAATCCGGGCGGCGCCACTCCGACGATCGTGTAGGCAGTCGATCCCATCGTCACGGTCCTGTGGATGGCGCCCGGATTCGCTCCCAGCCGCTGCTGCCACCACGACCAGCTCGCCACCGCTACCGGATGCGCGCCGGGTTTGTCATCATCGGCATCGGCCAAAACACGTCCGTGGATCGGATTCACTCCGAGCGCATGGAAATAATTCCCGGAAACCAGTTCGACATTGACCTTCTCGAAGTCCTTCCTCCCCGCGACCCGGCCATGCGTTCCGAACAGGGTGCTGTTGGTGGCAATCACGTCCGAAAAGACGCGGTTGTCGCGCCGGAGCTGGCGATAGAACGGGTATGAGAATAATGTCGTCGATTCATTCGGAAGAAATCCGGTGCTGCCCGTTGCGAGGCCCTTGCCAAACAACACCAGCTGTTGCGGGTCTCGCACCGGCAAAGTCCGCAGCATCACGGCGTTCAACAGGCTGAAAATGGCAGTGTTCGCGCCGATCCCGAGAGCCAATGTCAGAATCGCGGTTGCGGTGAAGATCCTGTTTCTGCCCAGCACGCGAACCGCGTAGAACACATCTTTAAAGAATGCGGTAACCCAGGGTAACTCCCAACGCTCCCGGCATTCCTCCTTGATCGGCTCGATGCCCCCGAGCACCAGCTGAGCCATGCGCCGCGCCTCGACCGGGTCGATACCCGCGCGGATATTGTCCTCCGTGAGCATCTCCACGTGCATTTCGAGCTGCAGGGCCAGATCGCGCTCCGCCCGGTCACGCAGGAGCGGGGCGTTCAATCGCGACAGTATTGTACGCAAACGCTTCATCACGCCCGGCCCCGCAAGCCCGTGGCGCACGCACTCCTGCGTGCCGCGCCCCGACTCATCGGGGCGCCCGGTATCTGTGCCACACGGCCAAAATCATCCCGCCGATACATGACCTTACGCCTTTTGCGGAGCGAAGAACCGGTCGATAATCTGCGTCGTCTGCCGCCAGTGCGACGATTCCG
>Ga0210389_10004068_pt1 | contig 11396 bp, 8 predicted proteins | sample IncBWH28OmetaG_FD_160127 | JGI IMG/M metagenome (GOLD analysis project Ga0210389, IMG submission 160127) | Forest soil microbial communities from Barre Woods Harvard Forest LTER site, Petersham, Massachusetts, United States - Inc-BW-H-28-O ... | reverse complement strand
CTGAGGATGGAGACGGGTACGGCGAAATTAAGACCGGCAGCCAGTCCCCCGGTATTTTCGATGCTGCCGAAGGTCGTAAGCCCAATGACCTCTCCCTTTTCATTGCACACGGGACCACCACTGCTGCCATGGTTGATATTGGCATCCATCTGGATCAGCGGCCAGCCGCCGACGGACTTTTTTACGGCGCTGACGATACCGGTCGTGAGGGTGGGCTCGATCGCCGATTCGGAGGAAACAAAATCATTATTGGTAACGGGGCCGGGGTAGCCGTATACGAATAATTGTTCGCCGACCAGGGGCAGGGGGGTGCGGGCAAGGGCTAAGACAGGCATTTCGCGGCCGGTCTCGATCTTCAGGATGGCTATGTCCTTGCCGGGCATCTGTCGCCCTTTTATCACAATGGCGGCCGGTTTCTTGACGGTATCGGATTGCTGGTCTGCGTTATCGCTGCGATAGACTACGTATACATTTTTCTTCAGATCATAGAGGATCATGGAAAAAAGACGGGAATAGACCGAGGCATAAGTATTGTACAGAAGACTACGTTGCTGATCCGTAAAATGGGTCGCCCAGGAGGTCTCCAGGGCCGCGATACTCGCGTCCGTGATCTGTTGGAAAGCGGAAAGGATAAACTGGCGGCGGATAAAAGCATCATCCCGGTCGATGAGATGACAGTTGGTCGCGACATAGCCGTCTTCGGTTACGAAGAATCCCGTACCGGTCGCGGTGATCTGTTCCGGTTGTTTTATATAGTCGAAGGTGGTCTGGAAAAAACGGGAAGGCCGGTTATTCATTTCCCGAAGCACGATGTCCAGTTTTTGTTCCGCCAGGACCCCGCCGCCGTGATCCAGGTGCTGAATGGAGTCCAGGAGGGAGTTAAAGGCCCGGCTATCCATTTTCATGCTGTTGACATAAACATTGGCGGTGTATTCTGTGCGGATCATCACGATGCCTGGCCGGTTAAGGGCATAATTCTCTACCCCGGAGATCCTTATTTCCTGGGCGTAAAGGGGGGTATAGGCGGAAAGGAGGAAGATAAGCAGGAGGAATAGGGGCGCGCCCTGTTTGCCGGGACGTCCGGCGCGATGTCGGATGAAAAAAGCCGGTCTGAATGAGGGGTTTTGCGCCATGCTTACCTTTCGGTTTAAAACAGGAAAAAAGCTAACTTGTTGTACTATTGTTGTTTAAATTTTGTTATGTTATCTCCACAAGCCCCGCTGGCAGAACGGCTTCGTCCGCAAACGCTCGATCAACTGGTCGGGCAGCAGCATTTGACAGGCAAAGGTAGTGTATTGCGGACAGCTATCGAACATGGAAAGCCGCCTTCGATGATCCTCTGGGGCCCGCCCGGAACGGGCAAGACCACGATCGCCGGGATCATCGCCAATTCCCTGGAAGTTCCTTTTTATACGCTGAGCGCTATTTCGGCCGGGGTAAAGGAGGTAAGGGAAGTCATTGCCGAAGCCCGGGACACGGCAAAGGCTATCTTATTCATCGATGAGATCCACCGGTTTAACAAGGGGCAGCAGGATGCGTTGCTGGGGGCGGTGGAGAAGGGGATTGTCACGTTGATCGGGGCGACGACGGAGAATCCTTCCTTTGAGGTCAACAGCGCCTTGCTCAGCCGCTGCCAGGTCTATGTATTAAAGCCGCTGGACGAGAAGGATCTTATTCAGGTACTACAGCATGCATTCCGGGACGATGAATGGCTGCGCGATTCGGGTATCGAGCTGAAAGAAACGGCGGCCCTTATCAATATCTCAGGCGGGGATGCCCGCAAGCTGCTCAACCTGCTGGAAGTGGTCTGTGATGCCGCCGGCAAGGGCGCCGTGATCACCGATGAGAAGGTCATGGAAATAGCGCAACAGCGGATCGCCTTGTACGATAAGAAAGGCGAACAGCACTATGATATCATTTCCGCCTTTATCAAATGCATACGGGGCAGTGATCCGAATGCGGCGGTCTACTGGCTGGCGAGGATGATCGAAGGCGGGGAGGACGTAAAATTTATTGCCCGCCGGATGCTGATCCTGGCCAGTGAGGATATCGGCAATGCCAATCCCAATGCCTTGCTGTTGGCCAATGCCTGTTTCGAAGCGGTAAACAAGATCGGCTATCCCGAGTCGAACCTGATCCTGTCGCAGTGCGCCACCTACCTGGCTTCCTCTCCCAAAAGCAATTCGGCCACGATAGCCATCGGCGCCGCTCAGGCAGCGGTAAGAGCGCATGGCGATCTGCCTGTGCCCCTTCCTATTCGGAATGCGCCGACAAAGCTGATGAAGAATATGGATTACGGAAAGGGATATCAGTATAGTCATAGCTATGAGAATAATTTTTCACCGCAGGAATATCTGCCAAAGGAAATTGCGGGCACGAAATTCTATGACCCGGGAAAGAATGCGAGGGAAGAGGAATTGCGGAAATGGCTGCGCGGGCTTTGGGGAGAAAAATATGGATACTGAGCTTTGGCCCGGGGGGAGAATAAAAGAAAGATGATGCAACGGCCAGGACAAAAAAATGAGAATAAAAAAATATGACGACAAACTGGATCTGTAAAAAGTTTAGTGAGCTGACGGCGGAAGAATTGTATACGATCCTGCGATTACGCAGTGAAGTCTTCGTGGTAGAACAAAATTGCGTTTTTCTGGATATGGATAATAAAGATCAGTACTGTGATCATCTGGCAGGCTGGCAGGGGGATAAACTGGTGGGATATGCGCGCATCGTGCCGGCGGGAATTTCCTATAGTGAATCTTCTATAGGGAGGATCGTAAGTTCCCCGTCCGAGCGGGGAAAGGGGATCGGCCAGGACCTGTTGAACAAAAGTATTGCAATACTCTACCGACTTCATGGCAGGCAGATTATAAGGATCGGTGCACAATATTATCTAAAGAAATTTTATGAGTCATTCGGCTTTAAACAGGCCAGCGAGGTTTATCTCGAAGATGGAATAGAACATATTGAGATGCTATTAGTTACAAAAGAGTAATGTATAATTCCTTAAATGGGAACGACTGTGGATAAAATAGTTACATTTTAACACACAATTAAAAGCCCTTTTGTCGTTTCTAACTATGATAACTCGTTCTCACGTGAATTGAGAACTGGAATCCAAACCATCGGAAAACTAAATCTAATATTCATGAAACAGTGTTTACACTCCATGTTGCGGAAGTGTTTGTTCGTACTCGTTGTTACCTTATGCTGCTACTCTTCTTCTTACAGCCAGGACGAATTAAAAAATACTACTGAGGCGGGCATCACGGTCGGGCCGATGGTGTTCTTAGGTGACCTGGGAGGTCATGCCGGAAAAGGAACTACTTTTATCAAAGACTATAATATGAACACTACCAAGATTGCGGTAGGTGCATATTTTACCGCTTATCCTGCGCCCTGGCTGGGATTCCGGTTCTCTTTGAATTATGGTATGCTCGAAGGCGCCGACAACACCATCAAGCCGAAAGGCGGTGATGAAGTGACCCGGTTCGACCGCAATCTCGATTTCCGTTCCAAGATACTGGAAGGTACAGTGATGGCCGAGTTCTATCCTACTGTCTTCCTGGAAGATGAACCCGATGATGTTACCGGTCGTCTCCGCCCTTATGGCGTGCTTGGTTTGGGTCTTTTCCATTTTAATCCCCAGGGCAGCTATCATGCTCCCAATGGAGATACCTATTGGGTAGATCTGCAGCCGCTGCACACGGAAGGAGAAGGCTTTCCCGAGTATCCCGACCGGAAGAATTATAAGCTTACACAAATGAATATCCCCATGGGTGTGGGTATTAAATACTTCTTTAGTGAGAATGTCAATGTTTCCTTCGAGATCATCCATCGTAAGACCTTTACGGACTATATCGATGATGTAAGCACCAAGTATATAGATCCGAGCCTGTTCTATGCGCATCTTTCTTCGACCCAGGCCCCCATTGCGGCCGCCATGGCGAATAAAAGCCCCTTGCGTAATGTACCCACGGCAGGATATCAGCCGGGTAACAAAAGAGGAGACGCTTCGCAGAATGACGCCTATTTCACGGCGGGTTTCAAGATCGGGTTCCGTATCGGTGGTGGCAGCGAACAGCGCTGGAGGAATTCGACGCATTGTCCGTTACTGAGGTTCTAACAGGAGGATGGGATCCGGTACTAATGATCCTGATCCCGATCGTCCAAATTATATAGTTGTTGATCGTACCGTATTTAAGTTTGTTGATTTGTTTTTAGTTGTTGATCCGTACCCTAATTTTTTTATTGATTTATAAAATCAATAAGTTACTATGATGAAAACTGTACCCCTAATGAAAGCTACATTATTCCCGAACCTGATCACCCGGCTGGCGTCGCTTGGCCTGGTGTTGATCGTCAGTGGTTCGGCCTACGCCTCCGGCGTCCCTCCTACCGGGCTTCTCTCCTCCGGTAATCCTGGTAATGATACGATCCACAGTATCCAGGTAAATAAGTCCCAAACCAGCAAAAAGCATAAGATCCGGCTGTATCCTGATGCCCGGCAGCAAGTGCTGTTCTTTTCCGCCAATGGGGAAGATGGGAAGGTCTACCAGTTATATCTCTTCGATATGGATGGCAGGCTCGTAAATCAGACCCGGATCCGCAACCGGGAGACTACGGTTCTCACGAATATTTCCGAAGGTAATTTTTTGTTCGAGGTTTTCACCGATGACGAGCGCATCGAGAATGGAAGCCTGACGATAAAATGATATCAATCACTTAAAAGATATTTAATGCACAACCAATAAGCAAGCAGGGAAATTGGTAAAATCCGAATATCCGAAGGTTTAAGTAAAACCTGATCCGTTCCCTATTCTTAGTACCCTTTACAAACAAGATTTTATTAATCACTCCCTGCTACCGCTTATTGGTGATATTGAGCCGGCGACCTGTGGTCGCCGGCGTTTTTATTTCAGGAAGATGGCGGCGGCTTCCTGCCAGTTGTTGATACGGTCATAACCGGTGACCTCCAGGTTATGGGCGGCGGTGAACAGGTAGGGCTTGCCTTTAAAGCCTTTCAGGTTCTTGACATGGTCATCGATCATATAATCCCCATGTACAAGGTCCTTACTACCGGTCAGGGCTATTTGATGCCAGGTAAAGAAGGGGAAGTACTCCTGCAACCATTCCAACTTATCCTTGAGGGAATTGGGGAACTCCATCGCTGCGGAAACGATAAATACTTCATACCGCCGGTTCAGCTCCCGCAGGACCTCGATACTGTCTTCGATGACGGGGAGGTTCCGGAAGAACCCGGGAGATTTGATCCTTTCCCTGATCAGGGACTGGTGTTCTTCGGGAAATCCTTTTAGCCAGGAGCCGTCCATCTTATCCCAGTCTACCTGTCCGCCATATTCTTTCCGGTACCATTCGATCATTTCGCCCATCGGGTCGGCGATGACTTCATCCATGTCTATAATGATGCGTTCCATTATTTTTATTTTTCGTTTGCGTGGGCCATCTATTTATATGTGCCGCGCTGCCGGGGTTGGATCAGTGCCGGATTAGCGGGCGGCTTTAAGCTCTTCTTTTAGAAATGCGGCGGTGAAGCTTTCCTTGTTCTTCGCCAGATCTTCGGGGATGCCCTCGAACAGGATCCTGCCGCCTCCATCGCCTCCTTCCGGTCCCAGGTCGATGATATGGTCGGCAACCTTGATCACGTCCAGGTTATGTTCGATGACGAGGACGGTATTGCCCCGGTCCACTAATTTGTTCAATACGTCCAGCAGATGGCGGATATCCTCGAAATGAAGGCCCGTGGTCGGTTCGTCAAGAATATAGAAAGTCTTCCCCGTATCTTTTTTTCCCAGTTCCGTACCTAATTTCACCCGCTGTGCCTCTCCCCCGCTAAGGGTGACCGCGGATTGCCCCAGCGTGATATATCCCAGCCCCACTTCCTGGAGGACCTTGATCTTACGATAGAGATAGGGGATGTTCTGGAAGAATTCCACCGCTTCATCCACGGTCATGTCCAGGACATCGCTGATGGATTTGCCTTTGTACCGGATCTCCAGCGTCTCGCGGTTATAGCGCCGGCCATTGCATTTCTCACAGTGTACATATACGTCGGGAAGGAAGTTCATCTCGATCACGCGCATCCCCCCTCCTTCACAGACGTCGCAGCGGCCGCTCTTTACATTGAAGGAGAAACGGCCGGCGTTATAGCCTCGTATTTTCGCCTCCGGCACAGACGCAAAGAGCGTCCGGATATCGGTAAAGAATCCACAATAGGTTGCGGGATTGCTCCGGGGGGTACGGCCGATAGGCGACTGGTCGATCTCGATGACCTTGTCGATATGTTCCAGTCCCTTGATGCTTTTATATTCCAGGGGTGTCATACGGGACCCATAGGCATGTTTGCTAAGGATCGGGTACAAGGTCTCGTTGATCAGGGTGGATTTACCGCTGCCGCTGACACCCGTGACGACGATGAATTTGCCCAGGGGGAATTTTACGTCGACATTCTTTAAGTTGTTGCCCTTCGCTCCCTTTAGCTCGAGGAATTTACCGCTGCCCTTTCGTCTCTCTTCCGGCACGGCGATCCTTTTATGTCCATTGAGATAGTCGGCCGTCAGGGTGTCGAGTTTCAGCAGGGCGGGGGGGCGGCCCTGGGCTACAATACGTCCTCCGTGAAAGCCGGCCTTGGGGCCGATATCCACCAGGTAGTCCGCCGCCAGCATGATGTCCTTGTCGTGTTCCACTACCAGTACGCTGTTGCCGATATCCCGGAGGTTCTTAAGGGCTTCGATGAGACGCTGGTTATCCCGTTGATGGAGACCGATGCTTGGCTCGTCGAGGATATAGGTGATCCCCTGCAACTGGGAGCCTATTTGGGTCGCGAGGCGGATCCGCTGGGATTCACCGCCGCTCAGGGTACGGGAGGGGCGGTTTAGCGTGAGATAGGTGAGCCCCACATCGGAAAGGAATTGCAGGCGCTCGCGAATTTCTTTCAGGATATCCTTGGCGATGATATTCTGTTTGTTATTCAGTCTTTTTTCCAGGCCGCTGAACCATTCGATCAGGCGGTTGAGATTCATATCGCTCAGCTCGGAGATATTCTTCTCTCCTACCTTGAACCAAAGGCTTTCTTTTCTCAGGCGGGCTCCGCCGCAGGTCTCGCAGGTCTTCAGCTCCATGAATTTTTCCACCCATTCCCTGAGGGAGTCCGTGGTGCCGCCGGCAAACCAGCGCTTCAATGCGTTGATAAGCCCTTCATATTCGGTCGCATAAATTTCGCCGCCGGGGGACGTTGCATCGTAATCCAGTTCGAGGTTCGAATCGCCGGCCTCGTTACCGTAGAGGACGAGGTTCAGCGCCTTTTTCGGCATTTCCTTTATAGGTGTGTCGAGGCTGAATTTATTCTTTTTGGCGATCTGCTGCACCTGCCGGAACATATAGGCTTCGCGTTCTTCTCCCAGCGGCGCGATACCACCTTCGTTGATGCTTTTGGCAGGGTCGGGAATGACGGCTTCCATGCTGATCTGGTACACGGCTCCCAGCCCTTTACAGGTGGGGCAGGCGCCGTAAGGAGAGTTGAAGGAAAAGCTGTTGGGGGAGGGTTCCTCGTAGCTGATGCCGGTGTCTTCGCACATGAGCTGTTTGCTGTACTGGACGATGCGGTTGTCGTCATTGACAAGGAGGAAGAGGAGGTCTTTACCCATCTGCAGCGCTTTCTGCACGCTCTGTCCCAGCCGCAGCTTCATGTCTTCTGTGACGGCGAGCCGGTCGATGACCACTTCGATATCATGGATCTTGTATCGATCGACCTGCATCTTTGCGGCCAGGTCTTTTACCTCTCCGTCGACCCTTACCTTCAGATACCCTTTTTTACGGATGTCCTCGAATAATTCCCGGTAATGTCCTTTACGGCCCCGGACGAGGGGAGCGAGGACGGAGATCTTTTTGTTCTTAAATTTTTTATAGACATTGTCGACGATCTCTTCCTCGCTGAATTTGATCATTTTCTTACCGGTATTGTAAGAATGAGCTTCACCGATACGGGCATAGAGCAGGCGGAGAAAGTCATAGACCTCCGTCACCGTGCCGACGGTGCTGCGGGGATTTTTATTGGTCGTTTTTTGTTCGATGGAAATGACGGGGCTGAGCCCTGTGATCTTGTCCACGTCGGGTCTCTCCATGTCGCCGATAAATTGCCGGGCATAAGCCCCGAAGCTTTCCATGTAGCGCCGTTGTCCTTCGGCGTAAATGGTGTCGAAAGCGAGGGAGGATTTGCCGCTGCCGCTGATACCGGTGATCACGACGAGCTGGTTCTTCGGGATCCGGATATCGATATTCTTCAAATTGTGTACCCTTGCTCCGAATACATCAATAGTCTCCTCTCCGGGCAGGATGCCCGTATCCTTGTTATCTGGTGTCGCCATAAGTCAATTCCGGGTAATATGATGGTAATTGTAAAAAAATGAGTGGCTAAGGTAAGAACAACAATCGGAATGCTAAAATAGTTGGCGGCCGTTGCCATAAAAAAGGCCGGCGGTGGTCCGCCGGCCCCAAGGACAGGTTAAATGATTATGGTCGAACTATTTATGCAAGGTAATCGTCGGAATGGAGACCACTTTCATGGAATCCACCTTTATACTGCTGAGAGTGGTATCCTTGTATCCGCCGCGTCCCTTGAAGTTGACGGAATAGGTGCCGGCGGGTACGCCCCTGAACTGGTATCGGCCGTCCTCGTTGGGGATCGCGTATAGCGTATCAGCGGCGTTGAAAGCCGTTACCAGGGCGCCAGCGCCTTCAGGCAGCACCTGCCCTTGTAATTTGGCCGCTACGACATCATTAAAGACGGTGATAAAAGGCTTCAGCAGGAATTGGCCGTTCCAGAAGAAGATCGACCGGGATAAGTTGAAGTCCAGCCACAATTTGAATTCGTTGTTGCTGACGGTGTTGACATTGGTCCGGCTGACATTGACGGTAAAATAAGGATTGGGTCCAAATACTTCCAGAGGATAGTGGGTGGCGCTGTCGGTATACACCGTATTATCAGAGCCAAGGGTGATCTTGAGCTTAAGGATCTTACCGCTGGTCATCAGGCTGGAGGCCAGCAGGGTATCCGCTCCGTTGCGTAATTGCAGGAGGTCGTATACGCCGGGTTTGATGGTAAGGGTATCCCAGATAACGGATTTATTGGACTGGGTCCTGCCCCGGCCGCAAAAATTATCATCCCACTCGTCATCCATGTCCGCGTCGCTCTGTTTGGAGGCCGTGTCCACTTCCACCGTGATCTGTCGAATGTCGATCAATACCTTTGCCAGCTGGATGGGATCGTCCATCATGTACACAGAGACCTGTGACTGGCCTTTCGGAATGTTGGGGTTAGAGGAAGATGAATTATTCTTGTTGCACGCAAAAAGGAGGAGCAGGGCCGCAATGCCGGTGCCGGCAGCAAGCCATTTGTTTACCGTTTTCATGTTGTGTAGTTTTATAGGTAGAGATACTCCATCGTGTAGAGTATGGTTGCCAAAAATCGTTCCAAAAACACGTTATTGATCCGTTAACCCACCAATATCACCGCTGGACCACCTTTGCAGAATCTATAACCCGGGAGGGCGAACAAGGCGGCAGGCCAGGTGTAGAGGACCCTACCCGATCGAACCCATTCGTTAAAATTTCCTTAAAGGATTTGGAAATATGGAAGAAGGGATATTATCTTTGCCGCAGTTCTTACAACATCTCTTATCAAGAAAGGCTGAGGGAAATGGCCCGAAGAAGCCTTGACAACCTGCATTCGTTTACATTGTAAGCGGAGGTAAGGTGCCAACTCCATCCCGATGGACATATCGGGACAGATAAGTCAGATCCCAGCTTGACAATATCAACACGATAATATTCAAAGCTCTTCTGACGAATCAGAAGAGTTTTTTTTTGCCTGCTGCTCAAGCCGGACGAAATACTCTTCTGATCCATGGCTTGGTAAGTGGTGTCGCTGGACATTTTTTAAAAATTTAAAAATTGTTTATTATGCAAGCGACAACACAACTCATTCACAGCATTCCTGTTGACCCTTTGACCGGCGCGATCTCCGTGCCTATTTACCAGACTTCCACCTTCGTACAGGAGGCGCCGGGAGTGAACAAAGGTTATGATTACGCCCGATCGGGCAATCCCACGCGCGCCACGCTGGAAAGCCTTGTGGCGCAATTGGAGGGCGGCAGTACCGGTCTTGCTTTTGCCAGCGGGCTTGCGGCGATCGATGCCGTGCTCAAGCTATTACAGACCGGCGACGAGATCATCGCGGTGGACGATATTTATGGCGGCGCTTTCCGGCTTTTTGAACAGGTCTACAAAAAATTCGGTATTTCGGTCACCTATGTGGATACTTCGAATAAGGAAGCCGTCTTTAATGCGATAACCCCAAAGACGAAGCTGATCTGGATAGAAACGCCGACCAATCCAACGCTGAAGATCACGGATATCAAAGCTATTGCTAAGATCGCACGGGCTCATGACTGTTTACTTTGCGTGGATAATACTTTTGCTTCACCCGCCTTACAAAAACCTCTTTCACTGGGAGCTGATCTTGTAGTCCATTCCGGTACAAAATACCTGGGCGGGCATAGCGATCTCATTGCGGGGCTGGTAGTGACGGCCGATCCGGAACTGGGGCAAAAAGTAAAATTCCTGCAGAATGCCAGCGGGGCGATCCTGGGACCCTTCGACAGCTGGCTGCTGATCAGGGGTATCGAGACCCTGCACCTCCGTATCCGGCAACATTGTGCCAGTGCGCGGGCGATCGCGGCCTTCCTCGAACAGCATCCGGCTGTGAACAAAGTATATTACCCCGGCCTTGTGACGCATCCGGGTCATGATATTGCAGCAGCCCAGGCAAAAGGATTTGGCGGGATCGTCTCTTTTTCGCTGAAACACGATACGCAGGAAGCGGCGACCGCATTCGTGACATCCACGGACCTGTTCAAACTGGCGGAGAGCCTTGGCGGGATCAAGAGCCTGGTATCGCATCCGGCTACGATGACGCATAAGACCATCCCCGCCGAAAAGCGCAAGGCTGCAGGAGTTACGGATAGCCTGATCAGGCTTTCGACGGGGCTGGAAGATACGGAAGACCTGATCGCCGATCTGCGCCAGGCGCTGGATAGATTGCCGGCAGCGGGTAAAGTCCGGAAGGACGTAAAACTGGGCGCATTGGAAGAGGCGAATATCGGGTGAACTAAACTATCGGACGAGCGGGATGTATAACATATAAATAAACAAGAAAAATAAATGGAAACACATAAGCAGCTTACCATCGGGCTCTTTGGTTTTGGCGTAGTAGGAGAAGGTTTGTATAAGGTCTTGCAGCAGACACCGTCCCTGAAAGCATCTATCAAAAAGGTGTGTATCAAACATCCCGGCAAAAAAAGAGAGGCGCCCGCGGATCT
>Ga0210389_10004065_pt1 | contig 11398 bp, 14 predicted proteins | sample IncBWH28OmetaG_FD_160127 | JGI IMG/M metagenome (GOLD analysis project Ga0210389, IMG submission 160127) | Forest soil microbial communities from Barre Woods Harvard Forest LTER site, Petersham, Massachusetts, United States - Inc-BW-H-28-O ... | reverse complement strand
CGTGGCGCTGATCCTGGTTGTGCTGCAGCCGCGCCTGGTGGCGGCGCTCGCGCACCGCGAGATCAACCTCGAGCACGGCCTCGTGCTGGTGCCTCTGGCGGTGTATCTGGCGGGCGTCTACGGCGGCTACTTCGGCGCCGGCCAGGGCATCCTGCTAATGGGCATCCTGGGCGCCGCGCTCGCGCAGGACCTGCAGCGCACGAACGCGCTGAAGAACGTGCTCGCGGGACTCGTCAACGGTGTCGCGGGCGTGTACTTCGCGCTGGCCGCCCACATCGACTGGGGCCCGGCGGCGATCATCGCGGCGACCTCGATCGTCGGCGCGCAGCTGGGCGCGCGTTATGGCCGGCGTCTGCCGCCGAACGTCCTGCGGGGCGTGATCGTCGCGGTCGGGGTGTTCGCGATCGTACGGCTGCTGGCGTAGGCGGCTGCTCGCCCGTCGCGCATCAGCGCCTCAGCGCAGGTTCACGACAAACGTGTAGATCACCATCGCGCTGACGAGCACGACGAACACGCGCAGCGCCCACAGCCCGGCGACTGCGCTTCCCGAAAGCGCGGCGCGCGGCACGGGCCTGGCGGTCTCGGCCACGAACTGGTCGCGCTCCAGGTGCATGATCAGCTGGTCCTCGGCGCGCTCCTCGGCCTGCAGGTCCTGCTCGCGGATAGGGAGCGGTGCGGCGCCGTCGCCCACGGTGTGCGTGTCCGTCCTCATGAACCCACCACGTGGACGGCCTGCAGGAACGAGTCGATCCCATACGCCGCTCCGCACACGCCGACGAACGCGATCACGGCGATCCCGACGATGTTGGTCGAGCGCCGGTTGACCCACTGTCCCATCAGGCCGCGATCGTTGGCGAGCATCACCATCAGCACGAGGCTCACGGGCAAAAGCACGGTCGCGAGCACGTTGGCGTTGAGCGCGATCGATAGCAGCGGCGCGCCGGGGATCAGGATCACGATCGCGGCCAGCAGCGCCACGCCGACGTTGGCGGCGTAGAAGATCCCGGCATTACGTGGCGAGGCGTTGAAGCTGTGCGAGGCGCCGATGCATTCCCCGGCGGCGTATGCGGTGGAGGCGGAGATCGTGAGGATCGCCACGGCGCCGGCCTCGATCAGCCCGAGCGCGAACACCGCGCCGGCGGCCGAGCCGGCGACGCGCTTCAGGCCCTGCGGGAAGCCGGCGCCGGCGAACCCCTCGATGCCCGAGCCGCCGTGCGAGAGCAGCGCCGCACCGGCGATCAGGGCGCCGATGCCGCAGATCGCGGCGATCACCGCGCCCAGGGCGGTGTCGTAGCGGCCGTGTGGCACGTCGGCGGGGGTCATGCCCTTGTCGGCCGAGGCGCTCTGCTGGAAGAAGATCATCCACGGCGTGACGGTCGCGCCGATGGTGGAGGCGAGCAGCAGCAGCAGCGTGTTGAAGCCGCCGCCGGGGAATGGCGTGAACGACAGCGAGCCGGCGAGCGTTCCGACGTCGGGCTTGACCAGGATGGCGGCGAGCAGGAACAGCAGGTTGAACAGGGCCAGGCCGAGCACGATCCGCTCCCAGCGCCAGTAGCGCCCGCCGCTGAGCGTGAACAGCACCAGCGCGAGCCCGAGCGCGACGGCGACCCCGGCGCCGAGATGGAAGTACGCGAGACCGACGCGGATGGCCACGAACTCGGCGACCAGCGTGACCAGGTTGGTGAGCGTCAGGTCGGCCGCGCCGAACCAGCCCCACACGGTCCCGTAGCGTTGCAGCACCAGCTCGCCGTAGCCGCGGTGGGTGACCGCGCCGATGCGCATGCACATCTCCTGGCATACGAACGCCATGGCGAACAGGATCGGGATGAACGGCACGAAGAAGCCGAGCCCGTATTGAGCTCCGTCGGAGGCGTAGGCGATCATGCTCGGCCCGTCGTTCTCGCCCAGCATCGCCAGCAGGCCAGGGCCGACCAACAGCCACAGAAGCCGCCAGCGTCGACGGTTGACGCGGGCATGGTGCACGCGCGCCCGGTCGCGTGAGCGCGCGTGGTCCTCGTCGCTCAGCAGCGGCTGACCTACTCCCGCGGTGGCGAGCTCCGGCGGGGTCACGCGGCTCCCTGTGAATCCTGACCCTGGTGGTCGCCGGGTCGTTCGTCCAGTTCCACGCGCATCGCGGCGGCGAGCCTGCCGCCGATAGCGTGCTCGCGTTCGTGGAAGCGCACGAACAGTGGGCCGCCGAATGGCTGGCGCTCGAGCACCTCGAAGCGGTCCCCGGGGGAGATTCCACGCTCTGAGAGGTAGCGCAGCATCTGCGGGTCGGAGTCCGACACGCGCACCAAGAGGCCGCTCTCGCCGGGCTCGAGACCCTCGAGGCGGTCGGTGTGGGGCTCGTCGAGCTCGAGCTCGGCGGTCGGTATCGGATCGCCGTGAGGGTCGACGGTTGGGTGTCCGAGCTTGGCGGCGATCAGCTCCTCGAGATCGTCGGAGAGCACGTGCTCGAGCACCTCGGCCTCGTCGTGCACACGGTCCCAGGGCATGCCGAGCGCCTCTGCCAGGTAGCTCTCGAGCAGGCGGTGGTGGCGGATGACCTCGAGGGCGATGCGCCGGCCGTCGTCGGTGAGACGCACGCCGCGGTAGGGGAGATGGGTGATCAGGCCGAGCTCGTCGAGGCGCTTGAGCATCGCCGAGACAGAGCCCGGGGTGATCCCGAGCCGCTCCGCCAGCGCATTGGTGGAGACGGGTTCATCGCCCCGCGATTCCAGCGAGAAGATCGCCTTTGAGTAGTCCTCGACGGCTGGCGTGCGGATCATATCCTTGGCTGACATAGAAATTGATTATGGCATGCCAAATTTTTATTTCAAGCGTGCATGACTGCTCGTCCTCATCATCGAGCGATGCGCCGGCGAGCTTGAGCTAGTCGGGCTCTCGGCTCGCCAGCCGAGAGCCGGCGCGCACGTGGAGCGATTCCCGCGGCGTCTACGCCGCCGCGAACAGCTTGTGGAAGACCTGTTCGAAGGCGAACACGACCCGCGGGTCGAAGTGGGTGCCCGAGCAGCGCCGCAGCTCGGCGATCGCCTCGTGAACGGTGATCGCGTCGATGTATGGGCGCTCTCGCATCATCGCCACGAACGAGTCGCACAGTGCGACCACGCGCGCGCCCAAGGGGATGCGCTCGCCGCGCAGCCCTTCGGGGTAGCCGCTGCCGTCGTAGTGCTCGTGGTGGGAGCGCACGATCTCGGCGACGTCGGCGAGCGCCGGCGCGGCGGCGATCATGCGCGCTCCGATCTCGGTGTGTGTGCGCATGACCTCCCACTCCGTCCCGGTCAGTGGGCCTGGCTTCTGCAGGATCTCATCGGGGATCGCGACCTTGCCGATCTCGTGCAGCCTGCCGGCCAACTCGATGCGCACGACCGCCGGCTCGGAGAGCTCCAGGCGGCGGGCCGTCTCCCTGGAGAGCTCGGCGACCCTCAGGCAGTCCTGGACGAGCCCGCCGCGGTGCGCGCTCAACACCTCTTGCAAGACGCAGATGCTTTCGCGGCTGCTGTCGCTGAGTGGCGCTGGGGGGCGTGCACTGATCCTCATGATTGAAATTGTTACCCCGTCTAACGGCGGATGAACCGTCCTGTCCGAACCGCTGGACGCATATGCTGGCGGGGTGCAGATCAGCTCGATTCGGTGGCTGCCGGGAGCCATCGCAGAGTGCCGAGAATGACCTCGGGGCGAGCGCCACAGCTGGTGATTTTCGACTGCGACGGGGTGCTCGTTGACAGTGAGCCGACCTCAAACGGAGTGCTCGCACAGATGCTCAGCGAGCAGGGTTTGCCCACCACGCTCGAGCAGGCCCGGGGCGAATATCAGGGACTGCTGCTGAGCGAGGTGCTCGAACGCGCCGAGTTCCGCCTCGGTCGCAGCCTGCCAGAGGGCTGGCTTGGAGCCTACGAGCGCGAACGTGAAGCGGCGTTTCGCCGGGAGCTGAAGGCCGTGCCGGGAGCCGCGGCGGCAGTTGAAGCGGTGCGGGCGGCTGGGGTGGGGGTGTGCGTGGCCTCGCAGGGCAAGCTCTCAAAGACCCGTCTGTCGCTCGAGCTGACCGGTATGAGGGCGCTGTTCGCCGACGATTGGCTGTTCTCGGCCGAGTCTGTGCCCCGCGGCAAGCCGCACCCTGACCTGTTCCTGCATGCGGCTTCGAGTATGCAGGCCGACAGTGAGGGCTGCGTGGTGGTCGAGGACACGCCGCTTGGGGTCGTGGCGGGCGTCGCCGCGGGCATGCGCGTGCTCGGGTATGCGGCCGACAGCGACGAGCGTGCGCTGCGCGACGCGGGTGCGGAGGTCGTGGGCTCGCTCGAGCAGGTCGTCGAGGCGATCGGGCTGTGAGCGCAATACAACGCGTGTCGATCCGGCCTGACAGCGGTTGTGAAGATCGGTCTCTTCGTGCTTGACGGCCGGATACACCTGTGGGAGGGTGCTGACATGCGAGGGACCCTGTCCATGGCGGCGTTCGCTGTCGCCCTAGCTCTCTGCGTGCCGAGTGCGGTCGGCGCGGCTACGCCCGAACCCGAATACACGAAATGTGTGAAGGTCGAGGGCGGCGCTTTCGAGAAGGGGTGCGACGCGATCGGCGGCAAAGGCGGCTACGGCCTGGAGTCGCTGGTCAGCCCTGTGAAGCTCAGGGGCAGCGACGGTGTGAGCACGTTCACAACGTTCAGCTCCGGGATGCAGACGGGGGTGGCGGTGCAGTGCCAGAAGGCCAAAGACACTGGCACGCTGTCGACGCCGACGGAGAGCGAAATGGTAGTCACCTTCGAAGAATGCAAACGCGGAGAAAGCTCCTGTGCGTCAGGCGCCAAGAGCGGAGTGATCACGAGCACGCTGGCGGGCGAGCTGGTGGCGACCAACGAAAGCAAAACGGGCGTGGGTATCACGTTCAAAGCAGCCCATGGCGAAGCCCTGTTCGAATACAAGTGTGGATCCAGCAGCCTGAAGACCACCGGCGCGATCACCGGTGAAATCACTGGAATCGTGGAAATGACGAGCAAGCTGTGGGGAAACGCGCTCGCGGTGAACGCCGCTGGCGAACCGACGATCGCCACGGCGGGGTCGAAGGCCGATCTGCTCACGACCATCACCAGCGGGACGGAAAAACACACATTCTCCGCCGGTGTGAGCACTACGGACAGCATCAAGGGCGCGTCGGCCGTGCTGGTCGTGCTCTGAGCACCGGGTGCGCGTTAGCTCAGCTCACGCGACTGCAGGGCGTGCCTGGCGACCGGCTCGATCGTGACCGTCCGGCAAGTTCGCGCCCGCGGACGAGTCGAGCCGGTGGCGGTTGAACATCTCCTGCACCCATTGATAGCCACGCCGCTCGCGCAGTAGCGCGCGGAAGGCTTCATAGGCCTCGGGCATGCGCATGATTGCGGGCGGCCCCTGGGCTGGCAGCACAAGCGGGTACAGCAGCGCCGCGGCGCTCAGGTCGGCGACCGTGAAGCGTTCGCCGACGAGGTATTCGCCGTCGCCCAGCTCGGCCTCGAGGTGGTCGAACGCGAGCAGGATCCGCTCGCGAGCATGTTCGGCGCCGGCGGCATCGGTGGCGCGGTAGCGCAGGCCCGTGAACAGCCTCGTGTAGGGCACGAGCCCTGGGCCGAGCTTCGCGGCAAGCGTGGGAACGACGCGGGCGACGATCTCGCGCAGGAGCTCTGGGTCGCTACGCAGCTCATAGAAGGCCAGTCGCCGTGCATACGGCGCCAATTCCTCGTCGAACCAGTCCTCGAGCTCCAGTGCACGCCTGCGCTCATCCGGGGCGTGCGGGTAGAGCGCCGGCTCCGGAACACGCTGCTCGAGCGCGGCGATTATGGCGGTCGAGTCGGCGATGCGCCGTCCGTCGAGCTCGAGAATCGGGAGCGTGAAGGCGCTCCCGCGACTGAGCCAATAGGCGACCGGTATGTGCATACCCGGGAGGGGTGTGCGGCGCACGTGCCCGAGCTGCTTGTGGTCGAGCGCCCAGCGCACCTTCTCGCTGAAATGCGAGACGGCGATGTGCCAGAGAACGGGGTGGTCGCTCGTGCGCATACTGACTAGTCAGTCGGTATGCTAACACGATGCCCGAGGGGACGTCGAGCAAACGCACCGCTGGCCGCCGCGACCGGCGTACGCGTGCGGCCAGGGAGGAGGGGGCGGACGCGCGCGCGGTCCTGTTGCGTGCCGCCGCCGAGGTGTTTGCGCGGCGTGGCTACGACGGCGCGTCGATGGACGAGATCGCCAGCCGCGCCGGCTATTCCAAGGGCGCGCTGTACTGGTATTTCGACAGCAAGGACGAGCTGTTCTTCGCCCTGATGGACCAGTCGGTGGACGCGCCGGCGCACGAGATGATCGAGCTGCTGCACGCCGCGCCACCCGAGCACGACATGGCACCGGAGGCCAGCCGGCGCATGGCTGAGCTGGTGGTCGAGCAGCGCGAGCTGCTGCTGCTCGACAACGAGTACTGGGGGCAGGCAGTCCGCGACTCGAAGCTGGCGGCCCGCTACGCGACTCGGCGCGAGCGGCTGCGCGGCGCGCTGGGCAAGGCGTTGCGGGCTCGCCTGGAGCACCTCGGCGCGGGCGAGCTCGAGATCGTGCCCGACGAGCTGGCGACGGTCGTGATGAGCCTCACGACCGGCCTCGCGCAGGAACGGCTGATCGACCCTGACGCCGTTCCGGCGGATCTCCTCGGCAGGACCATGGTGCTCCTGTATCGGGGCCTCTTGGCTAGCGGCCAGCGGTAATGGTGTGCAGCTCGCCCAGCGACTCGCGGATGAGCTGCGGCAGGTCTCGCTCGTTGGCCTCCTCGACGTAGCGCTCGAACGCGACCTTGAAGACGGCGATCCCCGCCTCGGCGGTCAGGCTCGCCGTTGGCTCCTCGACGCCGCGCTCGCGCAATGCCTCGGCGAGCGCGGCGGCGAGCGATGAGAGCTTGATCAGCTCGCGCTCGCGCAGCTCGGCGCTCGAGGCGATGATCGCCTGACGTCGCCGGGCGAGATCCCCTCCTTCCTGAATGAAGGCGCCGGTGGCCTCCAAGCCCGCGGCCGCCGCCTCGATCGGCGCGAGTGATCCGGGCGCCTTGGCGACGGTGCTGACGAGCAGCTCCTGCAGTGCGTTCGCGCCCGCAAACAGAACCTCACGCTTGTCGGCGAAGTGCCGGAAGAACGTCCGCTCGGTCAAGCCCGCCCGCTCGGCGATCTCGGCCACGGTGGTCTGCTCGAAGCCGCGCTCGCCGTAGAGCGCGAAGGCTGCCTGCATGAGCCGGCCGCGTGCGTTTGGCTCCCATCGACCCATGCCCTGATCCTATCGGCGCAAGCGGGTGATGACAGCAACTGACATTGCGTGCTACGCTGATGGCAGTCGCTGACATCAATTGCTTTTGGAGGTTTTCTCATGCGCGTATTTGTGACCGGAGCTTCAGGTTGGATCGGCTCCGCGGTCGTTCCCGAGCTGCTGGGCGCGGGCCATCGGGTCGTCGGACTGGCTCGCTCGGACACGGCGGCCGCTGCCCTCGCCAAGGCCGGGGCGGAGGTGCACCGCGGCGAGCTCGACGATCTCGACGGCCTGCGCGACGCGGCTGGGGCATCGGACGGTGTGATCCACCTGGCGTTCAAGCACGAGCTGGCCTTCTCGGGAGATTTCCAGGGTGCCGCCGACGCGGATCGCCGCGCCGTCGAGACGATGGGGGAGGCGCTGGAGGGTTCCGATCGGCCGTTCCTGATCGCCTCGGGGACGCTCGGACTCGCCCCGAGACACGTGGCGAGCGAGCGGGACGGACATGGTCCCGACTCGGCGATGGCCGGCCTGGACGGCGGCCCGCAGACCCGGTGGGGGACCGCCGAGCTGGTGATCACTCTGGGCTCTCGCGGCGTGCGCTCGTCGGTGGTGCGCCTCCCGCCGACCAACCACGGCGACGGGGACAACGGCTTCATGGCGACGCTGGTCTCCATCGCCCGCGAGCAGCGCGTATCCGGCTACATCGGCGACGGAGCCAACCGCTGGCCCGCCGTGCACCGCCTCGATTCCGCTCGCCTGTTCCGCCTGGCGCTGGAACGCGCACCGGCCGGATCGACGCTGCACGCGGTGGCCGACGAGGGCGTGCCGGTTCGCGAGATCGCGGAGGTCATCGGCCGGCATCTCGAGCTCCCGGTGGTCTCCGTCGCGCCCGAGGATGCGGGCGAGCACTTCACCTGGCTGGCGGGCTTCCTCGGCATCGACGCTCCCGCGTCGAGCACGCTGACGCGGGAGCTGCTGGGCTGGGAGCCGACCCAGCCGGGGCTAATCGCAGACCTCGACGAGGGCCACTACTTCCAGCCGGCGCGGACCACCTCATAGGTGAGGAAGGCGAGTCCGTCACCGATGGTCTTGGTGTCGAGGAGGCGCATGGGCTTCTGCTCGCCGATCTCACCGAACAGGCGCTCGCCGGCTCCGAGCACGACCGGGAAGACGACCAGCCGCACCTCGTCGACCAGGTTGTGCTCGATCAGCGTGCGCACGAGCTGATAGCTGGCGTAGACGACGATCTCCCCGTCCAGCTCCTGCTTCAGCGCCGAGATCTCGTCGGCCACGTCACCCTTCAGGACCGTCGAGTTAGCCCACTTGGGATCTTCGAGGGTGGAGGACATCACGTACTTGGGCAGGCTGTTCAACCTGTCGGCCCACTCGCCATTCCGCGACGTCCACCGGGCTGCGAACCACTCGTCGCTGCGCCGACCCAACAGCAGGGCCTCGGCGCCCAGCGCCTCCTCGAACGAGACTTTGGCCCACGCCTCGAGATCCTTGCCCCCGAACTGGCCGAACCAACCGCCCAGCCTGAAGCCCTCCTTACCGTCCGGGTCCTGGACCACTCCGTCCAGCGAGACGTTCGTGCTGATCACGATCTTTCCCATTTCGATTCTCCTTTCATCGGCCTATTGGCTGCTGCGCTTGTTGAGGCGTCGCCGGCGACGAAAACTGAGCGACGAGTTTCGCGTCGCGTCAACGTCATTAGTGGTGATGGAGATGAAAGGACGAGCTGGTGCGAGGATGCGAACGTGACCGAGCGGACCCTCTCCCGTGCGCGTGCCGGCGACGAGCACGCGTTCCGCGAGCTGACCGATCGCTACCAGCGCGAGCTACAGCTGCACATCTACCGGATCGTCGGCTCAACTCAGGACTCTGAGGATCTGCTCCAAGAGACGCTGCTGGCCGCTTGGCGCGCCCTCGGGCAGTTCGAGGGACGAGCGTCGGTCCGTGCCTGGCTGTACCAAATCGCCACCAACCGCTCGCTGGATGCTCTGCGGGCGAGCCGGCGCCGCCCGGAGGACCACCGGATGAGCCAGATGCCTGAGCCGACACGCTGGAGCGAGCCGGTCTGGCTCCAGCCCTACCCCGACCTTCTGCTCGAGGGGATTCCCGACGAGGCCCCCGGGCCGGAGGCACGCTACGAGACCAGGGAGGCGATCGCCCTGGCGTTCATCGTCGGCCTTCAGCATCTCCCGCCGCAACAGCGTGCGGTGCTCGTGCTGCGCGACGTGCTCGGCTATCGCGCCGGGGAGGTCGCCGAGATGCTGGAGACCACCGAGGCGTCGGTCAATAGCCTGCTGCGCCGCGCGCGTGCGGCGTTCGACTCCCGCTTGCCGGCCACCGAGCGCGAACGAGCGCCACTCCCGGGCTCCAAGCTCGAGCGCGATGTCGTCGGCCATTTCGCTGAAGCGATCGAGAGCGGCGACGTCGACGCGATGGTCGCCGTCCTGACCGACGACGCGTGGCTCACGATGCCACCCCTCCCACATGCCTACCAGCGACGCAGCGCGATCAGCGCGTTCCTGCGTGGCGCTGAGGAGCGCCGCGGCGCACCGATGCGGTTGGTGGCAGCGCGCGCAAACGGACAGCCAGCGTTTGGGGGCTACCTCTCGGCGCCGGGGACCGATGTCGCGCGTGCGTTCTCGCTATTCGTGCTGACCCTCGACGGCGATCACATATCTGCCATTACGTGGTTTGCCGATAGCGGTGTCTTCCCGCAGTTCGGCCTGCCACGGATCCTGCGATAGGGAGGTCGTGACGGAGCGGCTGCCACTACTGTCCACAAAAACCAAAGGGAGGTTTGATCATGGCGGAACGTGTCGCGGACGTGTTGTGGTCGATGCTCGCGGGCGCCGGCGTGAAGCGCTGTTACGGGATCGTCGGCGACGCGTTGAATCCCACTCCTCCCGCGCTCACCGTTTTGCGGCGCGCGTGCCACCAGGCACTTCCTCGTGTGCGTATGAGGAACCCCTCGAGGCGGTTCTGCCTGGCCCACAGCTTCGCTTCGACGCTGTCCAGGTGCCGGCGCCACTCGTGTGTGAGCTGCATCTGGCGTTCGACGTGGACGAGCGCCTCGGCCGCCAGCTCTCCCTGTAGCTCCGGATCCTCGGCGTGCGCGAAGCGCTGGCGCACGAGACGGAGCGCTTCCTCGGCCTCGAGCATGCCGCGGGCTGTCTCCTCCGCCGGCCCAAGCATCTCTCCTAGATGCGGGATCGTCTCTTCGAGGGGCACTGCAGCGGCGTCGTGCGCGGGCGTCGTCGCGCCGGTTTGAGGCTCTACATCACGCGCCGGCATGGACAGGCCTCCGATCTGCTGCTGGTCGATCGTGCGCGACAGGGACGGCCGATTCGAGCCTTCGCTCGCGGTCGGCATGCACGATCAGGACAGGTGCGGGACTGTGGTGCAGCACGTAGTGGCTCACGCTGCCGAGCAGCACGGAGCGCAGCGCACCGCGCCCACGCGAGCCCATGACGACCAGATCGTGATGCCCGTTCTTGATCTGGTGGACGAGCGCGGGCCGGGCCGGCTCGCTGCTCTGCACAGTGCTGACCGATACCCCATCGGGGACTCGTTGCACGGCCTCTCGCAGGATCGTCTCGGTCTCGACCGCGGCGTCGCAGGCGATCGTCGCCGCGACGCCGCCGCCCGCGCCGACATAGGCTGGGGCGGGAGGCATCATGACGGCGCTGAAAAGGGTCAAGCGGGCGTGCTCTGCCTCGGCCAGGTCGATCGCCTGCGTGAGCGCCTGATCGGCGTCCGGTGAGCCGTCGATGGCGACAAGGATGTTCTGAAACATGATCCGCTCCTTTCGTGATGTGGAGCTCAATAGCGACCTCCTTGACATGTATATCATGTAACTATATAGTTTTCAATATGCCTAGAGCGAAGGTCACGGCAGAGACGGAACGGGTTGCGCGAATCGACTACATCGCCGAGCGGCTGCCCTCGCGCGCGGCCGTCCTTGTGCGACTGCTCGTCAAGCAGATGCGTAGCCGCGAGATCTCCCGCACCGAAATGGAGGTCTTGAGCATCCTCACCGAAGGGCCGCGAAGGATCACGGAGCTCACCGAGCTCGAGGGCGTTGCGCAGCCCACGATGACGCTTCTCGTCAAGCGCCTGGAGGAGAGGGGCTGGGTTCAGC
>Ga0210389_10004063_pt1 | contig 11398 bp, 10 predicted proteins | sample IncBWH28OmetaG_FD_160127 | JGI IMG/M metagenome (GOLD analysis project Ga0210389, IMG submission 160127) | Forest soil microbial communities from Barre Woods Harvard Forest LTER site, Petersham, Massachusetts, United States - Inc-BW-H-28-O ... | reverse complement strand
CGACATTTCCTTTGTTCGCGCGTCGGGTCCGGGTGGACAGAACGTCAACAAGCTCTCCACGGCCGCGCAATTGCGGTTTGACACCCGCCGGATCGCGTTGCCGGCCGACGCCGCGGCCCGGCTGGTGCGCTTAGCCGGTCAACGCATGACCAAGGACGGCGCGATCGTCATTCATGCACAGCGCTTTCGGACCCAGGAGCGTAACCGAAGCGACGCAATCGAGCGCCTGGTTGAGCTGTTGCGCGAGGCGATGACGCGCCCGGTTCCGCGGCGCCCCACCCGGCCGACCCTGGCATCGAAGAAACGCCGCCTGGAGGGCAAAAAGCGCCGCGGCGACGTCAAGGCAAGACGCAGCTCCGGTGGCTTCGACGACTAGGGCATGATCCGGAAAAAGTTCGTAGCATTTCGCAAAGCCACGTTTTGAACTTCGGAATCGAAGGAACACTAACAAACACAAACGGCACGGACTTCTGAACCACCAGATTAGGTCAATCCGGTTGTCCGATCCTCGATTGATTTTCGTCGCGTGACTGCCGTTTTGTTCTTCCCGTTCTTGCGCTGAAACAGCCCGCTACTACCACGCGCGATTTTCTGCCGCCTAACATCCCGGCATGGCGAGGTGACGTGGATGGCAAAGCTGCGCTTGCTAGAGGCGATCGTGTTTTACAACGCGATATCGTGGGGAACCATGGCAACCGCCCAGATGCTGCTGCCCGCTCCGAAGCCGCCTGACGGCGGAACGCTGTTCAAGCAGCAATGCGCGACCTGTCACACCATCGATCCGGGGGAACCAATCCGGCAGGGCCCTCCGTTGGCTAAAATCGTGGACAGACCAGCCGGCAAGATCGACGGCTTTCATTATTCGCCCGGGCTCGCAAAGGCCGACTTCGTCTGGAACGAGGCGAAGCTCGACGCCTGGCTGACCAATCCTCAAGCGGTAATACCGGATGCATTCATGGCCTACAGGCAGGCCAAGCCGGAAACGCGTGCGGCAATCATCGCCTATTTGAAAGGACTTAACTGATGGCGAAGCCGGTCCACTCCATGATTCGCGTCTTCGACGAGGCGAGATCGCTGGACTTCTATGCGCGCGCCTTCGGCCTTGAGGTCGCCGACCATCTCAAATTCCCGGATTTCGCGCTGATTTACATGCGCCATCCCTCGTCGCCTTTCGAGGTCGAGCTGACGGTCAATCATGACCGCAAGGAGCCTTATTCCCTCGGCGACGGCTACGGCCATCTCGCGGTCGTTGTCGACGACGTCGATGCCGAACACGCCCGCTTCGAGCGCGAGCGCCTCGCGCCAGGACCGCTCCGCGACTTCAAGCACGACGGCAAGACACTGGCACGGTTCTTCTTCGTCTCGGACCCCGATGGCTACAAGATCGAGGTGATCCAGCGAGGCGGACGTTTCGGCTAACAAACGATAATCATTGGGAGGAACTCATGAGGGAAGTTGATCGTCGAAGCAAGTTCGATCGCCGTGTCTTTCTCAAGGGCGCGGCAAGTACGGTGCCGGTCGTTGCCGCTGCGACAACCGCAGGGCTCGACATCCAGGATGCCTGGGCGGACGACGCGGTGGCGCTGACGCCGGCGACGATGAAGACCCTGGTGAAGGTCGCGCGCGACATCTATCCGCACGACATGCTTGGCGACAGCTATTACATCACCGCGGTCAAGCCATGGGACGACAAGGCCGCGAAGGACCCTGCGATCAAGTCGCTGATTGCTGACGGAATCAGCCGTCTGGATCGGGATGCACGCGAACGCCACCAGGCGCCCTATGCCGAGGTGCAATGGGAAGCTGATCGTGTCGCGCTGTTGCGTGGCATCGAAAAGAGTGACTTCTTTCAGAAGGTGCGCGGCGACCTGATCGTCTCGCTCTACAACCAGAAGGAGCTCTGGCCGAAGTTCGGTTATGAGGGCTCCTCCGCCGAGCACGGCGGCTACATTAAGCGCGGCTTTGCCGACATCGACTGGCTGCCGAAAGCGTAGGCCCGGTCAACACGCAGTCGAAAGGAGCGCAACATGGCAAAATTCGATTTGAACAACTCTGATGTGGTCGTGGTGGTGGGATCCGGCGCCGGCGGCGGGACGCTCGGTAATGAGCTCGCGCAAAAGGGCGTCAAAGTCGTGATCCTGGAAGCGGGCCCGCGCGTCGAAAACCAGGATTTCGTCAACGACGAATGGGAGAGCTTTGGCCAGCTCGCCTGGTCTGACATGCGCACGACGTCGGGCAATTGGCGCGTCGCCAGGGATTTTCCCAATCTGCCGGCCTGGATCGTGAAGGCGGTCGGCGGGTCGACCACGCATTGGGCCGGCGCATCACTGCGCTTCGACGAGCACGAATTCAAGGTGAAGAGCACCTATGGCGGCATTCCTGGCGCCAATCTGCTGGATTGGCCCATCACGCTCGCTGAGATGGAGCCGTGGTACGCCAAGGCCGAGGACAAGATGGGTGTGACCCGCACCAATGGCATTCCGGGCCTGCCCGGCAACAACAATTTCAGAGTGATGGAAGCCGGCGCGAAGAAGCTCGGCTACAAGGAAGTTCATACTGGCAGAATGGCCATCAACAGCGAGCCGCGCGACGGCCGAGGATCGTGCCAGCAGATCGGGTTCTGTTTCCAAGGCTGCAAATCCGGTGCGAAATGGTCGACCCTCTATACCGAAATTCCGAAGGGCGAAGCCACCGGAAATCTCGAGGTGCGTCCTAACAGCATGGTGCTCAAGATCGAGCACGATGCGAGCGGCAAGGTTACGGGCGTGGTCTATGCCGATGAGAAAGGCGCCACGCAGCGGCAGAAGGCGCGCGTTGTCGCGGTCGCCGGCAACTCGATCGAGAGCCCGCGGCTGTTGCTCAACAGCGCCTCAAGCATGTTCCCGGACGGTCTTGCCAATTCGTCCGGCCAGGTCGGGCGCAACTACATGCGCCACATGACCGGCAGCGTCTATGCCGCGTTCGAAAAATCGGTCCACATGTATCGCGGCACGACCATGGCGGGCATTATCCTCGACGAGGCGCGCAACAATCCGGGCCGCGGCTTCGTTGGCGGCTACGAGATGGAGACGCTGTCAATCGGCGTGCCCTTCATGGCCGCCTTCCTCAATCCCGGCGCCTGGGGACGCGAGTTCACCAGTGCCATGGAAAGCTATCCTCGGATGGCCGGCATGTGGCTGGTCGGCGAGGACATGCCGCAGGAGACCAACCGCATCACGCTCGATCCCAAGGTCAAAGACAAGTTCGGGCTACCTGTCGCCAGCGTCCATTTTGACGATCATCCCAACGACCTCGCGATGCGCGCCCACGCCTACAAACAGGGCGCCGCGGTCTACGACGCGATCGGCGCGACCGTTACCTATCCGACGCCGCCATATCCGAGCACGCACAACCTCGGCACCAACCGGATGAGTGCGAACGCGCGGGACGGCGTCGTCAACAAATACGGCCAGACACACGACATCAAGAACCTGTTTGTCTCGGATGGCAGCCAGTTCAGCAGCGGCGCGGCATGCAATCCCACACTCACGATCGTCTCGCTGGCGATCCGCCAAGCGGATCACATAGCCGGTGCGATGCAGAAACGGGAGATCTGATTCGACAATCGCAAAAGGCGGCCTGGCCAGCGCAAGCCAGCCGCGACGTAAACAAGGCCCTGCCAGTAAGCGCAGGGCCTTGTCTGCGTTCCTATCTATATCTCGACCGACTTATTCCGCGGCGTCGAGGATCGGCGTAGCCGCCTCATGAAACTCGGCAACCGCCCGTGCGTTCCTGGCCCGATAGATCAGGCAAGAGCATCGCAACAACGACGCGAAGTTCGTCACTTCACCATGATGGTCGAGCACCTCGTCATGCAAGGTCGTGACGAATTTCGCGACGCTCATGTTCTGCTTGGCGGCGATCTCTTCAAGCGTGTCCCAAAACGCCATTTCGAGCCGAATTGAGGTCGAGTGCCCACCGATGCGCAATGATCGGGTTTGGGATTCATAGTCGCGTTGCGGCTGATGCGCGAACAAATGGCACATGGTTTCCTCGCGTGATCTTGTCTTTTTTTAAAACCATATACCTGCCCACCCGGCCTTACAATCCTCGCACCTTGCGCTGCAAGCTCAGCATTGCCGCTCGGCTCGTCTCATCGAAAGTCAACATCTTCAATACGATAGGTACACTCTATCCCCAGATTGGAGAGCGTCGTCTAAAGCGCCATGCATTTGCCGGCGCAGCCGCTAAATTGGCTTTGCCTCGCTAATCCCCTTGCTCTAAGGGAACTCATGCCCGTCCGCCAATTGCCCGAACAGATCGTCAACCGCATCGCCGCGGGCGAGGTGGTCGAGCGTCCGGCGAGCGTGGTCAAGGAACTGGTCGAAAATGCCATCGATGCTGGCGCCAGCCGGATCGATATCTTCACCGACGGCGGCGGACGGCGAAAGATCGCCATCACGGATGACGGTGGCGGCATGACTCACGCCGACCTCGCGCTGGCGGTCGAGCGCCACGCCACGTCCAAGCTCGACAACGAGGACCTGCTGCAGATCCGCACGCTGGGATTCCGCGGCGAGGCGCTGCCTTCGATTGGCGCTGTCGCGAAACTCAACATCACGACCCGTCATGCGACCGAGCCGCACGCCTGGTCGCTGTCGGTGGAAGGCGGGGTGAAATCGGCGATCGCGCCAGCGGCGCTGTCGCAAGGCACCCGCGTCGAGGTCAGCGATCTCTTTTATGCGACGCCGGCGCGGCTGAAATTCCTCAAGACCGATCGCACCGAGGCCGAAGCGATCCGCGAGGTGGTGCGGCGGCTGGCCATGGCGCGGCCCGACATTGCCTTTACGCTGGCCGGCGAAGAGCGCGGCCCCGTCACCTGGGCTGCAGGGCTTCCCGGCGCGCCCGGACAGTTGACGCGGCTCGGTGACATTCTGGGCGCGGATTTCCGATCCAGCGCAATCGACGTTCGCGCCGAACGCGAAGGCGTCATGGTCGAGGGGTTCGCCGCGGCGCCTTCGCTGACGCGCGCCAACGCGCTCGGGCAATATCTCTTCGTCAACGGCAGGCCCGTTCGCGACAAGCTGATCCTGGGCGCCGTACGCGCGGCTTACGCTGACTATCTGCCGCGTGACCGCCACCCCGTCGTGGCGCTGTTCGTAACGTTAGATGCGAGAGAGGTCGACGCCAATGTCCACCCCGCCAAAACCGAAGTGCGCTTCCGCAATGCGGGGCTTGTGCGCGCCTTGATCGTGCATGCGCTCAAGGATGGATTGGCCCGCGAAGGCAAGCGCACGGCTGCCAATGGCGGCCAGGCGGCGCTCGACGCACTGCGCCCCTCCTTTGCGCCACGGCAGCCGAATGGAGGACAAGCGAACTGGGACTGGCGGCGCTCGCCAGCCTTTCCCGTCGCATCGCAGCCGGCCTTTGAAAGCGCCGCTTTTGCCGAACCCGGCCAGGCGGCGTTCGACGTCGGCACCCCGACCGCGGACGTTCGTTTTCAAGAGCAGCCACCGGCCGATCTGCTCGACCGCCCGCTCGGCGCGGCGCGGACGCAGATTCACGAGACCTATATCGTCTCGCAGACCCGCGACGGGCTCATTGTCGTGGACCAGCACGCCGCGCATGAGCGCATCGTCTATGAGAAATTGAAGGCTTCACTCGCGCAGAACGGCGTGCAGCGGCAAATCTTGCTGATCCCCGAAATCGTCGAAATGGATGAAGCCACCGTGGAGGCGCTGCTCGCGCGTAGCGAGGATCTCGCCTCCTTTGGGCTTGCGATTGAATCCTTTGGGCCCGGCGCGGTTGCGGTTCGCGAGACGCCATCGCTACTTGGCAAGACCAACGCCGGTGCGCTGTTGCGCGACCTCGCCGAGCATGTGGCGGAATGGGACGAGGCGTTGCCGCTGGAACGGCGGCTGATGCATGTCGCGGCCACCATGGCCTGCCATGGTTCGGTGCGCGCCGGCCGCCGCCTCAAACCGGAGGAAATGAACGCGCTGCTTCGTGAGATGGAAGACACGCCCAATTCAGGGCAATGCAACCACGGGCGGCCGACCTATGTCGAACTGAAGCTCGCCGATATCGAAAAACTGTTCGGGCGGCGGTAGTAGCGCTTCACACATCGTCGTCCCGGCCAAGCGGAGCGCGAGCCGGGACCCATAGCCACAGGCAGCTCCTTTTAAGCACACTGGAACAACAAGCTGCCCTAACAGAAAACGTCTGTGGTTATGGGTCCCCGCTTTCGCGGGGACGACATGAGAGCTAGGCATCTTCAGTGCGCAAAAACACAAACTCGGTGTCGTCATAGGCCCGCCGCTCCAGTTCCTCAAAACGCTCAGGCACGGCGAATGCCGCCGCTTTGGCTTCCTCGACCACGAGCAGCGCGCTCCGAGCGAGCCAGCCGCCGTCACGCAAAGAAACCAGCGCCGTCTCCGCAAGACCCTTGCCATATGGCGGATCGAGGAACACCAGTGAGAACGGCTCCATCGGATGCGCCGGTCCAAGGTTCGTCGCGTCGCGGCGATAGACCTTCGTGACACCACCGAGACCGAGCGTCTCGACATTGTCGCGCATCAGAGCCCGCGCCTCGGCTCCATTGTCGACGAAGAGCGCGAATTTGGCGCCGCGCGAGATCGCCTCGATGCCGAGCGCGCCGGTGCCGGCAAACAGGTCGAGCACGCGCGCGTCTTGAATTGGATCGTCGTAGGCGTGGACCAGGATGTTGAAGAGCGACTCGCGCAGGCGATCCGCGGTCGGACGAATCTCACGCGAGGACGGAGACGCGAGATTGCGGCCCTTCAGCCGGCCTCCGACGACGCGCATGACTACTCATCCCGCGGCTTCAGATCGCGCTTGCCGTGATAGCCGCGCTTGGGGCGGCGCGGCGGACCATAGCCGTTGGCCTCCTCCTCGTTGCGGGCGCGCGCTTCCTCGCTGCCGGTGCGCTGCACCAGCACGCGCCGGCCCTTGCGATCGGCGATCAGCGCGCTCTTACCAGCGGGCTTGAAAGGCTTTTTGCCGCGCGGCGCGTCAACCGTTTCTTCTTCGGATTTTGCGGTCGCATCGCCCGGCATCGGCCGGTTGAAATCGGCGCCTGCAAGGGTTGCGATCTTTTCGCCGAGTTGTTCGCGGAGCACCCGCGTCTTGACCTCCTCGACCGCGCCCTCGGCGAGTTCGGCGAGCTGGAACGGACCGTAGGACACGCGGATCAGGCGATTCACTTCAAGACCGAGATGCGCCATCACGTTGCGCACCTCGCGGTTCTTGCCTTCGCGGATCGCAAACACCAGCCAGACATTGGCGCCCTGGTCGCGCTCGAGCGTCGCATCGATCGGCCCGTATTTGACACCGTCGACCTCGACGCCTTTTTTCAGCTCATCGAGCTGGCCTTGCGTGACTTCGCCATGGGCGCGGACGCGGTAGCGCCGCAGCCAGCCGGTTTCCGGCAGTTCGAGCGCGCGCGCCAGCCCGCCATCATTGGTCAAAAGCAGCAAGCCTTCAGTGTTGAAGTCGAGCCGGCCGATGCTGATCAGCCGCGGCAGGCCGTCCGGCAGATTGTCGAACACGGTCGGCCGCCCTTCCGGATCGGAATGGGTCGTCATCAGCCCGCGCGGTTTGTGGAACAGAAAGAGTCGCGTGCGCTCACGGGGCGGCAACGGCTTGCCGTCGACCGTGACGACATCGTTTTCGGTGACGTCAAGCGCGGGCGAGTTAATCACACGGCCATTGACCGAGACGCGCCCCTGCACGATCCATTCTTCGGCGTCGCGGCGCGAGGCAAGGCCCGCCCGCGAGACAACTTTGGCGATACGCTCGCCGGATTTCTTGACCTTTGGCGGACGCGCCGGACGCCGCTCTTCAACCGGACGCTCGCGATAGGCGCCGCGGCCGCCAAAGGCCGGGCGTTTGGCAAAGATCCTGCTGTCGTCCTCATTGTCGCGGCGGGGCCGGTCGAAATCCCGGCCGCGCGGCTCACTGCGGGGATGCTCCTGCCAATCGGTGCGGCCCTCAGGACGCCCGGGGTCGCTGTTGCGATCCCGGCGCGGGCGGTCGAATTTCGGACGGTCGCGAAACGGACGGTCGCCTTCGGGACGATCAGCGCGCGGACGCGAAAAGCGCGGACGTTCACCGTCATCGCGGTCGCGCGGCCTGTCGTAACGCGGCTTGTCGAATTTCGGACGGTCGAAATTCCGCGCGCCTTCACGGGAGGTGCGCGAATTGCGCCCGACGTGATCCGGCGAGGAGGCATCTCGCTTTTGCCATGGCTTGGCGTCGCCGCGGTCCCGGCCAAATTCCCTGTCGCGATCCGGGCGGTTGCCGAAATCCTTGCGCGGGCCGCGATCCCCGGGATCGCGTTTGCGATCCCCTGGCGCGCCACGCGAAAACTTTTTGTCGCCGTCGAATTTTCTCTCGGGGCGCCCGGCGAACGGGCGGTCGCCGCGCGGACGGTCGCCTTCCCGCGGCCGCGCATTGAAGGGGCGGTCGCCCCGTGGCCGGTCGCTGTCCTTGGGGAAGCCCTCGCCACGCGGCGCATAGGACCGCTTCACGTCACCCTCTCGCGGTGTGTAAGGTTTTTTGTCGCCGAATTTCCTGTCCTGGAAACGCGCAGCCGGGCGCGCGGCACGATCCCCAGCGTCATCGCGATGGCGATCCGGGCGGTTCCCGCGCGGCGTATACGGGCGCTTGTCGCCGCCACGGTCGTCACGCGGCCGGAACGAACGCTTCTCACCCTCGCCGCCTCGCAACGGCCGATCCGCATACGAACGGTCACCGCGCGCACGCGGCGCATCGCGATCCTCGCGGCGCGGCGGACGGTCTTCGCGGTTGCCGGCATAAGGGCGCCGCTCGCCCTCGGCCTTGCCTCCGAAGCCACGCTTGGCGAATTTCTTCTCAGGCCCCCGAGGAACGCCCGAGCGCCCCTTGCCGCCGGATGGACGGTCGCGCCGGCCCCGGGAGTCGTTGTTTTTGTCGTTGTCGCGGGGCATGAAGGGTCTCGTTTCGGGTGCAAGAACAAATGAAGATCATGCGCGCTCTTTCAAGGAGGCGCATTACTCACGCAAAACCGGTATCCACTTTTGCTGAAGGCACCTCCCATAGCAGAGTTCTCCCGGGGATACGAGGCATGACGGCACCATCTTTCATGGATTTGGCGCTGAAAGCGGCCGAAACGGCAGGAAAATCGGCCGAAGTGCCGATCGGATGCGTCATCGTGCTTAACAACGAGGTCATCGCCACGGCCGCAAACCGCACGCTGACCGACCGCGATCCGACGGCGCATGCCGAAATTCTCGCAATCAGGCAGGCCACATCGGCGGTTGGCAGCGAACGGCTGGTCGATTGCGACCTCTACGTCACCCTTGAACCGTGCACGATGTGCGCTGGCGCGATCTCGCTCGCGCGGATCAGGCGGCTTTATTACGGCGCGGCCGATCCGAAGGGCGGTGCGGTGGATTCCGGCGTGCGGTTCTTTGCCTCGCCCACCTGCCATCATGTACCGGAGGTGTATTCCGCCGTCGGCGAGCGCGAGGCGGCAACGCTGCTCCGGGATTTTTTCAAGGCGAGACGGTGAGCTTGATCTTCACCTCTCCCGCTTGCGGGGGAGGTCGGCGCGCAAAGCGCGGGGGAAGTTTATCCACTCGACTAACGCTTGTTCGGATGCACCCCCACCCCAGCCCTCCCCCGCAAAGCGGGAGAGGGAGCGCATCTTTTTTGCGGCGAGGGAAGATCTTCAAACCGCCGAGAAAAACTCCCGCAGCGCCTTCGCCGTGACATCCGGATTTTCCTCGGTCAGGAAGTGACCGCAATCGACAGGACTGCCCGATACATTGGTCGCCCAATTCTTCCAGGTATCGAGCGGCGTTGCGGCGGCGCGGGCGATGCCGGCATCACCCCACAGCGCCAGCATCGGGATCGTGATCTTTTTTCCTGCATCGCGATCGGCCTTGTCGATATCGACATCGGCATAGGCGCCGGCGCGGTAATCCTCGCACATCGCATGCAGCCGCGAGGGATCGCGGAACGCCGCCAGATAATGTTCGAGCGCGCGCGGATCGATGGCGTCGAGATTCTTCGATTTGGTCTGGCTCGCCATCTTCTGCTTGAGAAAGAAATCGGGATTGCCGCCGATCATCGTTTCCGGCAGCGGGAACGGCTGCGCCAGAAACATCCAGTGATAGATCTTGAGCGCATAGAGACGGTCCATGCGCGCCCAGTAGTCATAGGTCGGAAGAATATCCAGCACCGCCAGTCGCGACAGCCGGCCGGGATGATCGAGCGCCAGGCGATAGCCGACGCGGCCGCCGCGATCATGTCCGGCAAGCGCGAAATGTACGTGGCCGAGTTGCTCCATCGCCTCGATGATGGTTTGCGCCATCGCGCGCTTGGTATAGGGCGTGTGATCCCTATCGCTCTCCGGCATATCCGACCAGCCGTAACCCGGCAGGTCGGCGATGATCAGCGTGAAGCGGTCGGCAAGCTGCGGCGCCACGCGATGCCACATCACATGCGTTTCGGAAAAGCCGTGCAGCAATAGCAGCGGCGGGCCCTTGCCGCCGACACGGGCGAAAATGCGCCCCGATTGGGTGTTGATCCATTCGGAGCCGTAGTTGGGAAACAGATCGGCAAGATCGGGCATGATCACTCACTCCGTCCGCGGGTGTTATTTTTGCGCTTGTTCCTGTTCGATCGCCTGCCAGCCGATATCGCGCCGGCAAAACCCTTCCGGCCATGTGATCCGATCGACCGCCGCATAGGCGCGCTGCCGTGCCTCGACCACGGTCTTGCCCGAGGCGCATACGTTGAGCACACGGCCGCCATTGGCGAGAATGGCGCCGTCCCTGGAGATCGTGCCGGCTTGAAAAATTTCGACGCCCTCGATTTGGGCCGCTTCTTCGAGCCCTTCGATGCGGGTGCCCTTGGCGTAGTCGCCGGGATAACCCTTCGCCGCCATCACGACTGTCAAGGCCGGCTCGTCAAACCAGCGCAGATCGAAATGCTTCAGTTCACCGTCGCAGGCGGCGAGCATCGCCGGCACGAGGTCCGACATCATCCGCAGCATCAGCACCTGGCATTCGGGGTCGCCGAAGCGGACGTTGTATTCAAACAGTTTGGGCCCCTGCGCCGTCAGCATCACGCCGGCATAGAGCACACCCTTGAACGGTGTGCCGCGCGCCTTCATGCCGGCGACCGTCGGCAAAATGATCTTTGCCATGATGGCGTCGTGAATGGCCGGCGTAACAAAGGGCGTCGGTGAATAGGCGCCCATGCCGCCGGTGTTTGGTCCCTTGTCATGGTCGAAGACGCGCTTGTGGTCCTGCGCGGAGGCGAGCGGGATCGCGGTCTCGCCATCGCACAGCGCAAAGAACGAAGCCTCCTCGCCCTCGAGAAACTCCTCGATCACCACCTCGGCCCCGGCGTC
>Ga0210389_10004061_pt1 | contig 11401 bp, 5 predicted proteins | sample IncBWH28OmetaG_FD_160127 | JGI IMG/M metagenome (GOLD analysis project Ga0210389, IMG submission 160127) | Forest soil microbial communities from Barre Woods Harvard Forest LTER site, Petersham, Massachusetts, United States - Inc-BW-H-28-O ... | reverse complement strand
TGGACTCATGGAGAATGTCTCCGTCTACGAAGCGGCAAAACGTCTCGATGAGTGGTTTCCGGCAAACGACAATCCGGCAACCTTGCCGGTGACGACCGAAACGCCCCGAGTATCCGGCAATCTTCCGGCAAATGGCAACACGCCGCTCACATTCACCTTGAAGGACGTGAATCCGGCACACTCGATGATTCAGGAACGCGGGATATCGATTGAGACGGCGAATCACTTCGGTGCGGGATTCTTCCCCGGCAAGGGTAGTATGGCCGGGCGAATCGTTTTCCCCCTTCAGGAGCACAGGCGGCTTGTCGGCTATGCCGGACGGACAACCCTTGCGGTAACGGAGACGAATCCGAAATGGCTCTTCGGAAAGGGTTTGAAGAAGTCTTTCCTCTACGGCCTTGATCAGTGCGACGCGGAGAAACCGCTGATCCTGTGCGAATCGCTCTGGGGGCCGCTCTGGTTCCATGAGAAGGGATTGCAGGCAGCGGCGCTCATGGGCTCCGAGATGACCGAGGAGCAGGAGAAATGCCTTGATCCGTTTCTCACGATCACGGTTGCGCTCGACAATGATGCGACAGGAAGCGAGAAAGCCGCCCGCATCTGCGAACGGCTCAAACCGAAGCACCGGGTGCTGAAAGCGTGGCTGATCGGTTAGCGGGAGCCTCGACTCCCGCTTTTTTATTCACGCACGTGCGGGCCGTATGGCCTTCGGCGCCGCACGTACCGCACAGCCGTGATCTGGGGACTGGCGCGGTACCGTCATAGCCGAACAGTTTGAGCTGTTCTTCAATGGCACTCCGTTCCCCGAGGAGAAGCGCGATCGCTTGCCGGCGCAATTCGTCAGCGTGATCTATTATTTGGCTCATAAGGACGTTGGCATTGCAGGAGTAGGGGTTAGTTTATTTCACCGTCACTTCGAATTTCACAAGAGGCTCCAGGACTGTTTGCGCCTCTTCCGCGGTCGATACCGTCAGCAACCGGATACGAGCCATTTCGAACGGCAGGGTAAGCACCTCATCGATGGTGCCCAGCTTCCTGTCCGCCTCTTTGTCATGGACCGTACGCAGATCCCGGCCCGCTGCATTGCCCGCGTAGGTAAATTCGCCTTCCTCATCGAGAACAATCCCGCTAGCGAGGAGTTTCTCTTGAATCGTCCGAAATTCCCTCATGAGATCAGTCAGCTTGCCGTTCTTGGCAAAATCCACAATTAAGGAGCGAGTAAGGGAGCTACGAGTTTCCTCGTACTTGTCTTTTGCCCTACGCCAGACAGAATTGTCCATATAGCCATGCTGGTTTAGCATGTCCACAAGACCTTTTCGCTGGGGCTGGGTTAATGTTGTTTGGTTCATGGTTTTGGTAGTTAAAGTTCCCGCCCCTGCAATCGCCAGTCCCAGCATCGCGCGCCAGATATTGTTTTCAAAGTTGCCGGATGCGCAGGTTACGCAAGCGCTTTCATGATCTGCGCCTCGATCTCCGGCTTTGGCGTGCCGGTGTTCGCGGATGCCCATGCGATCGCTTTCCGCGCTGGAATCTCGTCCCCTGTCATCCCCGGCCGGTCAATAAGCATGACCCGTTCGCTCGGGAGCGGCTCGCCGTTATCCATCGTGAGCCCCTTGAACTGGTAATTCGGGAGAAGGACGAGTTCCGGCGCCGCGTTCTCGTTCCCGAAGTTTTTTGCGATGTGTTCAGAATCCTCGCCAGAAACCCGGAAGGAGAAGATGTGCGATGCGTTCCCGAACGCGATCCGGTCATTGAAGATCCGCCTCGCTTCGTCCCGCATCTGGGCCGTGGTCTGCGCGGCGAAGATATAGTGGATGCCGCTCTTCCGGGATTCCGCGAGCATCGTCTCGAAGTCGATGCCGTCCGTGAAGTTGTGGATCTCATCCACGACGACAAAGAAAGCTCTGCCCCGTTTTTTCCGCCGGAACGCCGCCAGGTTGATCTTCGAAAGGATGAGCGAGCCCAGAACCCGCGCAGGCCGCTCTCCCATGATGCCCTTCGGCAGCCGGCAAAGAAGGATCTTCTGCCGGTCCATGATGTTTACGAAATTGAGGGCCTTCTTCTGGCACAGGAATTCCCGCAGTCCCGGCCGCAGCAGTTCCTCCACTTTATTCAGTGGATGTGAGAACGCCCGCGCGCGGTCCTGTGGTTTCAGTTCCTTGAAATATTGGTTGTGGAAGAATTTGACGGTCGGGTTCTTGCAGCGGACAAGCAACCGCTCAGCGAATGTGCTGTCCATAATGAACCGGGCGACGGGAAGGAGGTTCGGGTGCTTGTGGGTTTCGAGCACCGCGTCGATCGCGTTGCGGAAGATATGCGCTGTTTCCGGTCCCCATCCCGCGCCGGCGTGCGCTTCGAGAAGCGAAAGAAGCGCCTGAGCCGCCTTCTCCCTGTCAGGGTGGTCGAACACGCCGAGGTCCGGTACCCGGCTTGATTCCGGATCGACATAGATCAGGTCGTCTTTCCGCCACGCCGGGATGTAATTGAAAACGTCGTACACAAGATCGCCATGCGGGTCGATCACGGCAACTCCGCATCCATTGCGGATGGCTTCGACAAGAATATTCCTCAAGAGCGTCGACTTGCCCGTACCGGATTTTCCGAGGAGCCAGGCATGCCGAAACTGCGCCTTGTCCAGGTCGAAATGGAAGGGCCGCAGCCCGAAATTCGTTTCTTTATTTCCGATGTGGACATCCATAAATGTAATGCCTACCGTCCCCGCCCCTCTCCGCGCCCCGCGGCATATGCGGAGGGAGCGGGAATGATAAGCGGCCCGCTCTTTCGAGCGATCGGATGAATCGTACTGCGCTCGTAGTCAAAGAGTAAGGAAGGAGAAAGCGATCGAGGCGTCATCTTTCGGGGTTTTGAAGATCGCGCCGCCGATGTTCTCGCGATACGCGAGTTCGGTGGTCAGCCAGAACATCCGATGGTTGTATTTAGCCCGTAACACCTTCAAAAGCCCCTCGCGCCGGGCGTCGGTCCGCTGGACGATGACGACACGGAACTGGCGGAATCCCCATTCCTTTTCACAATCAGTGGAATTGAAATAGTCATAGAATGCTCCGAGCTTGCGGAGGATCTGCGGCTCACCGTCTCGATAGTTGCCGAACTTCGAACGCTCAATCTCAAGGAAATAACAGAATTCCTTGGTGGAGTCTCGGGGATCTTGGACAGTGAAGAACGCGTCTGGGTGGACGGTGTGCTTGAGGTCGGTTTGCCGCCACGAATACGCGAGGCCGGATTTTTCGGAAAACCGGCGGATCGCGATGTGAAACGACGTTATTTCAAGCTCGTGGTCTAACGTCCGCAGCGAATGCTCGTCGAGGGTTTTCGTCGCCGCCGTTGAATATCCATTCGCGAATGCATGATCGACGCCTTTATCCGAAAGGCCATAGACGTGACTCGCGACGCCGCGATCATGGCCGAGATCAAGACGGCAGAGCAACCCGTCGCGATGAAGAATGGACAGAGTGCGGCGGACAGAGCGTGCGTCGCTCTCCGTGATCTCTCGGTTACGCAACAGCGTCGCTGCGTCTCTGGCCCGCAGGCAGAAAAAGTCGGCGAGAAGTTCGAGAACCCGTTCCTTCGTCGGGTTGCCTCGCGGGATCGCGCTGCGCTCCCATGATGTCTTCGGGCTCGGTGCCATGTCCATCAGTATTCGGTTTCATGAGCGCAATTCAAGGTGGGACAACATGCTGCTGAATGTGCATTTCCTGATGGCTACTACAACCGCCATCATGCTCTTCACTAGTCATTTCCGACGATTTCATGATAGGGGCTGGTCGCCGCCGCCAATTTTAGAAATTGTCGAGGGAATCCCATCCGAATCGACCAGTTGTTCCAAAAATAGAACAACAATTTAGTTGACTCAGGAAAATGCGTTGGATATTCTTTAGCCAAGAATGTTCATCCGTGCGATTGCTTACTGTTCATTACTGGTCGGTTTCGGTGGAATTGTTTCCGCTCAAAACGCCGTCGATGGTGCCCGACGCTACAACCGTCTCATATGTCTCGTCCATTTGACCGGATCTGGTGGACTTTCGGACCCTGTACGCCCCGAGTATGTGCCTATACCCGGCATCGCTGCTGCTGCGCCGGCGACCGCCCCGAGTAAGACCGAATCAGCAAACAGTTCATCGACCTCAGCTGTCGTTGCACGACCCGGTATCCTCGCGTGGTCATCGCAAGCAACTGACGACAGGAAGATGGTGATCGTTCATCTCGTAGCTGCTGATCGTAGGGCGTTCGCGAGTGTTCTGGCCGACACCCGGGCCGAAATTCGAGTATTCGAGATCGGAGTGAACGCGCGCGCTGAGATCGAGACAGAGATGCGGAAGTACAAGAAGGATTTCAATCTCGACGACCTCACCCTGAGAGTTCCGTAAGAAAGGAATCCACATGAAAACACGTCTTGTTATCCTGGTCCTGACCTTGAGCTTGCTTGCATTCGCGCAATATCAATACGATTATGTTTCAAATCCGATGGCAAATGTCAACGGACAGTATGACACTACTCATTGGAATGTGGGCGGCACGGAAGCATTTTGGCAAGGCGGTCAAGTCGTATTCAACGGAACAACACAGTCGACATACGGTCCGATCGGGTCGATGCTCTACTCCCAAACAGTCTCGGGGACAAACCCGAATGATTACGAACTGGACGCCACTTTGCAGACCACGTACTACAACGCCCAAGCGGGTCCTCCATACTCCGGCGGGGCGAGCTATGCGATGTATTTCAGGATGCTCCAGTATCAAGAGCCTGCTGGCTGCACCCATGGGACAAGCTACATTTCCGCCGAGATAGACATTCCCATCGCTTCTGCAGCCTACTACGGAGATTATATATGGGGGGGAACTCTGGTCATTAACCAATGCCACGCCGGGACTCTCACCGCTCTGGCTTCTATGCCCAACTTTCTCGTCTGGAATGGAATGACCCTGAAAGGACTCATTTACGACGGCAATAATCTTTTTTCGGGGACCTCGGGAACCAACCTGTGCATCACGAGCTCCGCGCCACCCTCGGATGTCATAGCGACGCTGGGCTCGCGCGGTCTAAATGGCTACAATGGCTTTCAATGCTGGTCCGTCCCCAGCGGCACAACTGGGAACCCCGGAATCGGTGGCACCGGTGGCAGTGAATTTCTGGCGGCGGCGATTGGGCATTATTACAACGCGCCGCCGGCGGCCGTTAGCCAGGGGTCTGTAGCCACGAGCGTTTTCCCCTCCAAAGTCTCCATGAGGTGGCAGGGTGTCGCTCCCAACCAATACGGCGTTCCAATATTGGGCTACATGGTTTGGCGCAATGGGGCGTTGCTCTCGACTTCCCAGTTGGGCCCAAACGCTCTGAACCCCTGGCAGGACGAATTTACGGATGCCACGGTGCAGCCATCAACGACGTACACGTATTCAATCCGAACCGTCGATTATCACTGCAACCTGAGTTCGGCGACGACGATCACCGTTACGACTCCGCCTACCGGGGCGGTTGACCCCCGGCGAATCGGTGTCCGACCCAACGGGAGCTATTGGGGAGGCGCGGGGGAACAACTCGACACTTTGAGTGGAAACCTCAATTTTTCGATTCCGCTCGTGAACCCGCAGTCGAGGACCGGAGCGGCCGTTCCCTTGAACCTCACGTACAATTCGCAGAACTGGCTGCAAGACACCGGAGTGAACTGGAAGGAGGGCGATGACATCGGATACGGGTTCGGATGGAAAGTCGAGTTCGGTTCCATCACGCCCTATTACACCGCATGGGGTGGCATCGACCACCTCGTATACACCGACGGCACCGGAGCCGAATATCTGCTCACAGCCGAATACGGGCCGCCCAGTGCGCCGATCTGGACATCGCCCGACATCCATGTCTGGTTCGACGCCAACGCAAACATACTGCACTTCCCGGACGGGAGCCACTGGACCATGGGATCAATCTCGGGAGGAAACGAGCAGGATGCGGGAACCATGTATCCAACGATCATGGAGGGTGTGTCCGGGAACCAGATCATCGTGGACTATGATACTGGGGCCGGTCTCCCGTCCGGAACGATCGACACGAGCGGCCGGATCACGGCGATTGAGGATGTGCGAGCCACCGGCTGCCCCACCTCGCAGTGGACGTATACGGCGGTGTGTTCGACATATACATTCACCTATACGAAGGACTCGAACGGCACGCGCCTCTCGTCAATCGCGAATAGCATCGGGACGGCGGAAACGTGGAATTTCACGTATTCGTTAGGCCAGTCCGTGGAACCACCGTTTGGCTCCGATCCCACGTTCGCGGGCCTCACCAAGAACACTCTTGGGGGCATCAGCACGCCCGGCGCGAATTCGTACGGCTTTTCGTACGACTCCGCGGGGGCGGGCGAGTTAACCCAAGTCGCGTTTCCTTTTGGAGGCCACTTGCGCTGGGCCTACATCACCGACGCGTATAGCGGGTCACGGTATCTGCGGGCCATCGGCACACGCTATCTCGCGGCCGATTCGGCGGGTGCCACCGAATGGACGTATCCGATCACATGGGACAACGCCGCAAACGCGGTGGTCCACGGAAGCATGACGCTTGCCGACGCGAGCGGCATTGGCTCAAAAACGTGGAATTTCGTAAATACCGCAAGCGCCCCGGCATGGCAGATTGGGCTGTCTTCCGAATTTATCCAAAAGCCAAGCCCTTCGAGCGCCCAAATCTACACAGACGACACATACACATGGTCCCAAGATCCAGGAACCAGCGGAACCGGAACGCCGATGGTCTTGCCGAACCCGTATATCTCGTCGAAGACGTCATTGATCGATGAGAACACGCCGAACCAGCAGTCGGTGCTCGCCACACAAGTCCACGACGTGTACGGTAACGTGACACAGGCCCTGCTGTACCCTTTCAACAACGTCTCGACACCGCTAAAAACATATACCAATATGTGGCTCCAAATCACCTATGCCCCGAGCTACTATTACAGCGGAGGCTGGAACGGCGGCTATATTTTCAACCGGCTCCTCACGGCTAGTCTCAGCATGGGCGGCACCAACAAAACGCTCGTGCAGAATTACTATGACGGGCAGACGATGAGCGGGCAGCCAACGAGCCCGTGCGGGTCTTCAACTCCCCGATATGGCGGGTACTACGCCGATGGACCTACAATGGATAGCAATCCGTTTCCCGCGTTTGCTTATCAAGGTCATTTGACGGCGAGCATTACACCGGCAGTCACCACCTGCAGCGCATACTATGGCGATGGCGTGCTTGCCTGGTTGTCTCGTTCGGATGGAGCAACTGGTTCAGTTAATCCGGCATCGTCGACGAATTATGCCGCCCCGCAAAGCATTACCACACAGTCATATGGCCAGAGCATGTCTTACAATGCGTTTCTCGGAGTCACCCAGACCACCGGACTGAACGGTGAGACGATGACTATGACGTACGATCGGATCGGGAGGCCCGCGGCGGCAACATCACCCTACTCGATGGGTAACGGCACTACAGCAACTTATGCGTACTCAAACTCGGGCGTGATCCCCGTCTTTCAGCAGGAAAGCGGCCCGGACGGCGTTACGATAACGACTCTCGACGGCGTTGGTCGGCCCATCCACACGCAGCGAGGCAACACTGCAAATGTCGACAGTTCGACTTCGTTCGTGGATACCGTCTACGCACCCTACGCATGCGCACCGCTCGGAATGATTAACAAGGCGTCGCAGCCTTACGCTAACGGCGCGACACCAAAGTGGACGACTTACACGTACGACGGCATCGGGCGCACGCTGACCGTCCAGCAACCTGATGGAGCGAGCACGACCACTTACTCATATTCCGGCAATCAGACTACCGCCACCGACCCTGCCGGAAACTGGAAGCAGTTTGCGAAAGACGTACAAGGAAACCTGATCACGGTTCTCGAAGCCGATCCGAATAATGCGCCGTTGGGAACACAGATGACCTCGTACACATACGACTGGATGAATAATCTGATCGGCGTAACAATGACGCGCGGAGTCGCTCCTAATGCAGTTACGCAGACGCGGACATTTGTCTATGCCGATTTCGGTTTACTTACTTCGGCCACGAATCCCGAGAACGGCACCGTCACCTATACGTGGAATTCGGACAACACATTGCAGTACAAACACGATGCGAAGGGCCAGGATACCGTCTATACCTATGACAATCAAAAGCGGCTTACGATGATGCAGCGTTATCCAACCGGCAAAGCCAACGCCGAGGATCAATGCCAGCGAGTGACGTACACGTATGACAATGGCCCCTACGACAACGCTTACACGCAATTCGGTTTGGGAAGGCTGACATCCGCGTCGTATGGTCCAGTGAACAGCGCCGGAGCATCTTGCATTCCGGGCGTCTCACCCACGACGATCCAGGAAATTTATTCCTATCACCCAGCAGGTGCCGTGACGCAGAAGACGCTGCTGGCTACCAGAGCCTCTAATAGATTGCCCCTTCAAGTGAGTTACGCGTATGACACTTGGGGAAGGAATTCAACCGTCTCATATCCGATGGCAGCGCCGTTTAATTCAAGTACGTACACTGTCGGCCCGACCACGTTCACGTACAATTACTATTTCGAGCGCGCATTATCGCTGACGGATGGGAACAATTGGACATGGGTCCGGAATGCGCAATACGACTACGCCAACCGCTTGACCAGTTTTCAGTATCTGGCCGGTGCCGGAGTCTACTCGACTCGTACCCTTGCCTACAACGACAATTCCCAGATTACCTCGATCGGCTGGAGCACGCCATCCGGGTATGGTCCGACGGGCTCGATTGCGTACGGTTTCTCGACGACCCAGAATAATGGCAAGCTAGCGCAAGCTGTGGATGGTGTTTCGGGCGAAACGATAACCTATGGATATGATGCCCTGAACCGCCTAATATCTGCGGTCTCCAACCCGACCTCGGGTGGCACGCCGGCTGCTTGGAGCCAGACATTCCAGTATGATGGGTTCGATAACCTGACGTCGAAGACTTTGAACGGCTCTCCTGTGTCGATTCCCGTCGATCCCGCGACAAATCACCTCCTGCCAAGCACGGCGTATGACGGAAATGGGAATTTGACATCGGGCGTCGGGGCATCGTTCACGTACGATGAAGCAAACCGGATGTCCTCAGCGACTCTCGCGTCGGGCGGTGGCACAGAATACTATTTTTACGCTCCGGACAACAAACGCATCTATCGGCTAAAGGCTGATGGTGTGACAGAAGAGTGGACATTCTACGGAGCAAAAGGCGAGCGGCTGGGAGTTTATGTGCTGGGTTCCTCGGGATTCACACCCCTCCGCACAGATGTTAACTTCGCCGGCACGACGATCCTCAATGCGAACAGCGGTGCGTTCACCGACCGAACTGGATCGAACCGGTCGAGTGGTGCGAGATACTATCCCTACGGCGATGAAATCACCAGCCCGCCCACGACTAACGATCGGGAGAAATTCGCGTCATATACGCGGGATGGCTACACGGGCTTGGATTATGCCGATCAACGGTATTACGCGACTGCGTATGGCACTGGCGGTGCGAGCGCGTACTACCGCTTCCTGACGCCCGACCCATCCAAAAATACGAGTGGTTCCGTTGGCACTTCGTCTGATCCGAGCAGTTGGAACATGTATTCGTACACTCGTGGCGATCCAGTCAACCGGATCGATCCGGGCGGGACGGATGATTGCGACCTCGACTGCCCAGCGATAGGCAACTGCCCGATGGGATATGTGTATTGTTCGAATGGCGCTGGGTACAGTGAGGGAGATCTACTTCCCGCGAGTTTCCAGAACGCAACTGGGTGTGGCTACGTTCCGCCTGACCAGTTCAATCCCGGTGTTGTCATGGGATGCCTGGCGCAGTTGAGTACAATTCAGAATTTGGCATTAGCCGCCCAGCAGGCGGCTGCGGCGGCGATTTTGGCACAGACGTTGGCACCGCCAGCGTTGACCTGCCAGTCCGACGGTTTCCTGTCCTCGGCACCAACGCTCATGTTATACAGTCTTCCTGGTCAGCCATCGCTGCCGTATTACGGCGTGCCAGTCTCGTTGCCGTTTTTCGCGAGTGGTGGCATTGGGACGTACACGTGGGGCATCACTCAGACTTATACGTCGACCGCCACCGATATAAATGCGACAGGCTCGTCGTCTACGACAAAGCTTGGCACCGAATCGCTTTCGAACGTCGCAGACATACCCAACGGACCGCGTTCAATCTTCGATGACGCGCCCGGCCTAGCGGTTAACCCCGGTAATTTCACGGCAATCGGCACTTTTGCCTTTACCGATGTAGTAACCGCGACTTCGGGAACCCAGACAATCCAATGTCCGACTATGAAATGGAGTGCTTGGGAGATAATTATTCAATCCGCCACCGGCACTGCTGTAACGGGGGCAGCTACTGCTTCAGGTCGTTAATAATGAGAACCGATAATTTCTTTTGGCTTAGTACGGAACAAATCGTTCAAAAAGTGGTGCGCTTCTGCTTGGTGGTCGGGCTTGGCTCAGTGTGCCTCACTCTGATTTCGCTCGGTACCGCGGTGGGTCAGGTAGGGGACGCCAATGTGTCGGCAGCGATGGAGTCGCTGCTTCCTGTTGGCGGGCTGCCGCCAAGCTCAGTTTCTTTCCGCTCTTGCGGCGAGACTGATGAAATGAAACGGATACGGGCCTCCGCGAGAGCACTGGCGGACTTCGGAGCAATCGCGGTACCGGACCTTCAAAGAACCCTAAACTCGGTCGAACAGGAGGGTGCTGATTCGAGATTCTTCCCAGCGGCTGGTTGGTACCTGCTTGCGTATGCTCGAATTGAGGGACTCAAGGCTCTCCCTGCTTTTAATAGGATGCTGGCAGACCAAAAGCTACGCTCTCTTGTGCCCAACTTGGATTATGCGGTTGCTTTATCTCTGAGGCTGACTTCTTTTGTTTCCGTCAGTCGAGAACGCGGAGAGCCGTTGATTTGTCGCCGTCGCGAGCCAAGAGACGCCCTAAACAAGTTAATCATTTCGTTCGCGCAGGATGATCGTGCGCAGCTTGAGGCAGTCCTCGGCCCTCGTGCTCAAGAAGCGTTACGTGTGCTACTCCGTGGCGAGGGGTGGACACGCACCAGGGCCAGTCTCTGGCGTGCTGGAGCCGGAGCGCAAGTTTCGATTGGTTACAAATTGGACGTTGCGGGTCGATGGTCAGAACCGGAGGAAACGTTGCAGGAAACGATAGCCTACGAAGCGCCCGTGGCTGACACTTCGAGATTCCAACTCGGCGTTTTGTTCAAGAGCGGTGGTAATCTGGACTGCGGCAAACAGACCGTGCAGTTTCAGAAGGTAGACGATCCTAGGGGACCTTTCTACGTCATCGATAACACGGATATGTATGATCTTCTGCACATCATCGGTTCCTGCGC
>Ga0210389_10004060_pt1 | contig 11404 bp, 8 predicted proteins | sample IncBWH28OmetaG_FD_160127 | JGI IMG/M metagenome (GOLD analysis project Ga0210389, IMG submission 160127) | Forest soil microbial communities from Barre Woods Harvard Forest LTER site, Petersham, Massachusetts, United States - Inc-BW-H-28-O ... | reverse complement strand
TTTCGTTGTTCCTGTTTGCAAATGGAGCTGCCGCACAAACCTGCACGGCCACCACAGACAAGACAGTCAAGATCTGCGCGCCGGGCAGTGGCGCCACGGTGGGCTCTCCTGTGACATTTTCAGCGGCGGCGCGCGACACCGCTCATACCGTCACGGCAATGATCATGTATATCGACTCAGTGCAAAAGGCCAAGAGTTCCAACGCTTCGCTGAGCGCGGTGATCTCGCTGGCGGCGGGTAAACATGCCATCGTGATTCGGGCATGGGATTCCACGGGATTTTTCTTTTCATCTTCAGAGAACATCACCGTCACGGCATCGCCAACGCCGACCCCGACTCCAACCCCCACTCCAACCCCCACTCCCACACCAACTCCGGTTCCAACACCAACGCCTACTCCGATTCCAACTCCCACCCCTACGCCTGTTCCAACACCCACGCCGAGTGGCATCACCTCCGTCAATCACATCATCTTTTTACTGCAGGAAAACCGCAGCTTTGACAGCTATTTCGGAATGCTCAACCCGTATCGCTCAGCGCGCGGCTGGAACATTGGCGACGACCACAACGAATACGATGTCGATGGAATTGACGACAAGCTAACCACCATTTCCAACAAGAATGATGAAGGCCAGATATTCCCGCTCTTCCACACCACCAGCACATGCCTTGACGATATGAGTTCAGCCTGGCTGGAAAGTTTTGGTGACGTGAGCCGCTTTGATTTCACCACCACCCGCTCCATGCTGATGGATGGATTCGTGCATACCGCTGAGGGCTTCGCCAAGTCTGGCAGCGGCAGCGGAGCATTTACTGATCTGGCGGGGCAGCGCGCCATGGCGTTTTATCAGGACACCAACACCACCGGCGGAGCTGAGTTGAATTACTACTATTTCATCGCCTCGCAGTTTGCATTGTCTGACCGCTGGTTCTCGCCCGTTGCCAGCAAGACGATTCCCAATCGCCTGGCCACCATGTCCGGTGGAACAACGCAGGGTTACGTTTTCGATCCCGGCAATGACGATCATGCGCCTCAGCTCACGGCAAAGACTATTTTCCAGTTACTCGACGAAAACCATGTTTCCTGGAAGCTCTATTACTCAACTACCAACGCCAATGGCAGTCCGTCCACCACATTTACCTACTTTGGCTATAGTGGCAAATACATCTTCAGAAATCCTGACGGAACCATCACGATAGATGCAACGCATATTGCGCCAATCAGCCAGTACTTCATTGATGCAGCCAACAATACGCTCCCATCTTTTTCCTATGTGGAAGCCAATTTTGGCGCTGGCGATGAGCACCCCGGGTCGGGCCAGTCGATTCTTGCGGGCCAGGCCCAGATTTCAAACATCATTAATTCCCTGATGGCGAGCCCGTCCTGGTCTGATTCAGTCTTGTTCTTCTCCTTCGACGAAGGCGGCGGCCCTTACGATCACGTTCCGCCTGTCCCTGGACACACCAACCAGAACACCAGCGCCTCGCTTGCGCCAGTTGAGGGCGACGTGGCGCCGATTGCCGTTAATCCTGACGGATTCTTGCCCTGCACGCCGACGACGGCAGGCGTGTTCACGAACCATTGCGACTTGCGTCCCACTAGTCCGGGAGCGCATCCGGCTGATGCCGCTGCCGCAGGACATCAAGGCTTTGGCGCGCAAATCGGGTTCCGCGTGCCTAACTTTATCGTTTCGCCCTTCGCCCGCCGCCACTATGTTGGTCATACGGCCATGGATCACACTGCCGTGCTCCACTTTGTGGAGCAGCGCTTTAGCTTGCCGGCATTGACCAATCGTGACGCCGCCCAACCGAACTTGCTGGACTTCTTTGATTTCACAGGCAAACCCTGGGCCACGCCACCAACGGGGATTCCAGCACCGCCGGGTGTAGGCTCAAGCTGCCATCCGGCGACGATGCAGTAGGGAGGCTTTGCAGAGTTTAGGGGATTTCTGGCAGGTGCATGGCCGGAGGCTGAGTGGGCCGCGTTGTGAGTGAAGCGGCAAATGACTGGATTGCTTCGTCATAACCTTTGACCAGGTCCATCTCATTGTGGCCGGCGGTCAGAGTCCAGAAATTTTGCTTCGGCGCATTCGCCAGATCAAACATTTTCTGCCCATGCCAGAAGGGGATAACCGAATCGCCATGGCTATGCATGACCAAGACCGGGCAGTGAACGTGGCGGATATATTTGACGTTGGGAAATTTATCGAACGGCAATAGTGGCACTCTGGTTAGAACGCGCAACGTTGAGACAAATGGGCTTTGCAAGATAAGTCCTGCAGCCGGCCTTTTTGCCGCGATATAAGTTGCCGGCCCGGTTCCCACAGACCGCCCAAAAATAATGATGTTGTCAGGCGCGGTCTTCAGATTCACCGCCAGAAACTCATAGGCGGCGGCTTCATCTTCATAAACTGCTTTCTCGGTGGGCTTGCCCTCACTGGTCCCGTAGCCTTCATAGTCATAGGCAAACACGCTGAATCCAGCGTGATGCAGATTCTCCAGCCAGTAACGGTCATCGCCCAGGTCTTCTGCATTGCCGTGGCTCACCAGAAGGGTGAATCGCGCAGAGGGATTCGGAAGGTAGACAGCGGAAATCTTCTTTCCATTGGCCATAGTGATCTTCAGAATATCCGGAGAGTCCTGGTAAGACGAAGGATGCGGTTGGAAAATCATGCTGTCTGAAAGAAAATAGACAAACAGCGCGAATCCGATATAAAGCGCAGCAATCACCAGCAGCATGCGGGTAACAAGTTTCTTCACTCTGATTTTCACTTTTAAAAATGATAGCTGACCCCCGCTGAGAGGTCAGCTCATCATTGAACGTTCGCCTAGTTCCAATATTGCAGCGGATTATTTGCCTTTTCCTGCCGGCGACTTCATCTGCGCTACCGCAGTCTGTTTCTGTTCCGGCGTGGGCACCGGTGGCTCGACCACCAAAGTCTTCAACCCCAGCTCCCGCCGGAGTTCAGCCTCAAGCCGGGCGGTAATGTCTTTGTTGTCGCGGAGGAACTGTTTCACATTCTCGCGTCCCTGGCCAATACGTTCGCCTTTGTAGCTGAACCATGCGCCGGATTTTTCGACGATCTCTTTGATTACGCCCAGATCCAGCAAATCGCCTTCGCGGGAGATGCCTTCACCATAAATGATGTCAAATTCGGCCTCGCGGAAGGGAGCGGCGGTCTTGTTCTTTACAATCTTCACCTTGGTCCGGTTGCCGATGACCACATCGCCGTCTTTCAGCGCTCCAATGCGGCGAATATCCACACGGACTGAAGAATAAAATTTCAGCGCGCGGCCGCCGGTGGTGGTCTCAGGATTGCCGAACATCACGCCAATTTTTTCGCGGATCTGGTTGATAAAGATCAGGCAGGTACGCGATTTGGAAACTATGCCGGTCAGCCGGCGCATGGCTTTTGACATAAGCCGCGCCTGCAGACCCATGTGGCTGTCGCCCATTTCGCCATCCAATTCGGCTTTGGGAACCAACGCGGCCACGGAATCCACTACCAGCACGTCAATGGCGTTCGAGTGCACCAGCGCTTCGGCAATTTCAATGGCCTGCTCTCCGTAATCCGGTTGTGATACCAGCAGGTTATCCACGTCCACGCCCAGCTTTTTTGCATAGAGCGGATCAAGCGCGTGCTCGGCGTCAACAAAGGCCGCCATGCCGCCCATCTTTTGTGCCTCGGCAATCACCTGGAGAGCAATGGTCGTCTTGCCGCTTGATTCCGGTCCAAAGATCTCAACCACGCGTCCGCGGGGAAAGCCACCCACGCCCAGGGCCAGGTCAAATGAGATGGATCCAGTGGAGATCACAGAAATGGGAATAATCGCCTCTTTATTACCCAGGCGCATGATGGAGCCCTTGCCGAACTGCTTTTCTATTTGCGAGAGCGCCAGATCAATCGCCCTGGTTTTTTCCTGTTTTTCATCAACCATTCATCGTCTCCAGGCGGCGGTCTTGTTTAAGAATCAAGACTCATGCCTTAGTTTTAGTGCATCGGGAAATTCCCGATTTGCATAAGCAACATATATTTCTATCATATGGCGAATAAAAGGGGAATTTTATTTTGCCAGGTGCTGAATCTTTTTAGGATCGAGGCTGGAAAATGGGGAGTAAAGCTATGCAATCCTGCAGATTCAATCTCATGCTCAAGGCTTCGAGGCACAGGAAAATCCCAAATTTCCGCCCCTTTCCCGCTTGTCGATTGAAAAATCCCAGAAGATTTTTGGCAGCGCAAAAATGCAGAGTGGCAACAGCAAGAGCAGCAGATACTTTTCGCCATGCAGGGCTTGGAACAATCCAGCCCAGATAATCTGCTGACTGCGAAAAGGACTTTTAGAACTCGCGAATCAGGTTTATTTTCTGTATCTTACGCAGAATCCAGCAGAACAAGCAATTGCTCAAAAAGGCACTTTTGAACTGCCGTGTGGATGGCGCAAGTCTTTATCCTCATCTTTACAAAGGGCCAAAAAATCAGACCAGTGTTTGTTGTTGAAGCTGCCGAAGTGTTTCCACTTCGGCAGCATTCGTTATCGGCGCTATGGGGGAAACAGCGCTTAGTCTGACTCTGTAAACTGAATAAAGGGCGCTGATCCACCGGTGGCGGTGCAGCTGCCAAGGTTGAGGTTATTGGTTTCGCCAGTCGTACCGGCAATTTGTGACGGCGGAATGCACGTTGGCGCCGTCGTGGATCCATCGGTCACCGCTACCTTCACAGTAAGCGATGAGCCTGCGTTAAATTGCGCTCTTGAACCGCCGGCGTTGCCGACAATATTGAACTCCGCCTGGCTCCAGCCGCTCGCGATAGCCGTGCGGCTATCAGCCACAGATGCGCTGAAAGCCTGGGTGCCGAAAGTGGTAGTGGCCACGTCATTTCCACCTGACGTCGCAGAGCCTGAGAGCGTCAGAGTTGCCAGCTGAGTAATTGGTATTTGTCCTCTGGCGACCAGGGTCGCCGGGGTATTCTGAACGCAATCCACGCCAGGACCCGCTGCATCCGCTCCCGCATTCACGAATCCGCTCGGGCACGCGGCGCGGCTGCTGCTACCGTAGTCGATCAGCTAATATTCAATAAATGTTTCCGTGTTTCCCGTCAGCTGAGAGCTGGTAAGTGACACAGGAGTGTTGGTGGAAAGAATATATTGCACCCAGGCGATGCAACGGGTGAAGCTGCCGCAAGCCGAGGTATGAGAGAAGTTTGTATTGACCTGAAGCGTATATTCATTGGCTCCAAGGATGCCGCCGCCGCCGAACGCAGCAACGCCAACGCTCTTTTCAGACGTTACGCCCGTCACCGTTGGAAAACTGCCCTTGACTAAGCTGAACAGATGCCCGGATGGCGCTTGAGCGACCCAGTCAGAGCCGTTGCCGGCGACTTCCAGTCTGTTTTCAAAAGGCTTTGGCAGCGCAGACCGATATCCCGGCGCCGGGGCACATTCCACTGCTTCCCATCGCGTGCTGGGAAAGGAGGCATGGAAACAGCCGTTCCCCGGTACGCTGATTTCGTGCATGGTTGCGCGCCAGGCCGCATGCGCCTGTTCAGTCTGGGCATCGGATTCAACCGCCCGATCCTGGGCTATCGCGGTAAGAGACATAGCAGAAATACAAAACAATCCAATTAAGAACCGAATTTTCATTCGAGCATTTCTCCTGTTTTTTTAGGAACATAACCAGCTACATAACTAGCCTGCTATTTATGCCACTGAGGAAGCATTCTTTGTATGTGAGGCCGCTTTATTTCTGAAAACAGAACGTGTTCTGAAAACAGGACGCGCGCAAGGTGTGCCAGATTTCATAATCAGTGAGATAGGCAGTTCGTTGGGCTTACGCATAAAAGCGGATTAGCTCACGCTTCTCCATCTCAAAAAAAACTCCCGGGCCTTGGTAACCCGGGAGCGGAGGAGCCGATCAGGAGGAGGGACTGTCTTTACCAATACGTGAGTTTAACGCTGTCCAGCCAGGTGTTATACGCCGCGTGGTTTGCCTTCATATCCATCTGAAATGCGACGTTCAATTCATTCACACCGGAAGCTCTGGCGGTATAAGTACGGTTTACGTAATGGGTCACACCGTCATACGTAAGAGAGACGTAGGTGAGCTGGGTGGCACTGCGCTTGAATTGCCAGGTCAGATGGTGCCATTTGAAGGCCGTGGGCATGGAGCAGCCGATACCGGTGGAAATCCAGTTGCCGTTCGCGTTCCCCCACACATCCCAGACGTGAGCGGCGATATTGCACTGGGTCCCGAAAATCCACCGCTTTTTGCCATTAGCCTGATTGTTGTCAAATTCAAGGGCCTGCGCATTCTGGGGCGCCTTGATGTAGAAATACAAGTCATAGGTGAGGTTGGTGGCGCCATTGGCTGCGCCCAGCTGTTTCCACCAAAGTGCATCAGCATACGGCTTACTGCTGGAGATGAAGAACACTCTGGAATTGCCGCTTTGAGTGGGAGAGGTTACGCCAGCGGCCGTGCTGATGCTGGCAGACGGGCCGGCGGCGTTGATACCGGCACAGGTGACGCAGCTTTGCCAGCTTGGCATTCTCTGGATCTGGGACTTTACAGTTTGAGCAGACGAACGAAGGGACGCGACGGACAGGGCGAACAAGGCGGTCACCAGGACGATCAAAGTTTTGGTCGTTTTCTTTGCCATTACAAAATTACTCCAGGGGATTGTTTGTTTGCCGCGATTTGTCGCGACGAAGGTTGGAGAGTAACCAGCGATCTACTCTGCTTCAACCCTTTTCCGCAGGCGCGGCGAGAAAATCTAAATCGCGGACTACTAGGTGATTACGGCCTTTACTTAGTTCTAAAAAGTAAAGGAGCAGCCAGCTGGCTGCTCCTTCGCTTTTTTCAATATTTCGGCAACCTCTGGCCGCCACCGCAGCAAAATATATCTTGCTGCGATAAAAAGGCCCCTTAACACTACCAGTAAGTTAGAGTGACTCTGTCCAGCCATGTTGAATACGCATGCATGGCTGAGTCGCCATCCATCTGGAAGGCCACATTCAGCTCATGTACGCTAGAACCCCGGGCCGGATAGCTCCGGTTTACGTAGTGCGTCACACCGTCATAGGTGAAGCCGACGAAGACCACATTCGTGGACGTCCGCTGAAATTCCCAGGTCAAATGGTGCCAGGTAAAGGCCGTGGGAGCGGAGCAGGCGACGCCGGTAGAGATCCAGTTGCCTGCGGCATTGCCCCACACGTCCCAATGCCCGGCTTTGATATTGCACTGGGTGCCATAGATGAACTTATGCGCGCCGTTGGACTGGTTGTTGTCGAATTCCAGGGCCTGCGCCACGCCGGGATTGGTGATGTAAAAATCTACGTCATATTTCAGATGAGTTGCAGTATCCACTGCGCCAAGCTGCTTCCACCAGAGAGCATCAGAGTACGGAGTTTTTCCGCTGATGTTGAATATGGCTGACTTGCCATCCAGGGAAGGAGAAACCTGGTTCTCAACCATGGAGAAAGTTGCTACAGGCCCGGCGGCATTGGCGCCGGCACAAACCGTGCAGCTTTCCCAGCCGGCCATCTGTTCAATATTGGATTTAGTTGCCGCAGTAGCAGGAGGAGCTGGTAAGCCTGTTGGGGGTGGAGGAGTGGCGGTCGTGCCTGTCACTGTGAGGGCGATTGCCGTTGCCTTGAGGACTGTTCCTTTCGAGTCCCACGCTTGAATCACTACATTGTGCTTGCCTGACGCCACGGCCAGTGACGTATTGAGCGAACTTGCAGAAACCAGGAAAACGCTAACGTTATCCACATAAATTCTCATTGCTGTAATTGGGCTGGTAGACGAAGCAGACGCGACAAAGTGGACCGGGGACCCAGAGGTGGATCCAGTTGCGGGGGAACTAACCGAGACTCCCGCATAGGATGCGGTGGCCAGAGCCAGGGTCGTCAAAAATAGCCGTAAAGCGTTTTTCACTGCGCGTACTCCTTCAGAGCTAGAGTGCATTTGCTTGAGGAGCAGAGAGTACGGTGGCATCTACTCTGCTTGTATCAGGAGAGTCCTTAATTAAATATTTTTTTGCACCTTACCTGAGGGCTACAGTGATCCAGACGAGGATTAGCCGCGGAAAATCAGCTTAAGAGAGACTAATGAGGAGGGAGTACTAAGTACAAAACATTCAAAAAGACCTTAGAAATCCAGAGGCTCTGAATTAAGGAGGTCTGTAACTCTACGCGACTGAGTCTTCCACAGCAGCCAGACCTTTATCGGACTTATAGCGGAGAATGCCTTCCGACTCAGAGCGGTGCAGTTTGTGGATCAGATATAGCGGACGGCGGCGCACTTCATCGTAAACCCGGCCAATATATTCGCCCAGCAATCCTGTGCAGATGAGTTGAATGCTTCCCAGAAAGAGAACCGCCAGAAGTGTGCCAACGTGGCCCGCGCCGGGAACGAAGCCGAAAAACTTGAGATGAAATACGCTGTTGCCTACGGCTACAAGCGACAAAAACAGGGTGAAAGCCATGACCAGCCCGCCCAGCGCCATGCCCAGCCGCAGAGGTTTATAGCTAAAGCTGAAGATCGCGTCCATGGCGTACTTAAAGAGCTTTACCAGTGTTTGCTTCGGCTCGCCAGCGGCGCGCCCGGCACGCTCGTAATAGACAACGGCAGTAGGGAAGCCTACCCATGCTCTAAGCCCGGGAAGATACCGGTTGCCTTCCTGGAGATTGATGATGGCGTCAGCCGCCTGACGGTCCAGCAGGCCAAAAATGCCGGCATTCAGAGGGATGGGGAAATCCGAAATCAGCCCCATGACCTTGTAAAACAGAGGGAAAAGTTTTCCGCGAAGTCCCTTTTCGGCGCGGCTGGAACGTTCAGCAATTACAACCTTGGCGCCGTCTTTCCATGCCTGCACCAGTCGTGGCAGTACTTCTGGCGGGTCCTGGAAGTCGCCATCCATCAGCATGATGGCGTCGCCACGCGCCACTTGCAGGCCGGCGGTGAGCGCTGCCTGATGGCCAAAATTACGGGAGAACTCAACCACGCTGACATGGGGATCGTGCTTTTGAATTTCCAGCAGAAGAGAGAGTGAGCGGTCACGGCTGCCATCATTTACGAAAATGATCTCCCAGCTTTCTTCCAGAGGGCCCATTACGGTTTGCACTGCGGCATGGAAAGCAGCGATGTTCTCTTCTTCGTTATAAATCGGCACTACAACAGACAGCATTGGCCTGACTCCAGGAAAACTCTTGACTTGTGACCGCGATTTCTTGGCCGTGCCCGCTCTCGCGGTTAATTACGCTGCTTCATTCTGGTCCGACGTTTCTTTCAGAGACGACTTAATGGTGACTGAGCGTTCGCTCACCACATCCGGACGTCCTACGCTGTAATAGTTGAGTCCAGCCGCTTCCATGTCCGCCGGCTTATACAGGTTTCTGCCGTCCACCACAATGGGATAACGCAGCAGCTTCTTTACGCGATGAAGGTCCAGGGCAGCAAAGTCTTCCCACTCGGTTAGCACCAGGCATGCGTCCGCGCCCTCCAGGGCCTCATAAGAACCGCTTGCGAACTTCACTGGACTGTTCAGCCCAAATTCCTCTTCGGCGCGGTCCATGGCGGCCGGATCGTAAGCGGTAATGCAGCAGCCTTCTTTCAGGAGTGCCTTGATAATGGCGACTGCCGGTGATTCGCGCAGATCGTCTGTGCCGTTCTTAAACGCCAGGCCAAGGACAGCCAGCTTTTTGCCTTTAAGGGTCCAGAGCGCTTTGCGGACTTTCCGCAAAAAGCGGCTGCGCTGCTCGTCATTCACTCTTACTGTTTCATCCAGCAAGCCAAAATGGCAGCCATTTTCACGGGCCACAGAGCGGAATGCCAGTAGGTCCTTGGGGAAACAAGAGCCGCCGTACCCAACGCCCGGAGAGAGAAAGCGCCGTCCAATGCGTGAATCCGAGCCAATTCCTTCGCGCACCTGTTCCACATCCGCACCCACGGCTTCACAAACACTTGCCACGGCATTGATAAAAGAAATCTTCATGGCCAGGAAAGCATTGGAGGCATGCTTGATGAGTTCCGCGCTCTTGGCGCTGGTGCGGATCAGGTTGGCCTCAAATGGGCCAGAAACCGGGCCAGGGATGGCGTGAGCATGTTTATAGTAGCTACCATCAGTTAACGGCTGGTAAGCCCTGGAGACCACTTCAGCGCAGCGCTCTGTGTCCGCGCCCACCACAATGCGGTCAGGATAGAGGAAATCCGCCACTGCCGTGCCTTCACGCAGAAATTCGGGATTGGAGGCAACGTCAAAAAGCTCTGCCGGCGCGCCATTGAGCAGCATAATCTTGCGCACCCAGCTGTTGGTATAGACCGGGACGGTGCTTTTTTCCACGATGACTTTATAGCTGTCAATGGCGCAGGCAATGCCCTGGGCCACGGATTCAACATAGGAAAGGTCGGCATCGCCATCATCTTTGGGAGGCGTGCCCACAGCGATAAAGATTACTTCACTCTTTCTTACAGCATCGGCCAGATCGTCGGTAAAGCCCAGGCGTTTGTCGCGATGACGCTCCAACAGTTCAGGAAGAAACTTCTCATGGATTGGACATTCGCCGCGCTGAAGCTCAGCAAGTTTGCGTTCATCGTTATCGACTAAAAGAACGTCATGGCCCAATTCAGCAAAGCAAGCGCCCGCCACAAGGCCCACGTAACCTGATCCTACTACCGCAATTCTCATGAATAAGTCCCCAAAATCAAAGAAGTGTGATGCCGGCCGAAATGTGAGAAGTCTGAGAAATTCCAGAACAGCTAAAAGTTTCTGATGTCAGAACACCTGCTTTAGGATGTCAGGCCTAAGTAAATCGAGCAGCCAACATTTGGCATGGCTGGGGACATCAGAGGTGAAAGGAGAGTTGCTGCTCAACTGGGGCACTCTAAATACCACGGCAACCAAAAGCATTTCCCTCGGACGACCTATGTTCCTAAAAAAAGCTTCACTTGTGTGTTTGTTTGCTTTGCTGGCTCTTTCACTTCTCACCGGTTGCGGCGGCGTTGGCCTCACCGGGGCTGCGCCCACACCCACGCCGCCGCCTTTGGCGGCGAGTCCTACTCCTGCCGGCACACTTCAGAGCGTGAATCACATCATTTTCATGATGCAGGAGAACCGCTCATTTGATTCCTACTTTGCCAAGATGAATGACTACCGGGCCAGCCTGGGCCTGGGACGCGATACCGATGATCTGGAAACAGATTTCACCAATCCCGCTGACGACGGCGATACGCTGCGGACTTTCCATATCACGACCAGTTGCATTTACGACACTACAGCAGCCTGGCTTGAGTCTCATGGCGACGCGAACCGCTTCAATCTGGCCGAAGATGCTCCGCTTCTGCTGGATGGCTTTGTCCATACCGGTGGCGGCCTGGCGATATTTGATGGCGATCCGGACACCAAGGGTG
>Ga0210389_10004059_pt1 | contig 11405 bp, 8 predicted proteins | sample IncBWH28OmetaG_FD_160127 | JGI IMG/M metagenome (GOLD analysis project Ga0210389, IMG submission 160127) | Forest soil microbial communities from Barre Woods Harvard Forest LTER site, Petersham, Massachusetts, United States - Inc-BW-H-28-O ... | reverse complement strand
TCGTGGGCCGGGAGCAGGAGCTCGACGCGATGGAGGCGGCGCTCGACGGGGTGCGGAAAGGGGGAGGCGCGCGGGTGCTCATCGTGCGCGGCGAATCCGGGGTGGGGAAGTCGGCGCTGGTGCGGGCCTTCCTCGAGACGCGTCTGGAGACCAACGAGAACGCGCCGCCGATCCTGTTGACCGCCCGTTGCTACGAACGCGAGCTGGTGCCGTTCAAGGCGCTCGACGGCCTGGTCGACGTCCTGACGGGCCTGCTGCGGCAGCTCGACGCCGACACGATCGCGCGCATCGTCCCCGATCGCGCGGCGGTCCTCCTGCAGGCCTTTCCGGTCCTGGGGCGCGTCCCGCTCATCGCCCACGCGCCGCACCAGCACGTCGGCCCCGACCCCCGCGAGGTCCGCGCCTCGATGTTCGTCGTCTTCCGCCAGCTCCTGCGCGCGCTCGGGGAGCGGGCGACCATCGTCGCCTACGTCGACGATCTGCAGTGGGCCGACGCCGACTCGCTGGCCCTGCTCTCGGAGGTGCTGCGCCCGCCGGACGCGCCGCGCCTCTTGCTGCTGGGGACGCTGCGGTCGCAGGCGGGGGGGGAATCGGCCGGGCGGCTCCTGGCGGCCGACGTCCCCGAGCAAGAGCTGGCGCTCTCGAACCTGGGGGGCGAGGCCGCCCGGACGCTGGCGCGGGAGCTTCTGCTCTCGGGCGGCGCCAGCGATCCCGATCGCGGCGCCGACGTGCTGGCGCGCGAGTCGTCCGGACACCCGCTCTTTCTCCTCGAGCTGGCGCGCACCGCGCACCTGCGGCGCGGCAACGGCGCCCAGCTGACTCTCGACAGCGTGCTGCGCGCGCAGATCGAGTCCTTTCCCGAAGCGACGGTGCGGGTGCTGCGCACGCTGGCGATCTCGGGCGCGCCGACGCCGGTGCGCATGTTGCGGCGCCTCTGCGACCTCGACGGCCCGACCGCGGTGCGCCTCTTCGACGAGCTGCGGTCGGCGCGGCTCGTCTACTCGGTGAGCGAGCGGGGGGACGAGCTGCTCGATTTTTCCCACGATCGCATCCGACAGGTGGCGCGCCAGTCGACCTCCAGCGCCGTCGCGCGGGACCTGCACGAGAAGCTGGCCGAAGCGTTCGAGGACGCCAGCAACTCGCTGCGCGCCGGCGGACACTGGCGCGAGGCCGGTCACCCCGATCGCGCGGCGGTTCACTTCGCCTCGGCGGCGCGTCGCGCGGCCGACGCGCTGGCGTTCGATCGGGCCATCGACAGCTACACCGACGCGCTGGCTCTCGGCAACTGGTCGGAGGAGCAACGGCGCGAGATGCTGGTCGGTCTCGGCGACGCGCTCTCCAACGTCGGGCGCGGCGCAGAGGCTGCCGCGAACTATCTGGGCGCCGCGCGCAGCGCCGGACCGGCGCAGGCGATGGACTTGCGACGGCGTGGCGCCGAAGAGCTCATGCGCAGCGGGCACCTGGACGAGGGGCGCGCGGTGGCGGACGAGGCCCTGGCCGACGCGGGCATGAGCTTCGCCAAGTCGCCGGTGCGGGCGCTCATCGCCGAGCGGGCGGCGCTCTTCCTGCGTGGGCGCCGCTTCAAGCGCCGCAGCGCCGAGGAGATCGCCCCCCGCGAGCTGGCGCGCGCCGATCTCTGCTGGTCGATCTCGTCGGGGTTGGGACTGATGGATCCCGTGCAGGGGGCGCACTTCCAGGCCCGCAGCCTGCGGCTGGCCCTGTCGGCCGGCGAGCCCTACCGCGTGTCGCGCGGCATCGCCGGAGAGGCGGCCTACGCCGCCGCGCAGGGGAACGGCCCGCGGGCACAGAAGCTCCTCGGCGAAGCGTCGGCCATCGCGGCCCAGCTCGATCACCCGCACGCCACCGGGATCGTTTCGCTGATGAGCGGATTGGCCGCGCACCTCGGGGGTCGGTTCGCTCCTGCGCTCGAGCACCTCGCCACCGCGGAGCGGACCTTTCGCGACCGCTGTGTCGGCGCCGCCTGGGAGCTGAACGCCGTTCGGCACTTCACGCTGGAGTGCTTCTATTACCTGGGCGCCCTCGAGCGCTTCCGCACCGAGGCGGCCGAGGGTCTGAAGGAAGCGCACGATCGCGGGTCGGTCTACGCCGCCACCACCTTGCGCATCGGCCTGGCCAACGCCGTGTGGCTGCTGGGCGACGATCCGACGCGCGCGCAGCAGGAGACGCGCGAGGCGATGGCCGCCTGGTCGGCGCAGGGCTACCACATCCAGCACTGGTACCAGCTGATCGCGGAGACGCAGATCGATCTCTATCAGGGCGACGGTGAGAGGGCCTACCAGCGCTTCGTGGCCGGCTGGCCGGCGCTCCGGCGCTCCCTGCTGCTTCAGATGCAGCACACGCGGATCGTGGCGGTCCACCTGCGCGGGCGCGCCGCCCTGGCCGGGGGTCTCGCCGCCACGGGGAGCGAGCGCACCGCGCGGCTGCACCTCGCCCGCCAGTGCGCCGATCGCCTGCGCCGCGGGACCGGCTGGGGTGGCGCGATGGCGGCGCTGCTCTACGCCGGCATCGCGCAGACCGAAGGAGACGCCGGCGAAGGAGCGGCCTGGATCCGGCGCGCGATCGACGAGACCGGCGCGCACGAGCTGGCCCTCTTCAAGGCCGCGGCGCAGATGGCGGCTGGCAACCTCGGCGGCGACCCGGCGACCGCCGCGGCCGGTGAGACCTGGATGCGCGACAGCGGCGCCAAGGCGCCGCGGGCGCTCGCCCGGATGCTGGCTCCGGGGATGGCGCGCGAATAGGCGCGCCTCCGCGACCTCGTCGCCTAATAGACCTGGAACTGGCCGCTCAGAATCAAGAGCGCGACCATCTGCAGAATCCCGGAGTAATACCGGCCGTCGCCGGACGGAGGGTCCATGTTCCAGACCGCGCTCACGTAGCTCGAGCGGTCCGCGTTGGTCGAGGCCAGGGCGGAGATGCCGTTCGCAGCCACCAGCGACGGATCGTGCATGGAGTCGAGGACCGTCGTTCCGTCCAGGCTGAAGGTCCTGCCGTAGGTGTTGATCCCCTGAGCGCTGAAGAACGTCAGGAGCTGGTTGCTCTCCGTGACGTTCCAGGGATCGCCGCCCGACCAGATCTGATCGATCACCACGTTGATCTGGGCGCGATAGCATTCGGACTGGAAGCTGGCCCAACCGGCGAGCGGCGTCCCGTCGAAATTGGCGCGCACCGGCACGAACCCCGTGGTCGCGTTGGCGTCGCTCTGCCAGAAGGTCCGGCCGCTCTCTGCCGCCCCGGTCCAGCTCGGATCGGCGTCGGCATCGGCCCACAGCGCGTAGTAGCCCGGCATGATCAGCGACGGGCGCGTCACGCCTGCCGCCGTGACGTTGGGGACGTCGAGCGGCAGGTTGGCGGCCGCGTCGAACATGTTGGTGACGCCGTCGACGACACCGCCATTGTCGTCCTCCTTGTGGCGCAGCGTATGGAACAGCGCCAGAGCATCCGTCGCGTAGTCGATCGCCCCGGTGCTCGTCCACCGATCGTTGGCGAAGATGAGCGCCGTGACGAACTGCTCGAAGCCGTACGGATCGAGACAGCCGGTCGCGGTCCCCCCAGCCGCGTCGCAGAAGGAGGGGAAGTATCCGGCGTCGGCGCCGCTGTGGTTCTCGACCACGTCCCTGGCGTACCGCCAGAGCTTGTCGAACTCGTCCTGTTTGTTGAGCTCCACGCAGATCATCATCCCGAGGCCGATCCCCTCGGTGCGGATCTCGTTGTCGTGGAAGGTGTCCTCGATATAAGCCTCGTCGTCACCGACCGGAACGTAGATCGCGTACGCGGGCGAGCCGGTCAGCGAACCGTGGAAGAGCGTGTTGAACGCGTTGTTGATCTTGGCGCTGATCGCCGCGTCGGTCTGGCCCAGCAGATCGCGAAACGGGTTCGGGTACGACGTCGGCGGCGTGAGCGGCAAGAGCGCCTTGCTCTCGGTGTCGTTGTAACCGAGCGAATCGGTGGTCGCGCTGCAGGCCCCGACAGCGATGGCCAGCGCCGCCAGGCAGGCAAGCCCCCAAACCCAGCGGGCCGATGCGGTCACTTGCTGACCTAGTCGCCGAGCCGCGTGCGGACACGCGCGGCGAGCACGCTGTGAGGGTGGCGCTGCAGGAACGCTTGGGCGCGCGCGCGCGCGGCGTCGCTGCGTCCACTCTCGTCGAGCGCATCGATGCGCAAGACCTCGGCCTCCAACCCCAACCGGCCCCGGGGATAGGCGCGCCCGTAGGCGTCGAGCCGCGCCAACGCGCCGGTGGCGTCGCCCCGGGCGAGCAGCCCGCGCGCGGCATCCAGCGACGACAGCTCGTGCGCCAGCGTCACCGGTGGCCGCGGGGCGTACCTCGGGCTCTCCGCCACGATCGGCTCGCCGGGCGTACCGCCGATGAGCGCCGGGGGAACCTGCGCCGGCGCGGGCTCTATCGGCCTGGCGGCAATCACAACCGGCGCCGACAGCTCGTGCTTCGCTGGATGATGGCGCTGCCAGGCAAAGTAGCCGACCGGCACCGCGGCCGCCGCCCCGACCATCGAGATGGCCGCCAGCAGCTTGCCCAAGGTCATCTTGGCCGCCGTGGCGAACGGCACCGCCTGCGCGGTCCCTGCCAGCAGGGTCGCCGATCCGGCCACGCCCAGCGCGGCCAGCGTCTTCGCCCAGGCGGAACCGCTGCTTCGATAGGACCTTCCTGCCTCCAACAGCGCATGCTCGAGAGCGCTGGCGCTCTCGTCCCGCAGGCGCAACGGCTCACTCGACCCACTCATCTCGCGCATCCTCTAGCCCTGACCTTCTCGGTTGACGTACCCCGCAAAGCCCCCGATGGCTGCCACCCGCTCGCGAAACTCGGCGCGCGCCCGGCGCAACCGCGAGGCGACGGTGCCCCGCGGAATCCCCAGCGCGTCCGCGATCTCCGCGGTGCTCATCTCTTCGAACTCGTGAAGCACGAAGGCCGCGCGCAGCGGCTCTTCCATCTTCTCGAGCACACTGTCGAGCAGCTCCCGCATTCGCTTTTGATCCGTCAGTGCCTCGGGCGTGGCAAATCTTTCAACTTGTTCCGGGGCCTGATCGGCGGAGACCTCGCGCCGGCGCGCCGCCGTCCGACGCGCATGGGCGGCCAGGTTGAAAGCGATCCGGAACAGGAAGCTCTTCTCGGCCCCCGGACGGATGTCGTCCAGCCGGCGCGCGGCGACGATGAACGTCCGTTGAACCTCGTCGTCGATCTCGGCGTGCGGCGTCCCCGAGTTCCGCAGCACGCGCGCGACGAAGTCGATGTGCAGATCGACGAGACCCCGCAGCCGAAGATCGCGAAGAGCGCGCTCGCCGCCGCGATCTTTCGATTGGCCGAGCGATTGGCCGAGCGACTTCTGTAACGGGACGTCCGCCGGAATGTCACGCGTGACCTCTCGCGGAATTTGCACCGGCACGTCACGCTCGCGAACCGGCGCCGGCGCGTGAACGCCCGGCAGCGCGCGGTCGAGATCGCGCGTGTCGAAGACCGCTGCGGTGGTCATGATCGTCCGGGGTCTCAATTCCCGCTCCCGCGAAACCTGATCATACAGCGACCAGCGCCGTTTTTATAGGCTGTGGGACAAACCGACCGACAGCGTCGGAGAAACCGAGCTCGTGGCGCCAACTGGCTGATTTGTCATGGTGGTGGTGGTGATGAAGCGGCGCGTGACGACCGGAAAGTCGACCCCGGCGTCGAAATCGATCATCAGCCCCGCTCCGATGGGCGCTGTCAGGCGAAGCAGCGCGCCGACGCTCCCCCACCAGCGGTCGACGGAGCGCGGGGTGTTGACCGAGTGATCGGTCACCGACAGGAATCCCCCGGTGATCCGGGCGCAAGGCTCGATCCGCACGCGACCGCCGAGCGTCCAACCAGGACAGGCGCTGGCGGCGAGCGCCACCCAGGCGATCCCGAGATCGTCCCCCGATCCGAAGAAGTCGCCCGGTAAATAGAGGGCGCCCAGGGTGACGGAGGGCGTCAGACCGTCGCGGGTCGTGGTCCCGAGGCGTCCCCACAGCGAAGCGCCGAGGCCGACCGAAGCCCCGAGGACGCGCGCACCGACCATCGAGGCGCCGACCCGCGGCCCACTCGGACGCGCCGGTTGGTGCGCCGGCTCCGTGACGACCGTCGCCGCAGGCGCCGGCGCGACCGGGGGTGGTGGCGGCGTGACGGAAGCGGGAGCGGCGGCGGCCGTTCTCTCCGGAAGCGCCGGCGCAGGAGGCACAGCCGGCTGAGCTGGCGGCGCGACCACGGCCGGCGCCGGCGAAGGCGACGCCACCGGCGGGGCGGAGAGGGGCGCTGGCGCCGGCGGGGGCGTGGCCGAGGGGGCCGCGCGAACCGGAGAGGGGGTGGTCCCGGCCGGCGACGGGGCGCGGACAGGAGACGGCGTGGCGGTCGGTCGTTCAGGCGCCGCCGGCGGCAGGAGGTCGGCGGTCGGATCGATCGCCAGCGCCGCCGTCAGCGACAGAACCTGGACCACCTCGGCGCAAGTCGCGCCGTCGACCCGTCGGGTCTCCGCTTCGCCGCCTGCCTCGTTGACGCGCAGCTCACCGTGGACCCTCCCGCCGGCGCGGCTCACGTGGATGGTGAGGCGGATGGCCGTCTCGCCGGGGCGCGCGCGGTGGACGCGTCGGGCGCGCGCGAGCACGCCGGCAAAGAAGGCATCGGCGTCGGAGCAGCCGGCTGGCGCGTCGAACTCGACGCGGATCGGCACAGAGACCGCCGGGCCGGTCTGCGCGAGGGCGACCAGCGCCCAAAGCCCGATGCCGGCGGGGGTCACGATTCCACGGTGACACGAACTGTTCCTCCCGCGCCAGAGGGTCGGTGTTTCGAGCCATCCTCCCTGAGCCATCCGACGGAGCTGGTTCAACTCACCCTCAGTGAGCCCGAACGCGCCGGTCGCCCCTTGCGCGCCGTCGGCGCCCTTCTGATCGCCGCCGCGCTGGCGGCCGGCTGCCGATCGCGCCCCGACGCCGGCGCCGGCGAACCGCCGGCGGCCGTCGCCGTCGCCGCCGCTCCTTTGCGGATCGCGATGATCGCCAAGAGCGCGAGCAATCCGTCGTTTCTCGCCTCGCGGCTCGGCGCGGAGAACCGCGCCCGGGCGCTCAGCGCCGAGCTGGGCCGTCCGATCGAGATCGAGTGGCTGACGCCGCCGCGCGAGGACGCGGCGCTGCAGGTGCAACGCATCCAGCAGGCGGTGGCCGAGAAGGTGGGCGCCGTGCTGCTCTCCTGCTCGGACGTCAAGACGGTCACGCCCGCCATCGACGATGCGGTCGCGCACGGCGTTCCGGTGATGACCTTCGACAGCGACGCGCCCGACTCGCGCCGCTTCGCCACCTGCGGTGTCGACGACTTCAAGGCCGGCCAGGCGGTCATGAAGGAGCTGGCCCAGCTGATCCCGCGCCGGGGCAAGGTGGCGGTGCTGGCGGGGAACCCGGACGCCCCCAACCTGCGGCGCCGCCTCGAGGGGGTGATGAGCGAGGCGGCGCACCACCCCGGCCTCACGATGCTGGGGCCCTTCTTCCACGTGGAGACGCCGCAAGACGCGACGGCGGCGGTCATGCGCGCCGAGGCCGCGCACCCGGACATCACCGGCTGGGCGATGGTCGGCGGCTGGCCGCTCTACACGCAGACGCTGCTGCACGAGATCGAGTCGGGGACGCCCAAGCTGATGGTGCCCACCATCGTCTCGATCAACGCCATTCCGCCGCAGCTCCTCTACGTCGAAAAGGGGCTGGCGCCGGTGCTGCTCGCGCAGCCGACCTATCTTTGGGGCGAGGTCGGCGTCGACACGATCGTCGACAAGCTCATCCGAAAGAGCGCGGTGCCCGAGCGGATCCCGATGGAGCTGGTGCGGGTCACGCGCGACAATCTCGGCGCCTGGGTCCGCCAGCTGCGCGCCTGGGGCTTCGTCGACGCACCCGAGGAGTACCTCGAGCGACCCTGAAACGACGGCCCTCCCCCGCCGCAGACGGCAACGCGGTGGACCGCCGCCGTTACGACCCACCAGGCGAAAACGCGAACACCGCGCTGATCACGAAAGCAGCGCCGAGATAGCCGGCGATCACGTCCGAGGGATAGTGGACGCCGAGATACACGCGCGACAGCCCGATGCCCGCGACAAGAACCGCCGCTGCCGCCCAGATCGCGATCCGCGCGGCCCGCTCCGGCGTGTGCGCTGCGAGCAGGCCGGCGAGCACGCCATAAAAGCAGAGGGAATAGAGCGCATGGCCGCTCGGGAAGCTGTAGCTCGACGGATCCCTGCCGATGAACGGCTCGGGGCGGGGGCAGTGGATCAGGCGTTTGAGGCCGACGTTGCAGACGACGGCGCCCGCCATCACCTCCGCCAAGGTGATCGCCGCCCGCTTCCATTCGACGCGGTGGAAGGCCAGCATCGCGATGGCGAAGAACACCGAGACGACGAGCGGTGAACCGACGGTGGCCAAGACGCGCACGATCACCGTCATCGCCGGCGAGGCCCAGCCATGGACGCCGGCGCGGACCGCCAGGTCGAACCCCAGCGTGGCGCCGGATCGCCTCGCGACCGCCAACCAGCCGAACAGCGCCGCGGCGATCGACATGACCGCGATGAAGGCGATGCGCCGCGGCTCCTCGTTGCTCATGCGCCCCCCGCCTTCGGCACGATCACGGAGAGGGCGCGGGGCAGGCAGCGATAGTATAGCGGTGTCGTCATGGCGGTCACCTCACCGTCGGTCGCGACGTCGACGTTGCTCTCCCGGGCGTAGACCGTGAACTCCCTCGCGTCGCGGGCGTTCAGATCGCGATAGGTGATCCGACCCGCCAGCGCGCGGAGGCCCATTCGCCAGAGCTCGCTCTTGCGCGCGCGCGGCGCGGTGCAGACCCAGAGACGGCCGGCGTCGAGCACCGAGCGCGAGCCGATCTTCCGGCCGACGATCTCGTAGCTGTTGTTGCCGACGAAGAGCAGCGGGGTCACCACCTCCTCCCCCGCTTCCCGCGACCGGATGTGCAGCTGGGCATCCCTGTGCAGCGCCGAGATCCAGGCGTGCGCGGCCGCCGCCCATTTGCCCTGGCCTTGGCGCTGCTCCTCTTCCCGCAACCGGACGACCTCGGGATAGGTGCCCAGGCTCGAGTTGTTCAAGAAGATCCGGCCGTTCACCTCGCCGACATCCAGGACCGCCACCCGACCGGTGAAGACATTCCTCACCGCCTGCTCGACATCCTGCGGAATGCCGGCGTCCTTCGAGAAATGGTTCAACGATCCGAGCGGCAGCACGCCCAGCGCCGTGCCGGTGCCGATCAGCTTGGTGGCCAGCGCGTTGACCGTGCCGTCGCCGCCCCCGGCCACGACGGGACTGCTCTTCTCGCTCACCGCCTGCGCGGCCAGCGAGAGCAGCTCGGCACCGTTGTGGGCCCGCACGATCTTCGCCTGGGCACCGTGCTCGCCGGCGATGCGGGCCAGATGGGCCTCGGCCGCTTCACGGCGCCCCCGCCGCACCGCCGCCAGGTGGCCGGATCCAGCCGCGTCGTTCAGGATGCAGGTGACGACGGCCGATCGCGGCAGCGGTTCCGGTGATCCTGGATCGGTCGATTCGAGCATGGGTGCCGCCTCCCGGAGTCGCGTTTCCCGCAGACACGATGCGCATCGGTAACGCCGTTGGCAACGTCGTCTGAGCTGCCCCGGCGGCAGGGGCCCACTTGCCGACGGCGTTCAGGGTTGCCAGGTTGCGCTGCTGCTCAAGGAGGTCCGACGCCCTTCAATTCGGGGGCGGCGCGCGTTTTTGGTTCACCGATCGCGTGAGCTTTGTGCCAACGCGGACATCGCGATGAAGTTCTGACGGCGTCAGCGCGCGAAGAGCTCGCGTGCGACGTCGGGGATCCGGGACAATCGAGGCAGGATCGTGTCGACCGTCGCTATTCGAAGTCGCAGCAGTAGAGGGTCGCCGAATACCCTGCCATGCTGATGCCGGCGAAGCCCGGGTCGGGGCAGTTCATCGGCGGGTAGTCGTCCGACGGGATGTCGGCCCCATAGCAGGCGAAGCCGAAGCGCCCGGTCGTACAGCCGGGGACGTCGATGTCCTCGTAGCAGGAGCCGCCCGGAGGAACGGCCGCCGGCGGATAGCAACAGAAGCTGTTGACCTTCCCGGACGGTGCCAGCACCGGCGTGGAGCAGACGAGGTAGTACTGGTCGGCGCGGCTCTTGTTGTCCATGAGGTCTTGGCCCTTGGGGATGACACCGGCCGGCGATGTGGGGCACTGCCATCCGACGAGGCCCGCGGCGCAGCCGAGCCCGTCGAACTCGTTGCAGCCGACCGGCAGCTTGTTTCCCGCGCAGCAGTAGTCGACGTACTCGGGTCCGCGGACGCCTTGGCCGCAGATGATGCTCGGATTGTAGCTCTCCGGCCGGTTGATGTTCTGGCACTGGTAGTCGTAGGTCCCCGAGGGGCACGAGGCGACCGGGTTGTAGGCGCAGGTGGTCGGGGCGCTGGTGCAGCAGTACGACTGCGGGCCGGAGGGGACGCCGCCGTCGGGCAGCGGCGTCTTGTCGGCGCAAATGATCCCTTGCGGGACGCCCTGGACGTATTGCGCCTGGAGATCGGGGCGCGCGCCGGTGCCGGTGCAGCTGTAGCCCACGAGGCCCAGGCTGGCGGCGCCGCCGTCGGGCGTGACGTTGCAGCTGGCGGTCAGCGTGTCGTCGACGGCGCAGCTGCCGGAGAGCGGCTCCCCGCCGGTCGTCGTACAGGCAGCGAGGAGCGCGCAGGGGAGCAGCCAGGCCAAACGGTGCGGCTTCACATTCATCGGCGCAACCCTCACCGCAACCATCCCGGCGGAGGTTGCGGCGCCGGCAGCACCGGGAACACGCAGTTGATGGGAGGCGCGTTCGGATCGGGGAAGTTCATGGCCTGGTTCACGGTGACGTCCGGCCCGTCGATGTATCCGGAGAAGTTCACCGCCCCTGGACCGACCGTGATCTGGGAGTATTCCGCCGACACGGCCAAGGGTCCGATGTTGTCCACGATGACGTTGTCGAGCCCGATGCCGGTCGCCGGATAGAGCGTGGAGAAGCCGTTGAGCGTGACGACCGACTGCTGCACACCGAAACAGGTGACGTCGTGGATGTTCCTGAAGCTGATGTTGCTGAACTGCGGGTACATCGTCCCGGAGAAGAGCGGATTGTAGGCGGTGCTCATCAGGATGGTGTTGTTCACGTCGCGCATGCAGACGTTGCGGAAGGTGACGTTGGTGACCGGGCCACCGCGGCTCACGTCGGACTTGACGCGGATGCCGTTGAAGTCGCCGGGGCTGGCGCCGTCCCCCACGGGGCGCGAGTCGGCGTCGATGGTGAGATCGCAGACCGTCACGTTCTGCACGCCCCCGTAGGTCTCGCTGCCGATCGACATCCCGTGGCCGGTTCCGAAGTGGTTG
>Ga0210389_10004056_pt1 | contig 11408 bp, 7 predicted proteins | sample IncBWH28OmetaG_FD_160127 | JGI IMG/M metagenome (GOLD analysis project Ga0210389, IMG submission 160127) | Forest soil microbial communities from Barre Woods Harvard Forest LTER site, Petersham, Massachusetts, United States - Inc-BW-H-28-O ... | reverse complement strand
TCGGCTGCGGTCCCCGGCGAAGGCCCGGGCGGCAGCGGCGTGATGAGGTCCGGCCCGTTGTTCCGAACGGAATTGACGGCCGTAGAAACGGGGTGCGACGTCAGCCCGCCCGACCCTGAGGAAGTCGCGGGCTGCATCATCGCCATCAGCAGTTCTCTATCGTTATTCGCCGGGTCAAGCCAGTCGTCCCAGCCCTGCGGGGATATCACCATCGGAGTGCGATCGTGAATGCGCCCGATTTCGTCGGCGGCATCGGTCGTGATGACCGACGCCGTCCACAGCCACGCGTCCTCATGATCAGGCGGGACCGACCCATCTCGCCAGAGCTCGTATATTCCGGCGAAGCAGAGGATGCCCCCGTCCGTCCGGTAAATGTAGAAGGGCTGCTTGGCCTTCTTGTCCTTCTTGTCCGCCCCGGCCTGCCACTCGTAGTAGCCGTCGGCCGGGATGATGCAGCGCCGCTTGGCGAACGCGCTGCGGAACGAGGGCTTGACCGCCACTGTCTCGGCGCGGGCGTTGATCAAGCGGCTCCCGCCGGATGATTCCTTCGCCCAGGACGGGACGAGCCCCCAGCGCACCAGCCGCAACTCCCGCAGTGGCTTGCCTTGGTCCTTAGCGTCCTTGCCCGGGCGGTCGTCGGCCTGTTCTGTGCGGTCAAGCACCGCGTAGATCCGCTTTGTCGGGGCGACGTTGTAGTCCGGGTTGCGGTCCTCGGCCACCCGGTCGCGCTCCACGGCGAACTCCTCGAGGAGCTCGAGCCGCTTCCGCGCCGAGACGAACCGACCACACATGCACCTGCCCCTTAGAACTGCGGTCCCCTATGTCCGGTAGGAGCCGATTGGCACTACATAACCGCAAACCGTTGCCGCCAAACCAGGCAGTCCACGCCAGCCCGCGTTCTGGAGGCGCCGGCGGTGGGCGATAGCCTCAAGACTATGGAATCCGGCCGCTGGCAGACACCCTCGGCTCAGGGACCGGTGCGAGCCAGGCTGCGGCTCCCCGGTTCCAAGTCGATCACCAACCGTGCTCTCATGCTCGCCGCCCTCAGCGATGGCCCCTCCGTGATCCGCGGCCCGCTCAAGGCGCGCGACACTGCCCTTGCCGTGCAGGCACTGCGGGCCCTGGGCTGCGTCATCACCGAGGACGGAGCGGACCTGTCCATCTCGCCGTCACTGCCCGCCACGCCGGCCGTGCCGGTGGACGTCGGCAACGCCGGGACCGTGATGCGCTTCCTCCCGGCGGTCGCCGCGCTCACCCCCGCCACCGTGACCTTCGATGGCGATCCCCGGGCCCGCCAGCGGCCAGTGAGGGCGCTGCTGACCGCCTTGGGCGAGCTCGGCGTGCAGATCGATGACGGGGGCCGGGGCGCGCTCCCGTTCACCCTCCACGGCACCGGGACGGTTCGCGGCGGCAGCGTCACGCTGGACGCCTCCGGCTCCTCGCAACTGGTCTCCGGCCTGCTGCTGGCCGCCCCGCGGTTCACCGAGGGCGTCGAGGTGCGCCACGAGGGGCCGCCCGTCCCGTCCCTGCCGCACATCGAGATGACGGTGCGGATGCTGCGCCAGGCCGGTGCCGAGGTCGAGGTGGGTTACTCTGCCGGGCCGCGGCCGGACATGTGGCGAGTCCGCCCCGGGCAACTGCGCCTCGGGGACTTCACCGTGGAGCCCGACCTGTCCAATGCGGGGCCGTTCCTCGCGGCAGCCGTGGTCACCGGGGGCGCCGTCACGGTCGCGGACTGGCCATCGGACAGCCTGCAGGCGTCCGGTTCCATCCTTGAGGTGCTCACCCGGCTGGGCGCGTCATGCTCGCTGGGCGAGGACGGGCTCACGGTGACGGGGAGCGGGGTCATCAACGGCATCGAGGCGGACCTTCGCGACATCCCGGAGCTGTGCCTGCCGCTGGCCGCTGTCGCGGCGCTCGCCTCCGGGCCGTCGGTGCTCACCGGCGTCGGGCACACCCGGGCGCAGGAGACCGACCGGCTGGCTGCGATCGCCAAGGAGATCAACGCCCTCGGCGGCGACGTCACGGAGCGCCCCGACGCGCTGGAGATCCGCCCCCGCCCGCTGCATGCCCAGCCCGGCCACGCCTGGGACAGCTACGACGACCACCGGATGGTGATGGCGGCCGCCGTCCTTGGCCTGGCCGTGCCGGGGATCGAGGTCCTCAACGTGGCCACGGTGGGCAAGACGTTCCCGACCTTCACCGCGCTGTGGGCCGAACTGCTGTCACCTCCCGAGGAGACGGCTCCTGTTACGCCCGGCGCCTCAGGGTCCGCCCGGGAGCAGGCCCCCTGAAGCGGCGTTCAGCGTACCTCGACGAGGACGACATACGGGTACGCGCGGGAAAGGGGTCCAAGCCACGCACCCGGCGGCGTCCCGCGCACGAGGCCGCCCTGGAGGGCTTCGTCATCACCGTGGACCGGGGCCGGTACGGCTGCCTGCTGTCCAGCGGGCAGTTGGTGACGGCCATGAAGGCCCGCGAGCTCGGCCGTAACTCGGTCGTGGTGGGCGACCGGGTGGCGCTGGCGGGCGATACCTCCGGTTCTGCCGGGAGCCTCGCCCGGATCGTGCGCGTTGAGGATCGCACCAGCGCGCTGCGGCGATCACCCGACGACACCGATCCGATGGAGCGCATCGTCGTGGCCAACGCCCAGCAGATGCTGATCGTTTCCGCGCTCGCTGACCCCGCGCCGAAGACCCGGTTCATCGACCGCTGCCTGGTGGCGGCGTACGATGCCGGGCTCGACCCGATCCTGGTGCTCACCAAGTCAGACCTGGCGTCGCCGCGGAAGATCCGGGCTTTCTACGCACCGCTGGACCTGCCCATGGTGACGACGCGCCAGCCGCTTCCCGCGGTCACCATGTCCCGGCTGCGCTCGATCTTGCAGGGCAAGGTGAGCGTCTGCATCGGCCAGTCCGGCGTCGGCAAGTCGACGCTCGTCAACGCGCTGATCCCGGATGCCGCCCGGGCCGTGGGGCATGTCAACGCGGTGACCGGCAAGGGCAGGCACACCTCGTCCTCCGCGATCGCGCTGGCCCTTCCGCCGTCGCCGCGCTCCCGGTCAGCGTCGGCTGCTGACGCTGGCTGGCTGATCGACACACCCGGGGTGCGCGGCTTCGGCCTGGGCCACGTGAGCGCGCAGCGGGTCCTTGAGGCGTTCGGTGACCTCGCGGACGGGGCCGCCGCCTGTCCCCCGGGGTGCGATCACCTGTCGGATGACTGCGCGCTCGACGAGTGGGCAGCCAGCCACGACGCCGGGCCGCGCCTGGACTCGCTGCGGCGCCTGCTGCGCAACCGCGAGTCTGCGGACTAGTCTGCCCGTCCCCGGCGGGCCCCGTCCCCGGCGGGCTCGCCCCCGGCGAGCCCCGCCCTCGGCGGCTCCCGCCCCGGCCGGTGGCGAGCCCGGCGCCGTGCGACGTGACGCTTGAGCCGAGCGCGCCGGCGCAATAGGCGGTACCGTTTCGCGCGTGGCAAGTTACGACGACGACTTGCGCTTCGCGCATGTCCTCGCAGACGCCGCCGACGACATCACAACCCGGCGGTTCAAGGCGCTCGACCTCCGCGTGGAGCAAAAGCCTGACCTCACGCCGGTATCCGACGCGGACCGGGCGACGGAGGAGTCGCTGCGCGGCCTGTTGCGCCGCGGTCGCCCGCGCGACGCCGTGCTAGGCGAGGAGGAAGGGCGAACCGGCGGCGGACCGCGCTGCTGGGTCCTGGACCCGATCGACGCCACGAAGAACTACGTGCGCGGCGTCCCGGTCTGGGCGACCCTCATCGGCTTGATGGACGGCGACACGGTGGTCGTCGGCGTCGTTTCCGCGCCTGCGCTCAGCCGGCGATGGTGGGCGGCGGCGGGCGGCGGCGCGTGGACCGGGCGGAGCCTGGCGAAGGCCACCCGGCTGCAGGTATCCGGCGTCAGCTCTCTGGCCGACGCGTCCTTCTCGTACTCGGGCATCGGCGGGTGGGCCGAAGCTGGCAGGCTTGGCGGGTTCATGTCGCTGGCCCAGTCGGTATGGCGGACGCGGGCATTCGGTGACTTCTGGTCGCACATGCTGGTGGCCGAGGGCGCGGTGGACATCTCCGCCGAGCCCGAGGTCTCCCTGTGGGATCTCGCGGCGCTCCAGGTCATCATCGAGGAAGCCGGCGGCCGCTTCACCAGCCTCGCCGGCGAGGCGACCCCCGACGGCGGCAGCGTCGTCTGCACCAACAGAAAGCTGCACGAGGAGGTCCTGGCCCACCTGGCCCGGCCGTGAGTCCCGGTGGCCTGTCCCACCCTGTACGGCACCCTGGCGGGTGCCATACACTATGTCAATCGGGGTGACACCATGACAAACTGCGCGGACCCCTGGTGCGAGCTCAGAGGAATAATTAAGTAACTCTTCAGGGCTCGCAAGCTTTGTCACCCGATTATCCTTGTTGTCGAGGGTGTAATCTCGCCCAAATACAGACCACCCGGTGGCGAGTCCCCGCTCCAGCCGCCGGGTTTGCGCCCGGCTGGTTTCCCCGGCCGTCCGGGCGCCTGCGGCGCTCGGCCCGGGCATTCCCCCGTCCACCGGGCCGAGCGCCGCTCCTCATGGCCGAGGTGCGGGCAGGCCACCTCGCCGGGGAACGGTTCCTGGCCGGGAACGCCCCTGGTCCAGGTCGGAAGGGGCAGGCGAAGGCGCGGAGTGCGAGCATCCTGGACACGTGAGCGAACGGGCCGAGACTTACCTCCGCCTCCTGGCCGAGGCGGCCGTCCGCACTGCCCCGCAAGCGCGGAACGCGGCCGTCCCCGCCGACCAGGTGCGCCGCGCGGCGGACATCCTGGTAGACGCCGGAGCCATTGACGATGGCCGGGCCACTGAGATCCTGCTCACGCTCGGCACCGCGCTCCGGGTCCGCGGCGTGTCAGGAGCGTACGCGCTCGGCCGGGCCGTCCGGCTAGCGTCGCGCCTGGCCGGACCGCGGCCCGGCCAGGCCGCACAGCCTCCCACGCCGTCCTCGCCTGCGCCAGGGCGGCCCGCGCAGGCCCAGCGGACCAGGGGTGCCGCCTGGAAGGTCATCCAGGAGGCGCCCCTCGCCGGCCAGGTCACTGGGTCGCGGGTCATGGCCCTCATCGTGACCGGCGACCGGATGATCGCGCCCGCCACCCTCCGCTTCCCGCCATCCGCCGGCCTCGCGGAGCTCTCGCTCCCCTCCTTCGCCGACCTGACGGCCAGCGACGACGCCGGCACGAGCTACCAGCTGAGCTTCACCGACGGCGCGTGGGCCGGCAGCACCTGGACCGGCACCATCATGCTCCGGCCCGCCCCGCCGGCCGCCGCCCGCCTCCTCACCCTCGTTAGCCCGCACGGGCCTGTCCTGCTCATCGACCTTTCCCCCGCCTCCGTGGCGCCTCAGGCAAGAGCATCCCTGCAGCCCGTTGACGACAGCCCAGGGGAACGGTTGCTCCACCGGCGGGCTGAGGGGCTACTCGGCTCGCTGTCCAGGCCGGCCGGCGAGCGAGCCGATCCCCTTTCGCCTGAGCACCGAAGCCAGGCCATGGCCCAGGTACTGCACTCGCTCAGCACGAGCGTGCCGACAACGGCGCCCCTCCCGTCGGGTGTCCACAGCGGGCCACCGCCGAGGGCGGTCGTCATGCGCGGCACGAGCGACCCCGAGCCAGACCTGGCAGAGCTCGTCGTCACGCTCGAAAGCGCTGGGGCCCTGTCCCCGCTGAGCGCGGTGCCGGCGGAGGTGGCCGCGCTCGGCCAGGCGCTCGGCGTGCCGCGCTTCGCGACCTTCACCGGCCCAGCAGTCACCGGCACGGCCTCCGGCCCAGCCGCCACCGCCACAACCTCCGGCAGCACGACTTCTGGCAGCACGACTTCTGGCAGCCCAGCCGCCGCTGGCACGGCGCTGGACAGCAGGGCAGCCGCCAGCCTGCCGAAGCTGCCGGCGCGGTGGGCTACCGTGCTGGCGTACTACGGACGCCGTCACCAGCCGTCGCTCCCCTCTGGCACCGGGTCGGTCGGCGCGGTGCTCCCGGAAGTCGATGGCGCGCAGTTCGTGGTGGCGGGCGCCCGCACCGGCGCCCAGGGAACCGTGCTGTACGTCATCGCTCGTGGCCTGCGGACGATGACCCCACCGGCACAAGACACTGGATTCTCCTGGTGGGCCCGCGACGAGTCTGGCGGGTGGCACCTCGGCGTCGTCCAGGGCTGGCACCTGGCCAACGACACCACCGCGCTGCGCCTGACCCTGCTGCCGCCACTACGCCCGGGCGAACCGGGAACCGCGAGCTTCCTGACCCTTGAGGTCACCGGCCCCGGCCACCGCCTGACCGCCAGCCTCAGGGCTTGCTGGTGAGGCTGGCGTGGAGATCGTCGCGGCAGGCGCGACCACCGGGGTCCGCGCCGCCCTTCCGCTAGCGTGGGAAGCACCATGAGCTGGTTTCTTTCGCTGCCGCCGGCGCAGGCGGAGGTTCCCTGCGGCACGCAGACCCACGCCGTGCGCTGGGAGTCGGGGCGGATCGTGCTCCCGGCGCACCCGGACGCCGAGGCAGAGCTCGTCCTCACTGCCCTGGGCGGAGGCAAGCCGCGCTGCGTCGAGGTCGCCGAGACATGGGCCGGGCGCGCTTGCGACCTGGACGTGCTGATGACGGGCCCGCGCTCACTCGCCGATCAGGTCACAGTGGGCTGGGACGACGCCGAGGAGCACCAGGCGAGCTGGTTCGGCCTGCCGCACAGCCTGCCCAGGAACCACCCCGTCAAGGGGGCCAGCCGCGCTGGCCTGACCGGTCCCGGCCGGCTCGGCCGCCTTCCGGAGGACCTGATGCGCCGCGTTCAGGCGCGGACCGAAGTGCTGCACCTGCTGGCTCTCGGACCAGCATTCCAGTTCCGGCTGGCCGGCACGGTAGCCGCCGCCTGGGCGAACGGCCTGGATGCTGCTGGCCGGCGACCGGAGTTGACGGCGGCGCTGACCGGGCGGCTCGCCCCCGCCATCGCTCAATGGCTCGGCATCAGCCCAGACCTGGTATCCGCGACCATGCTGGAAACGCCAGCACCATCCTGGGGCGACCTGGAGGTCACCGGCGACGGACCGGATCAGCGGGTGCGGGCGTCGCTCCCGGTCGGCTGGCTTGCCTCGGTCTGGGCCTGCGGCCTCGCCGTCGTCGATGGCCACCTCGTCGTGGCGGTCGAGGAACCCGGCTGGCCACGGGCGCGAGTCCGCGCGCTTGCCCAGCCAGCAGCGGCCCCGGTCTCGCTGGCTGTTACCGGAACCGACGACGGGATCCTCCCTCGCTGGACCATCGCCTGAGCCTGCTAGCACGCTCCCCACGCTGCCTTCCCCGCACCGGCTTCCCCGCACCGGCTTCCCCGCACCGGCTTCCCCGCACCTGACAGGAGGGATCTCCGATGCGGCGCACTGCGGGCCCGGCCAGGCGGGATCTTGGACGCGGCGCACTGCGGGCCCAGCCCATGCGGCAGCGGCGGACCACTCCCGTCACTCGAGCCACTGACATCGCGCCAGCCCTAGCGGTCACTCATTTTTCGGTAAGATTTTCGCTTAGTGAAGGAATTTCGCCGTATTAGACGAAATCTTTACAGGAAGCGATAATCCTTCAGCAAAACTGGCGGTGGCGGGGCCTGCGCAGGTCACCCGCGCGGCACGTGAGGGCGGAGTGGCTGTTGTTCACCATGCACAATCGACGCGTACCAGCGGGCGTCTCAGGCAGCGTCGCCCGGCGCGATCGACGTTAGGGTTGGCGTCATGGGACACCGTGGCCAGGACCTCGCGGGCCTGCTGCGCCAGGCGGGCGTGGCCCGTGGCGGCCTGGCCGGGCTGGTCGTGGCTCCCGACGGCAGGGCGGCGGTGGCACCTGATTTTCCGGCTCCAGGATCACCGGCGCCCGAATCGGCTGTGCCCGATTCACCGGCACAGCGTGAGGCCGACGCCGGCTGGATCGTGTCGGCAGAGGAAGTCGCACGGGCCGACCAGGAGCTGAGGCCACGCTGGGTCACCTGGTCCGCGGAAACGGCGGCCCGGCTGACGCAGCGGGGCGTGCGGCTGACGACCTGCTGGGATGTCGCGGCGGTGCACCGGCTCCTGTTCGGCGGATGGCTAGCCGATCCCGCCTTGGCCTGGGCGAGCATCCGGGGCCTGCGCATTGACGGCATCCCCACCCGCGGGCCCGGCCAGCTCTTCTCGGCGATCGAGGTCGACGGCGGCCGCGCTGACGACGGCGATGCGGGCGGTGACGCGGACGGCGGCGATGCCGCGGCCAGCGCAAGCCCTGTCGGCCCCGGCGGATACCTGCGGCCGGAGTGGACAGACGGCGGCTGGGCGGACAGCACGGCGGGGATGATCCACTGGGCGCGACTGGCGCTCGAGACGGCCAGCCGGCAGGGCGCCGCGCTGCACGCCGCTGACCCTCCGCAGGCAGCGCCACCGGCCCGCCCGATCAGGAGCATGCGACAGGCGACTGCTCATGCTGAATCGACCGCCGAACTGCTCTGCGCCGAGCTAGCAGCGGACGGCCTGCCGGTGGACCGGGAGGTGGCCGAACGGCTCCTGGCGGGCATCGTCGGCCCGCGGCCCCGGGACGCATCGCAGGCCGCCGGGATCCGCGCCGCGCGAGACGCGCGGGTGCTCCGCCATGCCCCGCAGGGGGTCACCGCCGACCTGCGCAGTCCCCTTCAGGTCAAGGCGCTGCTGAAGTCGGCGGGATTCGACGTGCCGGACACCCGGGCCTGGCGGCTTGAGCAGTTCAAGGACGCCAGCCCGCTCATCGCCGCGCTGCTGGAGTGGCGCAAGGCGGAGCGCATCGCCACCACATACGGTTACGCCTGGCTGGACGCGTGCCTGGGCGCGGACGGGCGACTGCGCGGTTCGTGGACTGGGAGTGACGGGGCAGCCGGGAGAATGACCGCCTCGGCCGGGCTGCACAACATGCCAGCCATCCTCCGCCAGGCGGTGATCGCCGAGGACGGGCGCGTGTTCATCCGCGCCGACCTTGGCCAGATCGAGCCGCGGGTGCTCGCGGCCGTCTCCGGCGACCGGACGCTCATCGCCGCGACGGAAGATGACGACTTGTACCTCCCGGTGGCGCGGGCGCTGAACGTAGACCGGCCGACGGCGAAGGTGGCGATGATCGCGGCGATGTACGGCCAGACCACCGGCCACGGCGGGCAGGCCGCCAAGAGGATGAAGGCCGCCTACCCGGTCGCCATGGCCTACCTCGATGACGCCGATCGCAGGGCCAGGGCCGGCCAGGACCTGCGGACGTACGGCGGGCGCCTGGTCCGGATGTCGGGCGGGGACCCGCCACCGCCGGCCGCTCAGCCGGCCACCGCCCAAACGGCCACCGCCCAATCGGCCACAACACGAGAGACCACTGCTCAGCCGTCCACCGCACGAGAGAGCGCTGCCCGGGTCGCCGCCCGCGGCCGCTACGGGCGCAACGCGATGATCCAGGGCGCGGCAGCGGAACTGTTCAAGATGTGGGCGGTGACGGTGCGGGCGCGCGGGGCCGCGCTGGACGCCCGCATCGTGCTCTGCCTCCATGACGAGCTGCTGGTGGACGTGCCGGCCGGCGACGCGGCCGCCGCCGCGGGCCTCGTCCTTGACTGCCTGGCGGAGACCACCCGCCGCTGGGCGCCCGGCCAGGCCCGCTTCCTCGCCGACATCTCGGCGGTGAGCTGCTGGGCCGACGCCAAGCCCAGCGTCAAGCCTGCCAGCGAAGCTGATACCGTTACGGCAAGTATCGGCTGCCAAGAGGGGGCTTGACTGTGGCGCGTTACCGCAGGGTGGTTGTCAAGCTCAGTGGCGAGGCTCTTTCCGGGGGCGCTGGGATCGGCGCTGACCCCGCCAGCCTCGCCCGGGTGGCGAGCGAACTGCTCTCACTGCACGAGATCGGCGTCGAGGTCGCCGTCGTCGTCGGCGGCGGCAACTACTTCCGGGGACGGATGGCCGAGGGCTGGGGCATCAGCCGCGCTGAGGCCGACAACATCGGAATGCTCGCCACGGTCATGAACGCGCTCATGCTCCGCGGCGCGATGACCGCCCGGACCGACGCGGACGTGCGGGTCATGACGGCGATCCCGATCAATAACGTCGCCGAGCCGTTCATCCGGCTGCGTGCCGTCCATCACCTGGACCGGGGAATGATCGTGCTGCTGGCGGGCGGGATCGGGCAGCCCTACGTCACCACGGACTACCCGGCCGTGCAGCGGTCGCTGGAACTGGACGCGGACGTCCTGCTGGTCGCGAAGAACGGGGTGGACGGCGTCTACGACTCCGACCCCAAGACCAACCCGGACGCCAAGCGCTTCACGTCCCTCACCTACGACGACGCGATCTCGGCCGGCATCCAGGTTATGGACACCAGCGCGTTCGTCCTGGCGAACGAGCAGAACCTGACCATGCACGTGTTCGACGTGGGCGCGGCCGGCGTAATGCGCCGGATCTGCGAGGGCGAGGAACTCGGCACCCGCATCAGCACCAAGTAGCCGGCGCGATGCCAGCGGCCGGAATGCGGGACCTGGCCGGGCTGCCCAAGGCTCACTTGCACGTGCACATCGACGGCGTGGTGCGCGAGCAGACGCTGCGCGAGTTGTGCGCGCTGCGAGGCTGGTCCGCGCCGACGGTCCCGGTGGGCGGCCGCTTCCGTTCGTTCGCTGATTTCATGCAGGTCATCAAGGCCTCCCATGATGTGCTCTCATCCGAAGCGGGGCTGCACCGGATCATCGGCGAGCTGATGGAGGACGCGGCGGCCGAGGGAGTGGCGTGGCTGGAGCTGTCGGTCTGGCCGGGACTGTTCGGCGGGCGGCTGGGAACCGGGCGGGACGCGGTACTTCGCATCCTTGAGGCAGCCCGCGAGGCCACCGCGGGAACCGGCACGAGCCTGGGAGTGATGGTAGCCGCGAACCGGGACGCCGGCCCGGAGGCCGCGCAGGACACCGCCCGGATCGCCGCCGGGCTGGCCGGCGACGGCGTCGTCAGCTTCGGGCTCGACGGGGACGAGGCCGCATTCCCGCCAGCCTTGTTCGCCGGGGCCTTCGCGATAGCCAGCAGCGCCGGGCTGCTGGCCACGCCACACGCCGGGGAACTGGCCGGCGCGGACAGCGTCCGCGCCGCGCTCGAGACCCTGCACGCGGACCGGATCTTGCACGGCGTCCGGGCCGCCGAGGATCCCGGGCTGGTCAGCCTGCTCGCGGCATCCGGGACCTGCCTGGACGTATGCCCCACGAGTAACTTCAGCCTCGGGATCACCGGGCCCGGGAGCCACCCGCTGCCTGCCCTGCTTTCCGCCGGCGTCCGCTGCAGCGTCAACGCCGACGACCCGTTGCCCTTCGGCACCACCCTCCTGACGGAATACGAGCTGTGCAGGACCGAATTCGGGCTGGACGACCAGCAGATCGCCGGCATCGCGACGACTTCGATCCAGG
>Ga0210389_10004055_pt1 | contig 11411 bp, 10 predicted proteins | sample IncBWH28OmetaG_FD_160127 | JGI IMG/M metagenome (GOLD analysis project Ga0210389, IMG submission 160127) | Forest soil microbial communities from Barre Woods Harvard Forest LTER site, Petersham, Massachusetts, United States - Inc-BW-H-28-O ... | reverse complement strand
ACCGAGTTTCTCCGCCAATACTGTATGGCTGAGTTCCCCCGCTCGACCGATACTCGCCAAGATTGAGTACTGAGTAATGGTAATCCCAACCGGCGCTAACGCCGAGTCGTAGAGGGAAGTTAACTTCCGAGCCGCCCTCCGGATATCGGTACAAGTACAAGGACCAAGCTTCGACGGTGGCAAACGATCCTGAAGAACTTCATCCGCCATAAGCCACTAGTTAACGGACACTAACATAAAGCAAGGCAAACCGCAGATGGACACGGATAGACGCAGATAAAGACTCAAGCATAACCGCGAATGGACACGAATTGACGCGAATAGGTCCATTGTGGAATCATGCGGCCAGCCAGCTAATCACCACGCAGCTCTGCATAGGTGCATCCAATCAAAATGGAGCTGACTTTGTGTTTTGACCATCTGCGTGAATCTGTCTCTATCTGCAGGCTACTATCTCTTTTTTCGCGTCCATTCGCGGTTACTCTTGAGTCTTCATCCGCGTCAATCTGCGTTCATCCGCGGTTGGTCTCTTCCGGCTCACGTTGTTGCCTCGGTAAAGGTGGGCAGCATCTGAGGCCGGCGTGCAATGCATAAGACTAACATACTGCCAAGTATACAAAGCGCACCGCTGGTCACGAAAGCCGTGTCATAGGTGCCACTCGTCGTCCGTGACCAACCCGTGGCCAGAGCCGTAGACGCCGCGCCTAGCTGATGAGCGCTCGCAATCCATCCGAAAACGATGGGCGCGCGTTCCCGACCAAATGCAGCTGTCGCAATCCGAATCGTTGGTGGAACCGTTGCAATCCAATCGAGCCCATAGAACACCGCAAACAAAGGCAGACCAAACAGACCCAAGCCAAAGGCAAACGGCAGAAACAATAGGGATAGGCCGCGGAGACCATAATACCAAAACAGTAACCAGCGCGAATCGCACCGGTCCGAAAGCCAGCCCGACATGGTTGTTCCGACCAAATCAAATAGGCCCATCAGCGCCAGTAAACCTGCCGCCCGCGTCTCCGGAATCCCTCGATCGCCGCAGGCTGGAACTAGATGCGCGCCGATGAGTCCGTTGGTGCTGGCTCCGCAGATAAAGAAGGACCCGGCCAACAACCAGAATGTTCTGGAGTGCGATGCATGCCGCAACGTAGAGAAAGCTTCGCTTAAGGGGTTCCGTCTGTGAGTGGGAGCCGGCTCGATGGCTTTGCCGCCCCACGGAGGAATCCCCACATCCACGGGACGCTCACGCATGAGCAAACAGAAGACCAAAATGAGCGTCACCATGAGCCCGGACAGGATGTACGCGCAGATGCGCCAGCCCTGATGCTCGATCAGCGTGCCGAACATGGGCAAAAATACCAGCTGACCGGTGGCATTCCCCGCGGTGAAAATCCCGATTACCGTTCCGCGGTTTTTCACAAACCAGCGGTTAGCCACCGTCGCTCCGAGCGTTAGAGCGATCGAACCCGCGCCGATGCCGACGAACGTGGCACATATCAGCAATTGCCAGATTGCACTCACGCGAGTTATCAACAAGGACGTACAGGTTAGGAGCGCTAGAGCGCCGGCAATGGTTTTGCGGACCCCGTACCGCTCCATCGCCGCGGCCGCGAATGGCCCGGTAAGGCCAAAAAGCCCAATCTGCAGAGCTTGAGCACCGGAGATCTGACCGGCGGACCATCCGAATTCAGCTTCGAACGGCCGAACGAACATGGTTAGCGACGATAACACGCCGGCAGCAGAAACCAGCGTGACGAAAGTTGTTCCGACCACCAGAAAGGGATAATGGCGGCGACTTGGTAGGTTACCCTGGCCGGTTGTAGTATTGGCTATCATTGGAAGATAGAGGCTGAAACCCTAATATGAGTGTATATACACTTATTGAGTAGCCTTTGCTCGGCTGCAAGCGCAAATTTGGTCGGCAGTCTAGCGGGCTGTTAAAAACGGCTCCGTAGGAGCCAGATCTTTATAGCTAGAGACCAAAAATAGGATCAGCTCCGTAGGAGCGAAATTCATCGAGAAACACCCTTTATGCCGCTCCTAACGGAGCTGTTCACCTTTTGCGCTCTCGTAGCTATAAAGATGGCGCTCCTAGGGAGCTGGTTCCGCTTTCTGCGTCTTGAGCTATAAAGATCTGGCTCCTACGGAGCCGTTTTTGAAACTTCCATCTTCGCGTCCATTCGTGTGCATTCGCGGTTCAAATCTGTTTTCCCCGTTGCACTGACGATGACTTCTCTCTACTAATGGGACCGATTTCCGGACAGGACCAGTTCACATGGAGGACTTCCTATTAGCCAGCATCCCGGTGTTGATCGCCATCGTGGCGATCGGTATCACCGCCCTGGTGATTGGCGTACAACTAGCCAAGTTTAAGAGACGCCGCCATCTACTGCAGCACGGGGAGATGGCCGTTGCCCGAGTCGTAACCATTTCTCAGACCGGCACTAGCGTTAACGATGTGCCGGAGATGCGGTTGGTTGTTGATGTGGAACGCGCCGGCGAACAACCACGCCGAATAACCTTCGCGCAATTGATTGACCTGGGTTCGATGCCACGAGCGGGTGAACGGGTTTACGTCATGATAGACCCGAAAGACCCGGACCGAGCCACCCTGGCTCCCTCTCCTACTGGAGCTGGGATCAAGGTCACAACTTCCTCCGCCGATGGCGGTTCACCCGTTGAAGTCGATCTCGGCAACGACAGTGTGCACGATGTGGTCGCGCTTAGTCCCCGACTGCGCGAACATGGCCAACTTGGCATCGCGAAAGTGGTCTCGATCTCGTCCACTGCCACCACGGCTAAGCAGTTAGTGCTTGATATCGATAAGATTGGCATCGCCCCGCGCCGGGTAACCATTACTCAGATTGTCGACGGCGCATCCCCTGACGCAGGAGAACGCGTTTATATCTTGATCGATTCGGAAGACCCGAATGTGGTGGCGCTTCTGCCCGCATCAATGACAAACGGTCAACGGATCCCGGCTATGGCGAACCGGTTAGACCCGTTGGTTCTAGGACCTCAAATTCTTCGGGACGGAGCCAAAGCGACTGGGACCATTGTGTCGGCGATCCAACAGCCGATGAACAACCCGGCGCTAGAAGCCAAAGGCTGCAGCAAATGGCAACTCGTCATCGACGTGAAGCCAGAGGACGGCCCACCTCCCTACCAAGCCACCCTTGTCATCTCATTTACCAATCCGGAAAAAGCCCAGCGCGCCACGCGAATAGGCGCTGACGTCCCGCTGCGTTACGACCCAATGGACCGACAGACATTCGCGATCGACTCAATCGCCATGGGTTACGGCGACCCATACGAAGCCGTCCGCAAGATGATGCTTCCAAACAACTAACGCCGCCATCGCCGGGATCACCGTGAACGGATACCGTGGAGCGCTGCCTCGTTTGCGAGGCCGATGGAAGGTGCGAGGGTACCACTATCATCGAAAGGAGTCAGTCGCGGTATGAAACTCAACGCGGAACAACTCCGGTTGCTTGATGCACGGAGTTATAAATCGGGCTTCTTGGCGGCTACATTAGGCGCACTCACATTTGCAGCCGCAAATTTTTACGGTTTAGCAGCAACTCAACCGACAACAGAGTCGATCTGGCCAACAAACGGGTGGCAGACTTCCATCCCGGAAGAACAAGGAATGGATTCGAGACAGCTAGTAGCGCTACTCGATTTCGGCACCAAGCACAGTCTCGATAGTTTGCTGATAGTGCGGCACGGAAAATTAGTAACCGAAGCCTACTACGCACCGTATACCGCAGCCATTCCTCACGCGGTGAACTCCGTTACCAAGGCGGTTATTAGTACGTTGACAGCGATCGCCTGGAAAGAGGGGCTGCTCGACGCTCCAGACCACAAAGTGCTGGACTTTTTTGGCGCTCATAACATCGCCAACCTCCAGTGATAGGAAGGCGGCGGTTACGGTTCAGAACCTATTGGACATGACGTCGGGCTTCGACTGGACCGAGGGGCTAACCGGCTTCACTTCACCGTTGGCAATGGAACAGAGCTTCGACTGGGTGAAGTTCGTTCTTGATAGACCGATGGCGAATGCACCGGGAGAGGTCTTTTACTATGATAGTGGAAATCCCCACGTTTTATCGGCGATTCTCACTAAACTCACCGGGACAACGGCCTTGGACTATGCAAAAGCCAAGGTCTTTGGCCCTCTAGGAATCGAAGAGGTGTATTGGCGCCAGGATCCGCAAGGCAATTCATGCGGTGGGTACGGACTATATTTGAAGCCGCGCGACATGGCGAAGATCGGTTATCTCTACCTGCGGGACGGCATATGGGAAGGAAAGCAACTGCTTCCTCCAGCTTGGATCGACAAAATTATGCACGCCACGTTGGATATGCACGCGCCTTGGGAACCGGGCCTTCGCTATGCCAACCTTTTTTGGGCCCTTCCCGATAAGCATGTCTACCTGGCGGTGGGTTTTCACCGCCAGGTCATTATGATCTTTCCCGACCTGGACATCGTGGCAGTAACCACGGGTCGCGGGAACTACTCATTCAGCGAATTTCGTTGACCTGGTTATGACCGCAGTAAAATCGAATACCGAGCTGCCTAGCGATCCGGCTGGAGAAAGGCTGTTTGCCGATAAGATAGTTGCCGTCTCAACCGAAAGACCTAGTGCAGTTGGCCCGGCTTCGAAGCTAGCCGCTACTATCTCCGGAAAGGTTTATACATTCCCCAAATGAGCTAGGTGTTAAATCGTTGTCATTGGTCTTGGCTGACGGGCAATCGCATTACACGGTCGAGACCTACGCTCGTAACACTGCCAAATCCGGTCTGACGCTCGCCGGTCCGATCGGACTCGACGGAAATTATCGAAAGGGTAAACCAATCTATCATGGTTTAAGCGAGCGATTGGAGGGGATGCCTCGAGTCGACGCCACTAAAGGAACTTGGCAAGGCGAGAATACGTTCTTGATTGAACGACTCTGTCTCGGGGAAGGCGAACCGCCCGAGCAATGGACTCTCTCGTTTTTCGGAACAAGGGTCAATCTCCTCGCCCGATTCCCAGAGGGCCAAGAAACCTTTATCGAAGGTGAAGCGGGAGGATGACTCCTTCACTGGCTTAGCGAGCGAAGAGCTTGCGTATGCCTCAAGACCTCTGTGACTTGTTACGAAAGCATCCGAGGATTTGCTATTTCCCTCTGGGCACCGCTTCACCGCTTGGTGTTCTTTGCGATTGATCTATCCGCGTGAATCCGCGTTCATCTACGGTTCGGATTGTATTCGCGTCTATTCGTGTCCATTCGCGGTCAACCTGCGTGGCTCTTTTGTTTGTAGGACAGGAGCTCCTTATTCACACCAAGATACATCCGAACTTCCGGCGCCTTTGCACCGATATGCAGTGATTCCGCCTGCTCGATAAGCTCACGGTCGGTCTTCGTCATCCGGTCTTGCTGCAACAGATATTGAGTCCAGGATGGAACCATCACTTCCATGCGAAACGTGTTGTTCCGGGTCGGATCCTCGAACAACTGCCAGCTGTAGGCGCCATTCCGTAGATACACTAACCGCACTTCCCGCATTAACTCGACAAACTTGGCGCCCCCGGCGCGATCGAGTTCGAACTCTTGGGTTACCAAGACCGGCCCATCTTTCGGGTCCGGGCGATACAACATCTTGTAACCGACGTTCATCACCGTCGCCGGCACAGCATTGAGATCGGCGGTCGTCGTGAAGTCGATGGACCAGGGATTACCCAGCAAACCCATTATGACGAGTACAAGCACGATGGCGCTCGCTTGAACCAACAGCGATGTTTGTACTCCCGCCATCGCTGCGATCGCGCCCCAAAGGATCCCACCTAGCGCCATAGCGCCCTGTGACACCATGATCACAGTCGCATTCATGCGGCCCCTCGCCCATCCAGGCATCGCACGCTGAGCCGCTACCCAAAGTTCGGCTGCGGACACAGTCCAAGCGATCCCCGCCACAGCAGCCACTAGGAGAAATAACGGTTCTTCCCGAACGAACGCCATTAGAAACGAAACGATTGCTCCAACTACCGCGGCTAGTCGAGTCAAAGTGTTCGGCGAAAAACGAGCCCGCGCCCATGGTAGAATGACCACGGCAGCGACCACTGAGCCGATACCCATACTGGTAAACAGCAGCCCGAGATTCGAAGGGTTAAGATGCAGTTTCTTCAAACCGACCACAGGCAGCAATGCCGGAATGACAGAAATAAAGAAGGAAAAAATGGCGTTACGGATCAAGACGATGCGGACGTTTTTCGAATAGCGGACATAGCGGATGGCGCTAGTCATCGATTCGAAAAAACTCTCGAGCGGAAGCTTCGAGACCTGCGGCCGCCAGGACGAAACCGCCACCACGACCAGTAGAGCACAGAGAGCATTCAGCAGAAAAACGGTATTAGGTCCGACGAAAAGCAACAGCACTCCCCCCAGAGCCGGACCCGCGATTGCCGAGATGTTCAGCTGTAGTCCGCTCAAGACGGATGCGGAAGGAAGCTGTTCGTTAGAAACCATCTCCGGGACCGCGGCTGAAAACGCCGGGGCGTTGAGCGCGAAGCCCATCCCAATCAGAAATACTGACGCGAGAATGATATAAGGGGTCAGGAGATGAAGCCAGCCCAAGAGCGCGAGCGCGCCGGCACATACGGTCAGCCAAATGTAAGCTGCGGACAGGACCTTCTTGCGATCAACCGTGTCAGCCAGGGCCCCTGCCGGTAGAATAAATAGGAAAAACGGCAGGGTGGATGCCGTCGAAATCAAGGAAAGAAATAATGTCGACCGGCTGATGCTGTTCATCGTCCAGGTGGCAGCCGTGTCGTGCGCAGATACGAACGTACCAGAAACAATCGTAGCCAGCCAGAGCCGGCGAAAAGTCGGGCTCTGTAAAGCCCTCCAGCTTGAAGTTGCCGTCATTTGGAACCGAGCGAGTTACCTATATAAAATACACAAACTGGATTCACCGGCTATCATCGTAGGAATCGCATTATTCGATCGCAACGATCAAATACGATTATGACTCGGTAGGGACGAGCTCCCGCTCGTCTTTTTTGGCCATCGATCGGCATTCCTCAGAACTCCATTACTCCATACGGCTAGGATCGAGAACGAGGACGACGACGAGTACGAGGACGAAGCATCCTATGGTCTGACCCCGACCTCGTCCAAATGCGCCAACAGATCGGCTGGATCCTGATACACCCGATAGGCGCCCGCTCGCTCTAGTTCGTCCGAACCGTATCCCCCGGACAACAGGCCGACCCCAAGCGCTCGGGCTCGCCTAGCGGCTAGCATGTCCCAGACGCTATCCCCGATCACGATCGAGTTGGTGATGGGGGCGCCTAGTTGAGCGGCTGCTTCCAAGAAAAGATGTGGATCCGGTTTAGCGTAACGAACGACGTCGCGAGTCACAACCGGCGTTCCCGGCGCCAGACCGAGCATTTCCAAATTAGGCCCGGCCGTCTCGAGACGGCCGCTGGTGGCAATCGCGTGCGGTACCTTCAAAGCGGCCAGATGACGAAGAAGTTCGCGTGCGCCAGGTAACGGACGAACCGTCTTACCTTGCCGGCTATAAGCTTCCGCGTGCAACCGGCGCAATTCATCCGCTTTTTCGGAATCAATCTGTCCGCCAGTCTCGCGCAGAAGTGCGTTGATAAATAAACCACCGCTCATGCCGATACGGCGATGGATCCTCCACACCGATAATTCTATTCCCGCTTTCTCTAATGCCTCGCGCCACGCCAGGACATGTTGATACACGCTATCCACCAGTGTCCCGTCCAAATCGAACAGAAAAGCCGGAACCAGTGATTCGTTTGCGTAATCGCCCGGTTTTCCGGCAGCAGCTGACTCCGCTCCACCCGGTTCCATAATAAGTTGAAGGATACCTTCGGGACCGTTGCCTGCAACCTGGGTGTTAGTTTACCCGAGGAATGACGTGGAGACCACAGGGTCCGACTGGAGGGGAGCCGCTTTGGTTCGTGCCTTAAAAGCGCGCGATATTCTTCCCAGCGCGAGGAAGGCCAAACAGGGTGTTAAACAGGCGGCTCCCGGGAACGTTTCAACGCGGTGTTAGGTCTCTCGCCACGGTAAGCGGATGAAGAATCCCCGAGCGGAACGATGGACAAAACATCGCGTGCGGTAATTCCCGGGAGCCGCCTGTTTAACACTCTGTTTGGCCTTCCCAGGTCGGGAAGGAATATCGCGGCTTTTTTAGGCACGTTCCAAAGCGGCTCCCCTCCATTTGATACGCTGCGACTTAGCCAGGGTTAAGACCCTGGGCTATGATCTACTACCGGTCCGCGGTAGACTTCTCCACTATGTCCACCCTCCCCATCCCCGCCGGATACAACACGGTCACTCCCTACCTAGCGGTTCCGGATGCCCAGAGCCTGATCGATTTCATGGTCAAAGTTTTCGATGCCAAGGAACGGGAGATAATCAGAAAACCGGACGGCCAAATCAGACATGCAGAAGTTCAAATCGGAGATTCCATCATTATGCTAGGAACCACGTCATCCACCTACGGCAACGCCACGGCCACACTTTACGTCTATGTTGATGACGCTGACGCCCGTTACCAAAGAGCCCTCGAAGCGGGCGCAACTTCAATCAGTGAACCCGCCAATCAGTTTTACGGCGATCGTCACGCTGGGGTAAAAGACACCAACGGTATTAGCTGGTGGATCGCCACTCACTTCGAGGATGTTCCACCCGACGAACTGGCGCGACGAGCGAAAGCCGCCATGGAGAAGAAATAGACTCTAAAATCTGCGTAATCTGCGGATTGTAAGGCCTTCAGAGGTGGGATGAGGCTACTTAAGCGTTTCTTCGCCTTTGGCCGTGATTTTACCCAAGCCTTCGATGGTCTCGGCGGTGGCATAAAGCTCTCCGTGCACCAGTTCTTCCGCGTCTAACATGCCCCACGCCTGGGCAAACTCGCTCGGGGCAATCCCACCACATTCTTTCCAGATCGTGTTAAGATTGATATTGGTTTCCTGAACTTTCTTCGCCTTCGCCAGGCGGTCCAAGATTAGGCGTTCCACGGGTTCCATTGGTCTAAGATACTCTGTTAGCCTCAGCTCCGCCATCGTGTTGACCAATTACACAAACTTCCTGTTCTCGGCCGCAGGTCAGTTTTCAGCTCTATCTTCTATTACTCCCAAATGCCGCGTGGCAACTCCCACGTCTCACTTCTCACCAATCACTGCTCACCTCTCACGCTTAGATGAGTGCTCCCTAGAACGCGAAGACCGAGCTCCGGGGAGGATTGGCGATTTCCTTCGGCGTACGGCGAAAAAGCCGCTTAAATTCCCGGCTGAATTGCGACGGGCTTTCATAGCCCACCTGATGAGCCGCCTCAGCCACCGGAATACCGCCAGCAATTAGCGCTTGCGCCTTATGCAGCCGGATAGTTTGCAGATAGTGCAACGGCGACTTCGAGGTGACTCCCTTGAAATTCGCGTGAAAGGTCGAAACGCTCATTGAAGCCTCGCTAGCCAGCGAAGCCACATCGAGGTGCTCATGATAGTCGGAATGGATCCGGCGAAGCGAACGCGCGATCTGGCTAAAGTTGCTGCGGGGCGTAGCCAGCGCCCTGAGAGCATCGCCCGGTTTATCGCATAGTACCCGGTAAATGATTTCCCGGATTATGGCCGGTCCCAGGACCCGGCTTTCCACCGGAGATGGTAAACATTTCGCTAAGCGCAAGGCGGCATCGGTTAGCTCGGGCGTAAGCGGCGAGGATTCGATCCCTCGAGGCAGAAATGATGTTGCCGGCCACGGTGTGTCCCATCCCAGGAGAATCTCAGCCACGGCGACGGGTGATACCCGAATCGCTAATGCGAGCATCGGCTTCGTTGAAGTTCCCACGGTCTCGCAATCAAACGGAAGCGGAACCGACAGCACGAGATAGTTCCGCGAATCGTAAAGTCCGACGGTTGTCAGTTTCACCTCCTGGTGACTGCGCTCAAAGAGTTTGACGTTGAGTTCATCCTCTAGATCCCGGATTTGACGGCTTAGCGGCGGCTGAGAGACGTTCAAACGTTCAGCAGCTCGTGAGAAGTTTAGTTCCTCGGCAACGGCAATGAAATAACGCAGATGGCGCAGTTCCATCGGTGTTTCGGCTTCCGCAGACCGTAATACCTTTCGGGAATCACGTCAGGTCTAAAAGAGTATTTCCGCAAAAATCGAGGCCCTAGGAAGCTTAGAAAGAGAATCATACATTCTATGAAAGCAATTGTGATCCATGGCTACGGCAGCCCCGAGGTATTGAAGTACGAGGACTATCAGGACCCAGTTCCAGGTCCAGGTGAGGTGCTAGTGAAGGTAGCTGCATCCAGCGTTAATCCTTTTGATTTCAAGGTGCGCTCCGGTGCTATGAAGGACTTTATTCCCCTAACCTTCCCAGCGGTTCTCGGGATAGACGTTTCGGGCACGGTCGAGTCCGTAGGTCCGGGAGTAACAACATTTGCGCCGGGCGACAAGGTGTTCGCTATTGCATCTCAAGCCTACGCTACCCGCTGCTTGGTGAAAGCGACAGTTTTAGCGAAGATCCCGGAAGAAGCAGACTTGGTTGAGATGGCGGCGCTTCCGACCGTCACGACAACAGGTGGACAGTTAGCTTCTCTCGCGCTGGATGGAAGATCGGATGCGACCGTGCTGGTGACCGGTGCTGTCGGGAATGTAGGTCGGTCTGCCGTTTATATCGCGAAGAGTCGCGGCGCAAGAATTGTCGCTGGCGTTCTGAAAAGACAGTTTACCAAAGCGCAGGCCATCGGAGCCGACCAAGTCGTCGCGTTAGACGATCCTCAGGCAGTCGAAGCGCTCGAACCAGTCGACGCCGTCGCGGACACGGTTGGTGGTGAAACCGCTGACGCAGTGATCAAGAAAGTCAAATCGGGCGGCATCTTCGCTTCTGTTTTGGGACCGCCCAGCGCGGCGGCAAGTTATCCCAAGGTACAGCTCAAGCCAATGGCGGTCACTCCAGATCCGGTCCTTCTTCTTGAAATGGTGGAGGCCCTGCAAAAAGGAGCATTCTCGATTCCTTTAGGCCAAAAGTTTGCTTTGGCTGATGCGGCCAAGGCGCACGCCGCCGCCGAGAAAGGTAGCGCAGGAAAGATTCTCTTAGTGATATGAAGTCGATAACCTAGAACCTAGAACCTAGAACCTAAAACCTAAAACTTAGAACCTAGAACCTAGGACCTGATGGAGTTTCGACACCTGCGTTACTTCATCGCGGTCGCCGAGGAGTGCAGCTTCTCGCGCGCTGCCGAAAAGTTGCACGTGTCACAACCACCTCTTAGTCGACAGATCCGTGATCTTGAAGCCGAGTTGGGCGTTAAACTACTTGAACGAAATCGCCAGGGGGTTCGGCTCACTCGCCTCGGCACCGTTGTTCTGGCCGGAGTGCGCGATGC
>Ga0210389_10004053_pt1 | contig 11417 bp, 11 predicted proteins | sample IncBWH28OmetaG_FD_160127 | JGI IMG/M metagenome (GOLD analysis project Ga0210389, IMG submission 160127) | Forest soil microbial communities from Barre Woods Harvard Forest LTER site, Petersham, Massachusetts, United States - Inc-BW-H-28-O ... | reverse complement strand
CGGCCACCACGGCCCAGATGCAACTGCTGCGATACCTCGATCGCTTGCCGGCGCAGTTTCCGCCGCGGTTGGTGCGGGTGCGCGATTTCATCCAACGCAATGCTGCCGAGGACTTGCTGATCGCACTGTCTCTGCAGCACGCTGGCGCAACTCCATTCCCTGAACTCAACCTGCTCGCCTGGAGGCCTTTCGCGGTTCCGGAAACCGGCGCGGAGTGGTATCTGCGGGTTCGAGATTTCCTGTACCGGTTTGGGGACTAGACCCAGTCACACAGTTTGGAATTATTTTTTGGGAGCAAGTACCGTATTTCACCCACGTACTTCCTTAGGGCACTATACAGCGAGAACATTCCGTGGTAAGAATGAGGTGTAGCAACCAGCGGGTACCGGAATCCGGGCAGTAGGATTGTAGCTGAGATTCTCGGGCACTGCTGTTTTCTCCATTTAAACAGCAAGCGCGATTCGTCCCAGGACTCCCCGTCTGTACCGGGCGATATCGAACTGAAAACAGGGGCTTTAGATCCGCATGGACTCCGATCGAAAGTACCGCCAGCGTGGGTACTATGACAATGGTAGTACATCCAATGGAAATGAGAACAACGGGACACCACGCCCCAAGCCGTCGGGACCGCGTCCGCCCATTGACATCACCGGGCCCCGGCTACCCAGACTCGTCCAGGCTGTAACGGCTTCGCGCTGTTACAACTGCTCGACGACACTGCCGCCGGAAACTGTTTTTGAGAGCTTGTGCCCGAAATGCTCGGTGGCGTTGCATTGCTGCAAGCAATGCTCGCACTTCGAACCATCTACCCGCTTTCAGTGCACGAAGCCGATTCCAGTCCGGATTCCGCTGAAGGATCAGGCCAACGTCTGCACGTTGTTCTCGCCGCGTGTCACGGTGGCGCGGGAGGCGACCTCGACGCAGGGAAGCCGGCCAATACCGGGTGCCAACACGCCTCCGCCGCGCAATGCCAACGACGCGCGGGACGCCTTCGACCGGCTCTTCAAGAAATAACGCCTGAAAATCGGCTGAAAAACCCGTTTCCGTACGAAAAAACAAAATCCTTCACAGTTGTTTCGTTTCTAACTCACCGTTCTGTAACGAGTGCCGGTTTACAACGGGGGCATGAGGTGCGATCTCCACGTTCACACCGTGCACTCGGGTCAGTGCACCGTCCCCGGACTCAACCGCGTCTGTAAGGAGTCCTACAACGATCCGCGCGCGCTATACGAACGGCTGAAGCAGCGCGGCATGAACCTTGTCACGGTTACCGATCATGATTCCATTGATGCTGCGGAAGAGTTGCGGCATCACCCGGATTTCTTCTTGAGCGAGGAAGTCACCTGCACCATGCCCAGCGGCACGGAGATGCACGCGGGTGTGTATGGGATGGAGGAGCACGATCACATCGAATTGCAACGGCGCCGTCACGATATCGAGAGTTTGCTGGCCTATGCTGTGGAGCAGAGATTGTTTGTGACGGTAAATCATCTCTATTCGAGCCTCACTGGCCCGCGCACGGAAGACGATTTCGCCATTTTTGCGCGGGATTTTCACGGTGTCGAAACAATTAATGGGCAGATGCTGGCGTGCGCCAACAAACTGGCGAGCGAATTCGCCCGGCGGTTTGCCAAGCCCGTCGTCGGCGGCAGCGATTCCCACACACTGGCCGGCGTGGCGCGCACTTTTACCGAAGTGCCTGGCGCGCGGAACGCGCAGGAATTCCTCGCCGGGTTGCGGCGGGGGCAGAGCGTTGCGGCTGGCGAGTCGGGCGACTACCTGAAACTGACGTCCGCCGTCCTTTCCATTGGAGGGTCGCTTTTTCGCGAAAAGCCGTGGTTCACGCTGGGCGTAGGACTTTTCGCTTTGGCGCCTGTGGTGACGCTGGGGAATTATTTCCGCGAATTGGCCTTTGCGTGGTATTGGGGCCAGAAGAACCGGCCGCAGGATCCGGTTGGCGTTTCCGCTGAGGCGGCGTGATGACGTTCGCGCGAGCTAAGTCGACGCTGTTTGCGCCGGACAACAATCTCATGCGCCGGCTGAATCGGTGGCGCGCCCCGCGGTGGTTTCGCTGGTGGATGCTGGCAGCTACCAGGGCTGGTGACGGCTGGCTTTGGGGACTCGTTGGGATCGCGGTGCTGCTTTCGCCGGGCTCGGAGCGCTTTCGGGCCGTGGAAGCGGCAGGCTGCGCGGTTGCATGCGGCATTCTGCTCTTTCACTTCTTGAAGCGGAAGGTCTGCCGCGTGCGTCCAAAAGATATAGAGCCCCATTGCTGGGCGAAGATCGTGACGCGCGACAAGTTTTCGTTCCCGTCCGGTCATTCGACTACGGCGTTTGCGGTGGCGCTTTCCATCGGCTCGTTTTATCCCGAGATCATGCCGTTGTTGCTCTTGCTGGCGGCAAATGTGGCTATCTCCAGGGTGATTGTGGGGATGCATTTCCTGAGCGACATACTGGCAGGATCGGGAATCGGCGCGCTGCTGGGTTATGTCGCGTTTCGCTTCGCGCGTTGATCTGCGAGAGACTCCAGGCGCATGTCCTGGGTAGGTTCGCGACGCGCGCGCTTCCTGGGCGGGAGCTTCCGAGAGGGGGCTCCCTCGCTCCTGGGGCAGCGCAAATTCCGGAGAGTACGCCGGTCCGATGCCGTACGACAAGCTGTATTCGGCACCGTGGCGCAGGCACTCGTGCCTGCCGCGCCGGGACTCATCCCGGCGCATGGTGTGTGAGAAGTGCAGGTTAGCGCTAGGTTAGCGCCAGGCTAATGGCGGAACTTGGGCGTTGCCACGCGGATTGCAGTCATGGCGGACGATCCCAATTGTAACGAAACCGCTCCCTCCTGGTTCAAGGCAAAACAGGTCCGTTAACGACGGCTCGAGTCAAGCGGTTATTGATCGATTGCGTCGAACTTTCGACTCAAAGCGACGTATTCATCGGAGATGCAAATTGCTCTCTTTGTACTTCCGGTCACCGCGCTGGCATTTTTCGCCACGCCTTTCGCCTCTGCGGACGGGCACTTCGATCGGACTCTGAAGGTTTCAGGGCCGGTCGAACTCGATGTTTCGACGGATTCCGGCGGGATTGTTGTAACGACGGGGCCGGCGGGCCTGGTTCAGATCCACGCCATTCTGCGGGCTCGCAACGGCTGGCTCGCGACATCCGGCAGCGAGGCGCGGATTCGGGAAATCGAGCGGAACCCGCCCGTGGAACAAATCGGTAACCGCGTGCGGATTGGGAGTCTTCACGACCCCCTTCTGTCGCGCGGCGTGTCCATGCGGCTTGAAATCCAGACACCCGTGGACACGCGATTGCGCGCCGCGGCAGATTCCGGCGGGATCCAGGTTGATGGGATTCGCGGTCCAGCGGAGTGCAAAACAGATTCCGGCGGTATCGAGGTCCGGCGCGTCGGCTCCGATGTTCGCGCCAGTGCCGACTCCGGCGGTATCCACATTCGCGATGTCAACGGAGCCATCGTGGCGCAAGCGGATTCAGGAGGAATTGAAGCGTACGACATCGCAGGGTCGATTGAAGCGCGCACCGATTCGGGTGGAATCCGGTTGTCCCAGACCAAAGCCGCTGCCATCCGCGCGCAGGCAGACTCGGGAGGTGTCCAGGCGACCCTCGCGCCAGGGGCTGGTTATGATATCGACGTTCACACGGATAGCGGAAGGATTTCGGTTCCGGAGATGACATTGCGGCAAGAGATCTCTCGCCACCATATTTCCGGTAAAGTTCGCGGAGGAGGGCCCGCAGTAACAATGCGGGTGGATTCGGGTACGGTTTCGATAAACTAAGCGCAAGCCATTAAGGCTGGGTTCGGTTACACTTCTTCGTCGACGGTGATTTTCAGTGCTTTCAGGAAGCGCTGATCCTGCGTGGTAAACCGAACTTTTCCCGACGATCCAACCTCGGTCGGTTCGTCCATGGCTTCGCCATCGACCGAGTCTTCGTCGCGTTTATTGAACCCGATTGTTGCTTCCAAGACAAGGAAGACATCATAACCGGCGCGTTTGATCTCGCCGATCGCCTCCGCAATACGTTCGGAGTCGGAAAGCGACTCGTTAATCGCGTTTCCCAGATCCTGCATCAGGCTTTTGAGCCGTTCTTCCATTCTGCCCCTTTCATCGGCCCTGGGCGTCCCGGGCAATTCCCTAATCCTGTGATGCAACTGCAGGGCCATCGGTTCCGTGACCTTTACGAACAGAACAAATGTTCCCTTGATTGTACAGTCGGTTGCTGCCAGGTACAAGTCTAGCTTTTGGTAGGATGAAACCGTGCCCCAAAAAGACTTGGCGCGCCAGGCGGGGAAGTTCGTCAAACACGTGCTCCCGGCCGCGGTAAAACCCGTCCATTCGCTGTGGCACGAGATCCTGGGCTTTATTTTCACCGTCTTCGCGGTCATCCTCATCGTCGACGTCGTGCGCAAACGCGCCACAATGGACCCCAAGACGCTAATCCTCGTCGTTCCACTAATAGTGCTGGGGTTGGTCTACGGCGTTTCATCGTTTTTGAAAGCCCGCCGCATTTCTCGCTCCTGAATCCATGAAAACGCCGGAGAGCCCGGGCGAGTTTCCGTACACTCGCGGCATCTACCAGGACATGTACCGGACCAGGCTCTGGACCATGCGCCAGTACGCCGGCTTCGGAACCGCCGAGGAGAGCAACCGGCGCTATCGCTACCTTTTGAGCCAGGGTACCACCGGACTTTCGGTGGCCTTCGACCTCCCGACGCAAATGGGTCTGGATCCCGACCACCCCCTCGCGGCGGGAGAAGTGGGGCGTGTGGGCGTGTCCATCGCGTCACTTTCGGACATGCGTAAGTTGTTTGAGGGCATAAGGTTGGACGAGGTCTCGACCTCCATGACGATCAATTCCACTGCGGCGATCCTGCTGGCGCTCTATGTTCTGGTCGCCCATGAGCAGGGTGTGGATGCCTCCAAATTGACCGGAACCATACAGAACGACATCCTGAAGGAGTACATCGCACGCGGGACCTACATCTATCCTCCCCGGCATGCCATGCGGATCATTACGGATCTCTTTGCCTGGGCGCGGGCCGAGGTGCCGGAATGGAACGTGATTTCCATATCGGGATACCATATTCGCGAGGCAGGATCGACAGCGGTTCAGGAAGTGGCTTTCACGTTCGTCAATGCCATTGCATATATCGAATCCGCCGTCGCCGCAGGCATGGATGTGGATTCATTTGCACCGCGTCTTTCGTTTTTCTTCAATGCCCATTCGGATTTTCTGACGGAAATTGCCAAATTTCGCGCCGCCCGGCGCATCTATGCGAAATTGATGCGCGAACGCTTCGGCGCCGCCAGTGAACGATCCTGCATGCTGCGTTTTCACACGCAGACCGCGGGCTCTACGCTGACCGCGCAGCAGCCGGAGGTGAATGTGGTGCGCACCACGATCGAGGCGCTGGCGGCAGTACTGGGTGGTACGCAATCTCTGCACACCAACTCAAAGGATGAAGCGCTGGGACTTCCGACTCCGGAATCGGCGCAGCTCGCGCTTCGTACACAGCAGGTGATTGCTTATGAGTCCGGCATCACTACCGTGCCCGATCCGCTGGGCGGCAGCTATTACATCGAAGACCTCACGGACAAGATCGAAAAAGATGTGATGGACTACATTCGTCGCGTCGATGAAATGGGCGGCGCCCTGAAAGCCATCGAAGTGGGCTTTATTCAGGGCGAAATTCAGAGCGCTTCGTTCGAATTTCAGAAAGAAATCGAAGAGGGCCGCAGAATCGTTGTCGGCGTCAATCGCTTCCGAAGCGAGGAACCGCAGAAGGGGCCGGTGTTCCGCATCGATCCGGCAAATGAACGCGCACAGATGGAAAACGTTCGGCAGCTCAGAGAGGGCCGGGACGCGACGGAGTGGAAACGCAGCATCGGCGATCTGGAAGCGGCGGCGCGCGGCGGCGCAAACCTGATGCCGCGGATCCTCGCGGCCGCCGCCGCATATGCCACCGTGGGCGAAATCTCCGATACGCTGCGACGCGTGTTCGGCGAATACCGTGAGGCTGTGTAGACGCCTGGCGTCAGGCGATCGCGGCTATGGCGAAATCCGTAACCGGAACGTACGCCGCAGCCGGCACGTAGACGAACTTTCGTTCACGCAGACCGAACTTGTGCATCAGGCGGCCGACATGATCCTGGTCGTAACGGATCCCAAACTGCCGTTCGATGGCAATGGCCAGACGCGCTGTGGTCCAGCGATCATGGTCGAAACCATGAGCTCTCGCGCCATCCACATACATCTGGCGGATCGCTTCCACCTGATCGGGCCTGAGCCTGCATGGCCGTCCTGTGGCGCGCCGCCGGCGCATCCCTTCGAAGCCCTGACGGACGATCGATCGATGCCAGCGCGATGCCGTAGTACGGCTCACGCCATACCTGCGGGCGACGTGTGATTGAGTGGCGCCGTTGAGCAGATCCCTGGCGGCTGCCAATCGGCGAGTTTCCATATCTTCGCGTGTCAGAGAGCTTTGCGGGGCAAGCATCATCTCAAATACGCGCGGAGTTAATAGACCAGAGCACCTTCAGGATACAACAAGAAACATACGGCTGGCAAATTGTTTTTATTGCTTATTGCTGTTTCGGGCCTTGTTACGAGCATCTGTGTGGACCCGGCGCGACAGCATTGTCTGCAGCTCAGCGCCGAGTTCCATGGTGAGAATTGAGGCAGCATCCGCCCATTTGCCTCGCACCATGTGGACGTCGTGGTGGCCGGACCTGGTTGGGATAAATGTTGCACAAAGGCAAGCCAGGAAAACGGTGATTGCCAGCACGATGCAAAGCGGTCGAAATTCTGTCCGCATGCCTGTGTATACGGTGCACGGCGGCTTTGGTTACGCGACAAAAACAAAGGCCGGGCTGAGTTGTTCTCAGCCCGGCCCCTGGGAATGACTGGGTAGCGGCTCAGTGAACGTATTCGATTCCGACCGTGGGGACGATATCGTTCAGGAAACTCCCGAACTTCACTCCGGGAGCGGGCGTCAGAACCTGAGTCGGGAACGGCGACATGAAATCCCGTACTTCGGCCCGCAGGGCGAGTCTCTCCGAAAGCCGGTATGTGAACCCGCCGCCGGCGCTGACCAGCGGTTTCATTTCCTGAGTTTTGGTGAAGTAGCCGTATTGGCTGAGGGGCTGAAATGCTTCCTCGGTTCCCGTTCCGCGGAAGAGCTTGATGCCGCCGCCAACCGCGGCGTAGAACTGCGCGCGCGACTCGCTGTTGTTGAATCGGTACGCGACATCGTAATGAACCGCATGCGCATTACCTGCGAAGGTCGCGGTCTGGCCGCCGCCTGCGAGGCGCAGATCGCTCTGGAAGAATTCATAGCGCATTTCGCCGCTGAAGTGGGAGCCGAGACGCTGCGATACGAAAGCGCCGGCCACGAATCCGGGTGAGAAGCCGGCGGTAGCGCCGCTGGCCGGCACGCTGTTGAGAAAACTGCCGCCTCCGACGGCGCCGAACTCCCACTGCTGGCCAAACGCGGCGGTGGCGCACATCGCGAAAATCGAAACTGTAAGAACTCGCATCAGAAGACTCCTTTTGTTGGTTATTTGGTCACTACGCGCAGCGGGACAGAGGTTGTCGCGCCACCCTGATTGATCGCAAGAGGAACCGTGAGACCTCCCGGCACTCCCGTGGGCACATAAGCATTGATCTGATAGACCCCGACTTCGCCGGGAACAAGACCGGCATAAGACACCGTGAGTGGAACCCCGCCCAGAGTCACCTCAGGCTGAATCGCCGCCGACGCGAGAGGGGAGGAAGGCGCGGCGTGCCCTTCGATGGCGGCGGGCGACGTCGGGCCCATACCGGTGAGGTAGATCGTCACCCAGTCCTTGGGATGGATGGGATTCGTGGGGGTCACGAGCTGCCCGTTGTCGGCTCTGAAGATGGTGGCGAGGCCTGTCTCGGACCCGGCGATACCGGCCAGAAAGACGCTCGGCGCGGCAGGCTGCACGGTGAACAGGAAGTTACTGCTGACGCCCGTGGGCGTGTGGACGCTCAGTGTCACACTGCCCTGGATGCTGTAAGGAAGCTGCGCGTTGACCTGTCCCGGCGATACGAATAACAGCGGAAGAGGGGCGCCATTCGCCATCAGGCATGCGTCGCCCAGCGAGGTCGCCAGCGGCAGTTGCCCGCCCGCCATGACTGCCGGACTCAGGTTGCTGCCATAGATACTGACCCATTCGCCTGGCGCGACTGACGCGTTGCCATCGGCCGCGCTCACCAGACCCGAGACTACTGGCGGCGGCACGTTCGGATAGCTTGCGGACATCATGGTGAAGCCGGAGGTGGTCAACACCGCTACCGTGCCCGCGCTCGGGAACGGCGCGACGGTCCGGGTGAAGCTCATTGCGGAGACCGAACCGGAAGTTGTGCTGCTACCGCTGCCCGTGCCGCCGGTTCCAGTGCTGCCTGACGATGAACTGATGACCGTCGGCAGAAGGGGCGCTTCGGACATCGACACGGAACTGGTGACTCCGTTTTGCAGCGAAGAGAGCTGTTCGAGCAGACCGGGCGAAGACGATGAAACCGCCGACGCAAGATAACCGCCCTGCCCGGTGAAAACGAACCCGGAAGACGGCCCGGATGGAGGCGACAGTGAGCCGGTAGGTACGAGCGATGCGTCGAACGCAGTGTTTCCCACGACGTAGGTATTGAAGTCGGAAGCGGCAAACGCACCGGAGAGCGCCTGCAGATCGGCGCGCGACGCCACAAAGCTGTTTGCAGCTGCCGTGTAGAGCATCAGATTCCCATCGGGCGAGGCCAGCAGGACGTTGCCCCCGCCGGGAGATGCAGTAAGCACTCCCGTCTGCAAAACTTTGTTTTGATAAACGCCCAGAGAAGGCAATGCGGTGGCAACGCCGGACGCGAAATTGATGGTATCCACAGTGCCCGTGCCATTCGCTTCGTTGCGCGCGAGCACGAGCGTGGCCGCGTTCGAGGCCGCGATCGAGCGCGCATAATGGCCGCCGGGCAGAACGATCGGAGTCACCTCCGCCAGCGCGTTGAGATCGTAAACGGTCACCAGTTGCGAATTGTCGTGCCCCACCAGAAGGAAGTTCTGATCGCGTGTCAGCGACATCATTGTGGGCGTGGTGGCCGTCCGAAAAGTGGCGATCAAAGTCTGCGAGGTTGCATCGAAAACCAGAACCTCGTTCTTGTCCTGACGCAGAATGTAGATGCGGTTGCGCGCAGCGTCAGGAAGAATATCCGTGAGTAGGCCCGGTTGATCGATCACCGTGCCGTGCTGGCTCGGATCGGGCTTGTTGACCACCAGACGGACCGCCGCCGGATGATTCACCGCGGTACCCGAAGAGAGGTTGAGCATGACAGCCGTCGTGCCCGCAGCGCTGAAAACCGTCGGATCCACGCGAACCGTCACCTTGCCCGGCGTGGTCCCCGAGGATGGCGAAATCGTGACTCCGGCCTGCCCGCCCGCACTGATCGAGAAATCGGTCTGTCCGCCGCCTGGATCGGTGATCGTCAGGCTCTGCGATAGCACGCCGCCGCTGCAAAAATTGGTGGCGACGAAGATGTCCTCCTGGCTGGAAAGCAACCGATGATAGTTGTTCAAGGACCCGACCGGCAGGATCATGACGCCGCTTTCGGAGATCGCATATAGCATCGTTCCGGCCGAGTTCAGAAGGGCGTGCCCCGTCATGTCTTCCGGCATCGTGATGCGGTCGCGCACGGTGAGGTTATCCGCGTCCATGATGAGTAGGGAGGGCGTCTGTGAGCCGCCCGCCGATCCCGGCGGACCCGTCGGCTGAAACGTATCCGGAAACTGGCCGTAGATGGTGTTGTGCGCCGAATCGACGGCGGCGCCCGTGATGTTCGCTGATGGCAGCACGTTCGGATAACGGCCCTGGATGTAACCGCCGGCGTTGAGCAGGCTGTATCCGATCATGGCCGTGGAGCCGTCTGCGGATGAACTGACGCGCGCCAGCAGCGAAGGCGAAGAGGTATAGATCAACGCGGCGATGCTCCCCGCTCGTGCGTTATAGCGATAGATCATCTGCGTTCCCGTGTTGGCCGAGCCAATGCCCCACACAGTGTTTCCATCTGCGGACGTGGAGAGCGCGGCTTGCAGAATCTGGCCCGGGAATGTCGCCGGGGCTACCGGAATCGTATTGGCGAGGTTCGCAAAGCTGGTCAGTACGGTGGTTTGGCCCGAGGCCGGATCCATCGTCAGGACGTTCGTGGTGGTGACAACGATCGCCTGGCCATTGCCCGTGAATGCAACGGCGAGAGGTGGATTGGTCAGGTTGAAAATCTGGCGGGAATTATCGGCCAGATGGATCGACGTGACAATATTCGAACCCTGCGGCGAAGTCGTGCCGTTCCCATAGTGGGCGATCAGTAGATATTGCGAGCCCGGGGAAAGCGCGATGGAGCCGGGGTTCGGCGCAACGTTCAACGATGAGTGAATCGTGTTGTCGGAGACGGACAGGATGTCGATGGTGTTGCTGCCGAAGTCGGCAATATAGAGCAAACCATTCTTTTCATCGAGAGCAATGTCGGACGCCGTTCCCCCAATGGCAACGACCGATCCGAAGACCGGAGCCGTCGCCGCCGCACAGGTTCCGGCCGCGAGAGCCAACGCCGGAAGCAATACCAAAACCGATGGCCGAGGCATAGATAGACAGGTATACGAAATTCGATTTAATCAGCTGAAATTCGAGCAAACAACGTTCGAAAAAGATAGTGTTATCTCCGGTGGAGTTTTCTCCGGTAAGTTTTGTTTACAAAGGTTAATTGAGGGCCCGATTGCTTACGGTTTGGCTCAGAGAGCGGGATGCGTGTGTTATGAAAAGGTTGAGACCCGCTTGGATATCGCAACACCGCGTTCTGCCGCGACTTTTGATGAATGGGACAGAAAAGAGGGCACCCCCGGGCCCATGGGCGTCACCTGGGTGCCCTCGCTGGAGGCGTGGAACTTCGCCCTCTATTCGCGCCGTGCCACGGGTGTCAGCCTTCTGCTGTACACGGCGGAAGACCAGGTAACGCCGCTCATTGAATACCGGCTGGATGTCCGCGCCAACAAATCCGGCAGAATCTGGCATTGCTGGATGCCAGCCGACCGGGCAGAGGGCGCGGCTTATTATGCCTGGCGTGTGGAAGGGCTCTACGATCCCAATGCGGGCTACCGGTTCGATTCCGACAAGATTCTGCTCGACCCATTCGCACCGGCGGTATTCTTCCCGCCGCGATACGACCGCCAGGCCGCCTGCCGCCCGGGACCGAACGACGGGCGCGCGCCGCTTGGCGTTCTGCCCAGGAAGGCGCCGCGAAAACTGTTCCGGAACGAGCCTGACACTCCCAGAGCCAGCCACGATTTGATCGTCTACGAGCTCCATGTGAAGGGGTTCACCATGCGCGCGAACTCCGGC
>Ga0210389_10004052_pt1 | contig 11417 bp, 10 predicted proteins | sample IncBWH28OmetaG_FD_160127 | JGI IMG/M metagenome (GOLD analysis project Ga0210389, IMG submission 160127) | Forest soil microbial communities from Barre Woods Harvard Forest LTER site, Petersham, Massachusetts, United States - Inc-BW-H-28-O ... | reverse complement strand
GCGCCACGGACGGCGTCCGTGACCCCAGAAGCGGGCCGCCGAGACCTGATCGCGATCCGAGAGATACAAAGACGGCTCTTTACGTAGACGCTGCTTTGGGTTAACACTTAACCGGTATAGCCCACCTGTTCAGCGGCGGCATCGGGACGGACGGAACGAAAGAGTCTTTCGGTCCGAAACAGTGACGCCGCACTCAGAACGGACAAAACGCCCCAGGTGAGGTGCCGTCTCGGGAGCGGTCAGCGCGCTGCATTGGCATGCGACCGCCGTCTCTACCCCTTGATGGTGCCGGCTCCCGGGGTCATCGCAGGACTTTGCTAGTGAGGAGGCAGGAGCAGGTGAGAACTACAAGGAGTAGGACGGGCAGGCGGTGGCGGTACGGGACCGCCGCCGTTGCCGTGCTCACGCTCGGTGTCGCGAGCGCGTGCAGCAATAGTTCGTCGAGCAGCCCGGCGGCGACGGGTTCGTCGTCAGCGTCGGCATCGGCATCGGGGGCAGCCGGCAGCGGCGCGACCCTCAGTTTCCCGAGGGCCGAGACGCTCTACACCAGCGGCACGGCCTACGGGCCGCCGGTGAACTGGAACCCGCTCGACACCGGTGCGTTCGCGACCGGTACGCAGGGGCTCATCTACGAGCCGCTGTACCTGTACGACCCGATCAAGGGACAGTACGAGCCGTGGCTCGCCACCGGCGCTGAGGCGTCCGGCTGGCAGGGCAGCACGTACGTGATCAACGTGCGTCAGGGCGTCAAGTGGAGCGACGGGCAGCCGATGACCGCCGCCGACGTCGCCTACTCGATCAACCTGGCGCGCACCAGCACGGCCGACCCGTACTCGGCCAACGTCGCCACGGTCAAGACCGCGACCGCCAGCGGCAACACGGTCACCGTGACCTTCAAGGGCACGCCCGGCTACACCGAGTTCACGGACTACCTGTGGAAGGCCCCCGTCCTCCCGCAGCACATCTGGTCCAAGATCCCGGCCAGCAAGATCGCCACCGACGCCAACACCCACCCCGTTGGCACCGGCCCGATGACCCTGGACACCGCCAACACCCAGGAAGTCGCCTACCAGACCAAGTCTGACTGGTGGGGCACCACCGCGCTCGGCCTCTCGTTCAAGTTCAAGTACCTGGTGGACGTCGTCAACAGCTCCAACAGCCAGGAGCTTGGCCAGCTCACCGCGGGCAACATCGACTGGTCGAACAACTACCTGCCGGGCATCAACATGCTCACCCAGGCGCAGGGCGGCAACGGCGGTTACACGCTCAAGTTCTACGGGACCGCCGCGTCGCATTACATGCTGTCGGGCAACACGGTGTGGCTCGAGCCGAACACCACCAAGGCCCCGATGAACAACGTCAGCTTCCGCAAGGCGCTAGCCGCCGCGCTGAACCCGTCGGCGATCGCCCAGGCGGTCTACGGCGGCATCGCGTCCCCGTCCACCCCGACGGGCCTGCTGCCCACGCTGAACGGCTTCATCGACCAGTCCGTGGTCAGCCAGAACGCCACCACCTACGACCCGGCCAAGGCCAAGCAGCTGCTTGCCGCGTCCGGTTACAACGGCCGCACCCTCACCCTCGAGGCCCCGCAGGGCTGGTCCGACTGGAACAGCGCGCAGACGGTCATCGCGCAGGAGCTGAACGCGGTCGGCATCAAGGTGCAGGTCACTGAGCCGTCGTTCAACCAGCGCACGGCTGACATCACCAACGGCACCTACGACCTGGCGCTGGACAACAACGCTGGCCTGGACTCCTCCCCGTGGTCCTACTTCCAGCGCGTCTACCAGCTTCCGATCCAGAAGGAGCAGTCCGCCCAGCTCAACTGGGAGCGGATGAACTCGCCGGCGGACTGGAACCTGGTACAGCAGGCGGCCGCTACCTCGCCGTCCGACACCGCCAAGCTGAACCAGATCTACTCCACGCTGGAGAAGGACTTCCTGCAGCAGCAGCCGCAGATCCCGCTCTGGTACAACGGCATCTGGTTCCAGGGCAACACCCAGTACTGGCAGGGCTTCCCGTCGAGCACGAGCAGCAACGACCAGAACATCCCGGCCATGTGGAACGGCTACATCGGCGCTATGACCACGGTCCCAGCGCTGGCGCAGCTCACTCCGGTCAAGCAGTCGAGCTGACAAGCATCGGCTACCGATCTAACCACTAGCGGTCCTCGAACGACCCGCTCCCCGGCCCGGCTCCGGGCCGGGGAGCGGGTCGTGAGGGCCGTTGAACCACATCCGGGAGCTGGAGCAAGGCAGTGCGGCGATATCTGACAAGGAAAATCCTTACCTACGTGCTGGCGTTCTTCATCGGCGTCACGGTTGACTGGGCGCTCCCGCACTTCATGCCGGGCGACCCGATCCAGGGAATGCTCGCCAAGTACAACGTTGCGAACACCGCGGGGTACGAGGCGCTCTACGCGCAGTTCCAGGCGTCCTACGGCCTCAACGTGTCGCTGTGGCAGCAGTACCTGAACTTCTGGCACGGGGTGCTGAACGGCGACTTCGGGCAAAGCATCTTCGCCCAGGGGGCCACGGTCAGGTCGCTCATCTTCTCGGCGATGCCGTACACGCTCGCCCTGCTTGTCCCGGCCGTGCTGCTCTCCTACGTCCTGGGGAACCGGCTGGGCGCGGCGGCGGCACGCCGCAAGCTGCTCGACAACTCCGTCCTGCCGCTCGGCTACGGCCTGCAGGCGATCCCCTACCCGTGGCTCGCCTTGGTGGTCGTCTACCTGTTCGGCCCGCTGTGGCACCTGTTCCCGACGTCCGGCGGCTACGACGAAGGGCTCGTTCCGCACTTCGACTGGGCGTTCATCTCCTCCGCGCTCGACCACTGGTTCCTGCCGTTCCTCACGGTGTTCCTGGTGAGCCTCGGCGGCTGGGCGATCGGCATGCGGAACCTGGTCATCTACGAGCTTGAGAACGACTCCTCCCGCTACCTGCGCGCCCTTGGCTCCAGCGAGCGGGTGGTCCGCAGGTACGCGTACCGGAACGCGTCGCTGCCACAGCTCTCCGGGCTCGCGCTCTCGCTCGGCGTGGTCATCGGCGGCAACATCGTCACCGAGGTCGCCTTCCAGTACCCCGGCCTCGGCAACCTGATCTTCAAGGCGATCGGTGCCCAGGACTACTTCCTGCTGCAGGGCATCTTCATCTTCATCGTCATCGGTGTCCTGCTCGCGAATTTCATCATTGACCTCGTGTTCCTCTCGGTTGACCCGAGGACGCGGCTGAGCATGCAGGGGGCCACGGCATGAGCGAGCTTGCGAGCGAATCGGTAAGTACTGTGCGTCCGCGAATGCGGACTCCGAGCGCCAGCGAGGTGGCCGTATGAGCGAGTCCGTCAGCCAAGCGCCGGCCCCGGAGGTCGCCACCACCGGTCTGCTGGGTGGATCGGCCAGGGTGGCGGCCGCGCCACCTAAGCGCAACGAGTTCATCTACTACGGGCTGCGGAACCCGAAGCTGCTCTTTGGCCTCACCGTGGAGGTCCTCCTCGTCCTGGCGGCGATCATCGCACCGTTCTTCGCCAAGTACGCGCCGCTGACAACCACCAACATGCCTGTGCAGCACCCGGGCAGCACCTTCTGGCTAGGGACCGACCTCAACGGCTACGACATGTACTCGCAGCTCACCAACGGCCTGCGTGAGTCCTATCTGATCGGCGCGCTCGGCGCCTTGTTCGCCACCATCGTCGGCCTGGTGATCGGCTTCCTCGCCGGCTGGCGCGGCGGCTGGCTGGACGAGATCCTGCAGCTCATCACCAACGTCTTGGTGATGATCCCCAGCCTCGTGCTGCTCATCGTGATCGGTTCCTACCTGACCTCGCGGAGCATCCTGTTCGAGGGCACGTTCATCGGCCTGACGACCTGGCCGTGGGTGGCCAGGGCGGTCAGGGCGCAGACGTTCTCGCTGCGCAGCCGCGAGTACGTCGACCTGGCCCGGCTTTCAGGGAAGCGGCCGGTGTCGATCGTCGTCAAGGAAATCGCGCCGAACATGGCGTCTTACCTGTTCCTCGTCATCATCCTGCTGTTCGGCAGCTCCATGCTGATCGCGGCCAGCTACGACTTCCTCGGGCTCGGCCCGAGCCAGACGGTCTCGCTCGGCTACATGATGAACCAGGCAGCGAGCAACTCCGCGCTCTTCTATCACATGTGGTGGGTGTTTATCCCGCCGGGTGCGGTGCTGACCCTGATGGTCTTCGCGCTGCTGATCGCGAACGTCGGCCTCGACGAGGTCTTCAACCCGAAGCTGAGGGAGCAATGAGCGTTAGCGTTGAGAAGCTCTCCGTGGCGTACCGCAGCCGCCGCGGCGACGTGACCGCTGTCGACAACGTCAGCTTCTCCCTGGCCGACGGTGAGATCATGGGCCTGGCGGGCGAGTCGGGCAGCGGCAAGTCCACCCTGGGGAATGCCCTGGTCTACCTGGATGCACGGATGAAGACGACGGGCGGCAAGGTCGCCGTGGATGGCAGGGAACTGCCGATCTCGGACAACAACGCCATGCGCCACCGCCGGATGACCGAGGTCTCCCTCGTCCCGCAGTACGCGATGTCCGCGCTCACCCCGACGCGGAAGATCGGCAAGCTGATCAGCGACCTGCTCAAGTCGCACCACGTCAAGGACAAAGACGCGGTCTACACCGAGCTGAGCCGCCGCCTGGCGCTGATCGGACTTAAGGAGGACGTGCTCGGCAAGTACTCCTTCGAGCTGTCGGGTGGCATGCGGCAGCGGGTGACGATCATCATGTCCACGCTGCTGAACCCGTCGCTGCTTGTCGCCGACGAGGTGACGTCCGCGCTCGACGTGTCCACCCAGCGTGCGGTCGGCGAGATGCTGGTAGAGTTTCGCGACCGCGGCTACATCAAGTCGGCCATTACGATCACCCACGACCTGTCGATCCTGGCGCAGATCGCCGACTCCATCGCGATCATGTACGCCGGCCGGCTGGCGGAGCGGGCGCCGACGTCAGTGCTCGTGGACAGCCCGCTGCACCCCTACACCCAGGCGCTGCTCGCCTCGCTGCCCGCCGTGGGGGTGCGGCACGACCAGGTGACGCTGACCGGCATCCCCGGCCGTCCGCCGTCGCTGGCGAACCCTCCGTCCGGCTGCCGCTTCCGCGAGCGCTGCCCGTTCGCCTTTGCGAAGTGCACAGAGACCCCGCCGTTCGAGGAGATCAAGCCGGGCCACCTGGTCGCGTGCTGGAAGGTCAGCCAGGAGCAAGCCGAGACGGCCGCGACCGCACCCGGACTGCCCCTGAAGGAGCAGGTATGACGACGCTGAAGCTCGACCAGGTTTCCAAGCTCTACCCGTCGACCACCCGGGGAGGGGGACTCACCCCGGCGCTGCGCAAGGTCAGCTTCGAGCTGAAGCCGGGCGAGGTCATCTCGATGATCGGCGAGTCGGGCAGCGGCAAGACCACGATCGGTAGGATCCTGCTCCGGCTGACCAAGCCCACCTCGGGCACGGTGACCTTCGACGGCAGGGACATCGCGTCCTACTCCGGGCGCGGCCTGAAGGACTACTACCAGCAGGTGCAGGGCGTCTTCCCGGACCCGTTCAGCTCCTACAACCCGGTCTACCGCGCGGACCGGGTCTTTGACCTGGTGCGCTCGTCGTACTTCCCGCAGGTCAGCGACAAGGAGTGGTCGGCCAAGATCGAGGCCGCGCTTGACGCGGTCGCGCTGAACCCAGGAGACGTGCTCGGCAAGTACCCGCACCAGCTGTCCGGCGGGCAGCAGCAGCGGCTGCTCATCGCCCGCGCGCTGCTGCTGGATGTCAAGGTGCTCATCGCCGACGAGGTCATCTCCATGCTGGACGCGTCGACGCGGGTGGACGTGCTGAACCTGCTGGTCAAGCTGAAGCGGCAGGGGCTGGCGATCCTGTTCATCACCCACGACCTGTCGCTCGGCAACTACGTGTCGGACCGGACGATCATCTTGCGGCACGGCGCGATCGTGGAAATGGGCGCGACGGGGAAGATCTTCGGCAACCCACAGCACGATTACACGAAGATGCTGCTCACGGCGGTACCGGAGCTGCACAAGAAGTGGCAGCACGCACCGTTCGACCCGGACCTGGTTTCCGCCAACGGAGCGACCGCCGCCATGGGCAGCCCGAACGGGAAGGCGGCCACGGCGCTCGCGCACGCCAGCATGCTCGACGAGATCACCCACGGGGAGCAGGTGGTGAAGCGCGACCTGCGCGCCGTGTTCGGCGGCGGGCGGGCCGTGGCGAGCGGCAAGTCCCAGGTGGCGGTGGCACTCGAGCCGCCTGCCCTGCACGAGTTCGAACCCGACCATCTGGTGGCGGAGCCTGAGTAACCCTTGTTCGGGTTCCCTCAGCCAAACGTTCCCCGGGTACCGGGGGCGGAGCGGGGGCGGCGGGCGTTACCCCGCCGCCCCCGCTCCTTCAGCAGCAAGGTTCTGGTTGGTTCGCTCTGGGTCGCGGGATTCGATACACTACATCGGCGCGGTCAGGTAGCTCCGAAGCCGTGTGACCAATGGGGTATAGGGTAATTGGCAGCCCGACAGATTCTGGCTCTGTTAGTCTAGGTTCGAGTCCTGGTACCCCAGCAAAACTCAGGCGACCCATGTGCTGCGAGATAGCACCGGGTCGTCTCTTTTTGTTCATGAGGCCTGCCTGGCCCGGGCTAACCGCCAGCCCGCGGCGGGAGAGCAGCGCGGGAAGCGCCGCCGCGGGCGGGCGTGACATGGCGCTCGCCCCACGCGCGGAGCGCGCCGAGGACCGGAGTGAGTTCCCGGCCGGCGTCGGTGAGCAGGTACTCATCGCGCGGCGGGCGGTCGCAGTACCGGCGGCGCTCGATGACGCCGGCCTCCTCGAGCTTGCGTAGCCGTAGCGCAAGGGTCTCCCGCGGTGCGCCGGTATTCACCTGGATGTCCTTGAACCGGTGCACGCCGAAACCGATCTCTCGCAGGACGAGCAGGCTCCAGCGCTCCCCGACGACCTCAAGCGCGTCGGCGATGGAGCAGATCCGAGGACGCCCGAGGTTAGACGGTTCGCTTTTCTGACTCACATTGCTATGATAGCGCTTGCTGGTGAGTTCAGAAATCGAACTTACATGACCTCGGGCGATCGCATCCCGTGAGAGCCCCTGAGTGAGCAAGGAGCAGCGAATGTCCTCAATCCTGATCACCGGAGCATCCAAGGGCATCGGCCGGGCCGCCGCCGTCGAGCTAGCCAGGCGCGGCCACCGCGTCATCGCTACCGCGCGCGACCCGCGCGCCCTGACCGGCCTCGACGTCGACCAGCGGCTGCGGCTGGACGTAACCGACCAGGCCAGCGTCGACGCCGCCGTTGCGCAGGCCGGCGAGATCGATGTCCTGATCTCGAACGCAGGCGTCATCTTCCGCGCGGCGGTCGAGGCCAGCCCGGTCGCCGAGATCGAGCGCCTCTACGCGCAGAACACCGTCGGCGCGATCCGCGTTACCCAGGCCGTCCTGCCGCAGATGCGCGAGCGCAAAAGCGGGCGGCTGGTCTTCGTCTCCAGCGTCGGCGGGCGGACCGTGTTCCCGGGCAACGCAGCCTACGCGGCCACGAAGTGGGCCCTTGAGGCCTTCGCGGAGGCGCTCGCCATGGAACTCGCCGACTTCGGTATCGACGTCACCCTCGCTGAGCCTGGCCCGGTCAGCTCTGGTGCCCTGGACGACCCGCTCGCCTACCGCCTGCCCGATGACCCGTACGCGTTCCTGTTCGCATCGAACGGCATCCCCGCGGCGACGATGATCAGCTCAGAGGAGGTCGCCGCGGCCCTCGCGGACCTCGCGGAGCGCCCCGCCGTCCCGCTTCGGGTACCGATCGGGTCGCTGGCCGAGAAGGTGCTCGCCGCCCGGGACGCCGCTCCCTACGACCGTCCCTTCGTCCGTGCCTAACCGTCGCCGGCCTCATGTCCCGCGGTCGCGTCTGCCGTCGCCCCGCTTCGCGGGGCGACGGCGCGGGTATCAGGTGCATCGTGGGTCACGTGCTGGTACAGGCTGCTCTTAACGGCGGGACGACGCGGGCTGCGCATCCTTCCGTGCCGCTCACTCCGGCTGAACTCGCCGCGGACGCGCGGGCCGCCGCCGAGGCCGGAGCCGGGGCGTTTCACCTGCATCCGCGGGATGAGTCAGGGGCGGAGACGCTTGCGGCGGAGCACGTGCTCGCCGCGGTGGCGGCGGTTCGCGGGGCAACGGGATTGCCGGTTGGGGTGACCACCGGGATCTGGACGGTGGACGGGGACGTTCAGCGGCGGCTGGCTCTGGTCCGACGATGGACCGGCCAGGACCGCCCGGACTACGCCTCGATCAACATGAACGAGCCGGGCATCGAGGAACTAGCCGACCTGCTCCTCGGCCTCGGCATCGGGATCGAGGCGGGCGTCTGGAGGCCAGTGGACGCCCGGGTGCTGGAAACGGCCGGCTTCAGCGACCGGCTCGTCCGGGTGCTGCTTGAACCAGAGCAGCCCACGTCCGCTGCGGCCGTCGCCACCGCGGCCGCGGCCGCCGCGGAGCTGTCCAGGATGGGCATCAGCGCTCGTCAGGTACGCCACGGGTATGACCTCCCGACCTGGGACGTGCTCCGCGCCGCCGTCGCGGACGGCCAGGACATCCGTATCGGCCTTGAGGACACGACGGTGCTGCCAGACGGCTCGCCCGCGTCAGGGAACGCCGACCTGGTCGCGGCGGCCGCCCGCCTGGCCGCGGAAACCTGACCCAACCAAGGCTGCTAGCTGCGGAAATGGCCCGTGTTGGCTCCACTCACCCAGAGGCGGTATGGTGTACCTCGCCGGGGATGCGGAACCCCCGGCGACTTCGGCCCCGTCGTCTAGAGGCCTAGGACGTCGCCCTCTCAAGGCGGTAACGCCGGTTCGAATCCGGTCGGGGCTACATCGGCACGAGGCCCCTGCCCGCAGAAAGCGCGGGCAGGGGCCTCGTAGCTTTACACCGGGGGACGACCCCCCGGACCCCCCGGTGCGGGGCTTCGCCCCGCGAGCCGGTGGCTTCGCCCCGCGAGTGCCGGTGCCGTCTTGAACTTAGTGCGCGGCTTTGAAGGCGACGCCGAGTGTCGCGAGGCCGTGCAGGAAAAGCTGCACGCCGACGGCGGCGAGCAGGATGCCGAGCAGCCTGGAGAGCACCTCGAGGATGCTCTCGTGCGCCCGGCGCAGCACCGGCGCGAATATCACTGCGCACAGCGCGTCAACGAGCGCGACCAGCGCGAATGCCCCCGCGACGACCCATCGCGCGCCCCAGTCGCTCGCAGAAAGCGACACTTCCAGGTCGGCCGCGACCGCCAGCGGGCTGACCACGAACGGCAGCAGCATCGCCCGGAACCCGGTCCTGAGCGGATGTGACGGGTCGGCCTCGTCCGCGTGGCCGTCACCGTCAGGTATCGCCGTAGCCGGGGCCTCGGCGTGGTCGAAATGGATGCCGAGCACCAGCCCGACCGCGTAGACAAAGAACACGATGCCAGCGGCCAGCGCCAGGGCGGCCTGACTGAGGTGGAAGAAGGTCGCCAGCCAGGGAGCGGTGAGCGCGCACAGAGTACCCACGAGGGCCGCCGTGAACGCGGTGGCCACGGCCACCAGGCGCAGCGTGCGGACGTCAAGGGTGCGGGCGATATGCGCGAACGAGAGCAACACCTTCTGCGGCCCGGCCAGCGCCAGGAACGTGATGAAGGTGTCGGCGAGGTTGAGGCTGGCCATGACTCACGATGATGGCGCGGCTACACGCGTAGCACCAGTAACCAGCACCATTTGTGGTGCCCCAAGCGTCGGGGCAGTGTAATATCGACTCCGTGTCACGGTGGTATTGGCGCTTTACGACGGCTCCGGGTGGAGCCGTGCGTAGTCCTGCGCGCTAATAGTCACCCGGAGCCAGCCGCGGGCGAGGCAACGGCCACGCCCGAATTCAGAGGGCGTAGCTGGCTCGCGGTAGACCCCGGGCACAGCGTGCCCAGGAGGAGAAAACCCCGATGTCGCGCGTCAGTGATACCAGGATTGTCGGCTACGAGCCACTGTTGTCCCCTGCTGCCCTGCTCCACGAGCTACCACTGGGTGCGGCGCAGCAGGAGACGGTGGCGCGGACCAGGGCTGAGGTCCGCGCGGTGCTCGACGGCACCGACGACCGGCTGCTCGTGGTCACCGGTCCCTGCTCGGTCCACGACCCGAAGGCGGCGCTCGACTACGCGTCCCGCCTCGCCGGCCTGCGGGAGCGGCTGGCCGACGACCTGTTGATCGTGATGCGCGTGTACTTCGAGAAGCCGCGCACGGTGACGGGCTGGAAGGGCCTGATCAACGACCCGGGCATGGACGATTCCTTCGACGTGCACCGCGGCCTGCGCACCGCCCGCCGCCTGCTGCTCGACATCGTGGGCGCCGGGATGCCGGTGGGCTGCGAGTGGCTTGACCCGATCACGCCGCAGTACATCGCCGACACCGTGACCTGGGGCGCGATCGGGGCCCGGACGACCGAGAGCCAGGTGCACCGCCAGCTCGCGTCCGGCCTCTCCATGCCGGTCGGGTTCAAGAACGGCACCGACGGCGACGTCCAGGTAGCGGTCGACGCGTGCCGCGCCGCGGCGGTCAGCCACACGTTCTTCGGCGTCACGGCCGCGGGCGCGGCCGCCGTGGTGACCACGAGCGGCAACGCGGACACGCACGTGATCCTGCGCGGCGGCCGCAGCGGCCCGAACTACTCGTCCTCGCACGTGACCAAGGCCCTCGACCTGATCTCGGCCGCCGGCCTGCCGCGCCGCATCATGGTCGACGCCAGCCACGGCAACAGCGGCAAGGACCACACCCGCCAGATCGGCGTCGCCGACTCCCTGGCGGATCAGCTTACGGGCGGCCAGCACGGGGTGGTCGGCGTGATGCTCGAGTCGTTCCTGGTGGCGGGCCGCCAGAACCCCGGCAACCCGGCGACCCTGACCTACGGTCAGTCCGTCACGGACGCGTGCATGGACATCGAGATGACGACGTCGGCCCTGGAAACGCTCGCCGCGTCGGTACAGGCCCGCCGCGGCTCTTCTTCAGATTGATCCCGAACGACTTCGGCTGGCTGTCTCGGGTTGCATCGCTTCTGCGGGTCGCGGGGGCGGGGGATCGCCCGCGCGCTGTCGGCCCACGATGAACACCGATCGTGGGCCGAACGCGCGCGGACTCACCCCGCGCCCCCGCTCCTCGCAGCCGCAGGGCAAACCAAAAATCGCACGCAATCTCGTTATCGTGCTGCCGCGAGCAATAAGGGCCAGACCGATTCATGACTCGCTGCCGCTAGCCCGATCGGTCTAGCAGTCTCTTGGTGGGGCTGCCGCGGACGTCGCGGGTTCAGGTTCTGCGGGCTTTGGCGGACTGCAGTATGTATCGGCCGGCCGTCTCGTAGTGCTCTTCTGACAACGCCAGGTGCTGACGCGCCGCCAGGACGTTCCGCAA
>Ga0210389_10004051_pt1 | contig 11418 bp, 8 predicted proteins | sample IncBWH28OmetaG_FD_160127 | JGI IMG/M metagenome (GOLD analysis project Ga0210389, IMG submission 160127) | Forest soil microbial communities from Barre Woods Harvard Forest LTER site, Petersham, Massachusetts, United States - Inc-BW-H-28-O ... | reverse complement strand
CGACGGCTTTCTAAAGGTTTACGAAGAGTCGAAGGATAACAAAGACGAGGAAGACGAAGAGCTGAAGCACAAGCTGCCGCCGATGGATGCAGGCCAGAGGCTGACGCTGAAAGCCTTGAAGCCGGAACAGCACTTCACCGAGCCGCCTCCGCGCTACAACGAAGCATCGCTCGTGAAAGAGCTCGAAGAGCGCGGCATCGGCCGGCCTTCCACCTACGCCACGATTCTGAGCACGATTCAGGAGCGCCAGTACGCGCAGAAACTCGGCGGCAAGTTTACGCCGACCGAAATCGGACTGGTCGTTACTGACCTGCTGGTCGAAAACTTCAAGGACATTTTCGATTTCCAGTACACGGCGCGCCTCGAAGAAGAGCTCGACGAAATAGAAGAAGGAAAAGAAAAGTGGAAAGATGCGCTGGCTGATTTCTACAAAAAGTTCGCCAAGGATCTCAAATACGCTGAAAAGCACATGGAAAACATCAAGCGTATGGAGAAGCCGACCGACGAAAAGTGCGAGCGTTGTGGCGCGCCCCTCGTCATCAAGTGGGGCAAGCACGGCTCGTTCTATGCGTGCAGCACCTACGATAAAGAAGATCCAAACTCCTGCACCTTCACCAAAGAAAACCCGATCAATCTTCCGGATCTCGACTCGGCCGACATGCAGGAGACCGCGCAGGAAGAGTACTGCGAAAATTGCGGTCGCGTGATGGTGTTGAAGCGCGGGCGCTTTGGCCAGTTCATGGCTTGCACGGGCTATCCGGATTGCAAAACCACGCGACGGCTTGATCAGGGCAAGCGCGTTCCGGATATTCCGCTCGATGAAAAGTGTCCCGATTGCGGCCGCAACTTGATCATTCGGCACGGGCGTTACGGCGAGTTTACTTCCTGCAGCGGATATCCCGACTGCAAGTACGTGAAGCAGAACTTCATCGGAGTGAAGTGTCCACTGTGCGGTGAAGGCGAATTAGTGGAAAAACGCGCGCGCAAGGGCAACACGTTTTATGGATGCTCGAAGTATCCAAAATGCAAATTCACTTCCGCAGCCAAGCCCATCGCGGAGAAGTGTCCGTCCTGCGGCCATGACTATCTTGTCGAGCGCATGCGAAAAGAGGGCACAGTGATCGCGTGTCCGAACAAGGAATGCGACTACGAGCGGGAGGCGCCAGGCGGCCCGGCTGCGGATGCAGCGAAGTCGGGCGAAGACAGTTAACCTAGCACCTTTTTTAAGCGAAAGAATCTACGTCTATCGAACGAGGGCGACAACATGGCAAAAAGAGCGACTGCACACGATGGGCAGCTGATGTTGAAACTTTACGATCTGCGACGCGAAACGGAAATGCGCAAAGCGAGAAACTGGTTTCTGGTGGATTTTTGGCCGCTGAATGCCGACGACTTTGTGAAGGTTGCCAATGCGTTTCCGAGCCAGGAAAACAGCTGGCTTCGACAGGTTGGCGGCTATTGGGATATGGCCTCATCGCTTGTGCTGCAAGGCGCGCTTCATGAGGAGCTTTTCCTCCAACCCGGTTGCAGCGGCGAAATGTTTTTCTTCTTTGCTAAGGTGCATCCGTTCCTGAAAGAAATCAGACAAAAGATGGGCAATCCCGATGTGTGGGCAAACATCGAGCAAGTAGCCACGGGATCAAAGCTGGCGCGCAAACGGCTGGAGCGCGTCTCCGCTAACGTTGATAAGCGCCGCGCGGCGCTTGCCAAGGCGAAGAAGTAGGTGCTCATCTCACATCGCAGACGCGCTCCCGCGCGTCTGCTATTCTAGTTCGTTGTGCGGATGCTCTGGTGGTTTCTAATCCTGGGAGTCAGTCTGGTGGTAGTCGTGTCGGTTGCCGTTTCGCTTTACATGCGGGTGCGGAAGCAAATGAGGACTTCTGCGGCGCTGGGTGCGGAACCGGACGGACCCGATGACGGCCAAAACTTGCCGCCAGAGGCTTGATCCGCCGCCAAGAGGAAACATGATGCCGGAAAATATGCCAAGAATTGTGACTGGACCGTTGCCATCTCGCGTGCAGGCAGATGTTTTGCCGCTGCCATCGCGCTCTCTCGAATGGGCCAAGCAGGCCGGGATCGTGGTCGGTGCGAGCCTGTTTGTCGCGTTATGCGCGCGCGTGACGGTACCTCTGCTATTTACGCCGGTACCGCTCACCTTGCAGAATTTCGGAGTGCTGGCGGTTGGTCTGGCACTGGGATCGCGTCGCGGATTTGCGGCGCTGGCGCTCTACCTAGCGGAAGGCGCTGCCGGCCTGCCAGTATTTAGTCCGGCGGGACCAGGTGGAGTAGCGCAGTTGTTCGGCGCCACAGGCGGCTTCTTGATGGCGTATCCATTTGTCGCTTTCGCTGCCGGCTGGATCTACGGGCACACGTCGCGCCGATTCGGTTGGGCGGCAGTGGCCGGGTTTGCCGGAGAGATCGTCCTCTTTGCCGGAGGTTTGGGCTGGCTTTTCGTCCTCACGCACTCGCTCTCGCAGACAATTCGTTGGGGCCTGTATTGGTTCATCTTCGCGGAAGTGATCAAGATCATGCTGGCTGCCGGCATCGCGAACGGATGGAGCAAGCTAAAAGCCAATAGCTAAAAGCCAAGAGCCAAAGGCGCAACTGAAAGCCGAAATTATGAGTACCGTATCTTCTCCAGTTCGTGAAATTACCGTGGCCCACAGCCCGGATTCCGACGATGCCTTCATGTTTTACGGATTGGCTACCAACAAGGTGCGTGTGCCGGGCCTGCGTTTTAGCCACACTCTGTGTGACATCGAAACGCTGAATCGCGACGCGCAGCAAGGCGTTTACGACGTCACCGCGATTTCGTTCCACGCTTATCCGTACATTCAGAAAAATTATGCCTTGATGTCGTGCGGGGGCAGCGTGGGCGATGGCTATGGTCCCATGCTGGTCTCGACCCGCGCCTTCACGACAACCGAGATCAAAAGTAAGAAAATTGCAGTGCCCGGCAAATTGACGACGGCTTACCTCGCGCTGCAACTTTTCGCGCCCGGAATTGAAGTCGAAGTTGTTCCCTTCGATCAGATCATTCCGCAGATTCTTGAAGGGAAGTATGAGGCGGGCTTGATCATTCACGAGGGCCAGCTCACATACGACAAATCCGGCTTGCATCGGGTGGTCGATCTGGGTAGATGGTGGCTCAAGGTGACCGGCCTGCCGCTGCCACTTGGAGGCAACGCGATCCGGCGCTCGCTCGGTTCTGAGATGATGACCAGCGTTACGCAAGCCCTGCGTGAGAGTATTCAGTATGCGATCGATCACCGCGACGAAGCGCTCTCGTATGCCATGCAGTTTGCCCGCGACCTCGACGCGCAGCTCGCCGATAAATTTGTTGGCATGTACGTGAACGAGCGCACCCTCGACTACGGCGACGACGGCAGGGAAGCGGTCCGTCGCTTGCTCGACATGGGACACAAGGCCGGGATCATTCCGCAAGAGCCGCATGTGGAGTGGGTGTAAGGAAACGTTCCGAGCCAATAGCCCTACCTCACTCGTCTTCTCGAACGCCAGATCCCCAGCAAGATCATCGTGACCGCGAGGTCGACGATGGGCAGCGCTGGCATCACATGGTTGGATGGTGTGCCAATCGATTGTTGCCGATCATATTTCGCGGACGGTCTATTTTACGTTTCTCGCAAATGAGAAGACCGGATCGATGTCGACGGGAATATCAGACGTAGCTTTGAGAGAAACCTTCAGGTCGTCCGGCATCTTACCATATTTTGCGAACCACGCCTCGGCGCGCTGGCGGTCTCCGGTCGCCTCGATTTCCAGTAATACTTTGGCCAGATCGGATATAGCGCCCGGTATTTTTTCGTAGTCAATCGCGTAACGGCCCCGCCGGTCGCGAAGCAATGCGGAGCGCTCCAAAAGATAGTTCATCTCCATCATCTCGGCCTGGCTGTGAGCTTCAGCGGCCCCGAAGCGAACACTGCGGAATAGCCCGCCCACGTACGATGCGTAGTACTCCTCAAGCTTCTTCTTGGGAAGAACGCCATGATCGACCAGCCATTGCAGCGCGAACAGTCCAGTAACGTCCGCTTTTGCCTCTTCCAGGCCGCTGTGGATCGGCCCAAGCGCCTCGCCGATCTCGACTTTCCCCGCCGCGGTGCGCGCGAATGTCGGGCCCAGCCCGTGGCAAATTTCGTGCATCACCGTCGTCATCATGTAGCCTTCGCCTGTCACCTTGGCCGCTTGCTCGGGCTCCATCAACTGGCGTGCCACCGGCAAAATCACGTAATTTACGCGCGCGTCCATAAAGTTCTTGAAGAAAATCTTCTTGCTGCCCGCCTGCTCGTGCACCCGCGGATCATTAGGAAGATTATCGGCGACCGCCTGGTAGCCGTGCGTGAGGTCGCCGGCGCGGAAAGGCGCGTCCATGACTTCCATCGGCGTATCGAGCCCGTGTTTCGATGGGCGGTCCTCGGCGGCCAGCGGAAGCGCATCCTGAATTTCCGGCACGTATTTCGTGAAGAGATCGAGTTTCTCGCTGCCCCGCGCATCGCGCACCAGAACCGCGGCGCCGTACGAGCCCTTCACGCCCAGCAAGTCGTCCATGTAGGTTTCATACGGAGCGAAGATGATATCGACTTTGGGATTCTTCAACCGCAACCAGGCAAGGTCGCTCGCGAAATAGTCATCGCTAAGCAGCGCGTCTGCGCGCAGGCGCAGGAAATTGGCAAACGCCGGATCGTCGCTAAGAGAAGCCGCCGCGCACAAATCACGGGCCGCCGGCTCCAGAAATGAACGATAGGCGATGCGGTAGGGAACCGTTTCGAGCTTATTTCCGTGCCAGCGAACGATCGTGAACGGGTCGTAGATAGCCGCCTTTTGATCGGGATGCTCTTGCACGTAACGCTCGACTTCCGCCCGCGTCAAATTGGCGGGATAAAATCCGTGGCCAGGGGACATCACCGCCGCCGCGGCGAACGGCTTGTTGTCGTCGATGAAATCGAAGCGCGATGCGTTGATCCACAGATAACGGCGCAGTTCGATATCTCGTGGATTCTTGCTGGCGGCAAGCGCCTGATAGAGCGACAGCGCCTCGGGGTCGCTTTGTCGCCAGTAAATGCTTTCCAGGTAACCGCAAGCCTCGACCAGTTTGCGAATCATCTGCTGTTCACGAGCGCTCAGGCCAGCCGCGTGGAACGGCATTTCCACGCGCCGGAACTTTTTGACGCGCTCAGCGAGGTCCGGAACTACCTTCAAATTTGCCGGCACACCACTTTTCGCCGCAGAACCGGTCATAACGCGAGGTTTCCCTTGTTGAGTAGCTTGCTGAGCAGCTTGTGAGATCGAAAATAAAAGAGAGACGAAGAGGACCGGGACCCAGAATTTCATGCAAATCCGATCTTACCAAAGGCGCTGCGTGTTCCCCCAGCCGGTATCATGGTAGTCATGTCAGATCGTAACGGCGCCCAGACCCTGCTAATTGATGCGGATGACACACTCTGGGAAAACAACATTTATTTTGAACGCGCGATCGGCCAGTTCATTTCGTTTCTCGATCATCGCGAATACTCGCCGGAGCAGGTGCGGCTGGTACTGAACGACGTGGAGCGGGAGTCGATTCTCAAGCACGGCTACGGTCTGAACAGCTTCGCGCATTCTCTGGTAGAGACGTTTGAAAAGCTTTCCGTCAACCCGGTCACTCCCGACATGCATAAGAAGATTCACAGCTTTGCTCATCAGATCGCCGACCATCCGGTCGAGATAATTGCCGGCGTATCGGAGACACTGCAGTACCTGAGCGCGCGCCATCACCTCATCCTCATGACAAAAGGGCATCCCGGCGAGCAGTCCGGGAAGGTTGAACGCTCCGGACTGAAGGAATATTTTCCCGCCGTGGAGATCGTTGCGGAAAAGGATGAGGCCACATATCGCTCGGCCATCTCGAAGTATGCCCTGCAGGCAGAGGCCACGTGGATGGTGGGGAATAGTCCTAAGTCAGATATCAATCCCGCGCTCGCCGCCGGCTTGCACGCCGTCTTTGTGCCCCACGACAATACGTGGATACTGGAGCACGAAGAACTCGCTTGCCCGCCGCCGTTACAGCGACTGGTAATCGTTGATGGTTTCCGTGACCTGCAAAAACACTTTTAGCCAATTCTGCTGTCGCGGTAGTCACTAAGTATAGTTACTAAATATTGTCACTAAATAAAAACTTCCCTTGCATCTCCAACAGCGGGAGATGCAAAGGAAGTTAGTCGCGCCGAAAACCATGTTCCAGTTTCTACTGGACGGTAATACTTACTGGCTGTGAAGGAATTCCATTAGCAATAACCACTAATGTGCTCGCCCCGGTTTCGATCGTGGTCGGCACGTCGAAGTTGGTTGAAACCGTCGCTGTACCAGTGGCCACGCCCATGCTGCTGTGGTCGTGGGTTCTGGCGTAGAAGACGTGCTTGGTGCTGCTGTTCGTAATCTGTACCAGAGGATAGTTCGTCGCCGTCTGGAACTCGTCTCCGAAGGAAGCGGCTTGCGACAAGCCGTTAAACTGCGTGCCCGAGATCTCATAAGTTGATCCATGAGTCACGCTCGATGGAAAACTCGAAATCGTGGGCTGCCACGAGCTTTGATAGGTCCCGCTCGAGGTGTAAACCGACGTTGTTCCGCCCCCGACCAGCACTTGTCCGTTGGGTAATACCATCAGACTTCCCGGTGTGCTCGCTGAGGCAGTCAGGGTTGTCCCGTTGAAGATATAACCTTCTCCTGAATCTCCTTCTACCAGCACGTTGCCATTGGTCAGCAGAACGGCGAACGAATCCCCCGCATTATCTCCGTTCGGAAAGTCAGGACCGACTGTCCAGCCGCCCGCTACACTGTCATAGATGGCTGTATGTCCGGCGCCGCTACCGGTGCTAGTGTAGGAACCGGCGACAAATACTGTGCCATCTGGGCGAAGGATCTGCGGGCCGATCTCCCCAGGCGGGAAATAGCAAAGCTTGCCTTTAGGTCCGTACTGCAGGCAACCGAAAGGCGACGGGGAGTGCAAATCGACGATGGTGCTGCCCGCGGTCGTCCACTTGCGTTTCTTCGCCGCTGCGTCATAGATTTCGGAATTTGGAGCGTTTAGAACGTCCGTCGTCAAAATCGAGCCATCCGCCAACAGCGTCCAGCCTTCCTCGGCGTCGAAATCACTTTTGCCTTTCGAAGGCGCGGTAGACCATGTCATGGTCTTGGGGTCGAGCTCGCGCATTTGTTTTGTGAGCTTGTTGCCGATCAAAAAGTTGCCATTCGCTAATACTGTCGAAGGTGAATCTCCGATATATTTCCAGCCTTTCGGCGCCGGCACCGTTGTCCAGGTATTCGCCACGGGATCATAGATGGCGCCCTGGTTGGTGAGCGTAAAGGTTCCCCCGCAGTCGCTGTATTCCCCGCCCTCAAGCAATAGGCGTCCATCGGCCAACACTGCGGAAGCTGTGGCGTCGGGCGCGTATCCGGGGGGAAGGCTTGCGACTTGCTTCCATGTCCCGTTCACGTAGCTTCCAGTGTTGTCAGGCGTAAGCGCCCAAAAATCGGAACAGTTGTCGCCTTGAACCAACACTCTGCCATCGGTCAACTGGAACGAATACACGACACCGTCCGACGGCTGGTTTTTAAGCCGTGTTACAGACTGTGCGATCGCGCTGGAAATCAGCAAGACAAATACAGCAACAACACCTAACAGCTTGAGCGAACTGCCACGAACATTTCGCACACAAGTATCCTCTTGAACTGAAATTGGGATCATTCTTACCTTCCTGGGACTACCGCTGACCCGTAAACCGCCGGGGTGGACCATGCTATCAGAGTTCTTTCAGCTTGGATAGGATGAGATGGCACGTCCGGCGGGGGGTTTGCGGTTAGCAGGCGGCTTTCACGACGACTCGCCATAGTAGACACAGGCTGGTAGCCAGGAATTTCTTCCGGCTCCAGCCTGCGCTTCGTTCAACTCGATAATGTATTAGTGGCTCGGTGCGGCGTCCGCGGCCGTGGCCGGTGTTGCTGTTTGATTGGCCGCCGTCGTGGACGTCGTCGAGTTCCCGGTTGGTGCGTTAGCGTTATAGCGCGCCAGACGCGGGAAGAACGGCGTCACCTCAAACGGCATTTTGTCGCGCGCTGAAGTAATCGCAACCGGTTGGGCCTTTACCATTTCAACTCTGTTGTCCCACGGATTCAGCTTGACGCGTCCACCGAGCGGAAGTGCGGCAATCTGATCAAGCTTGTTCCAATCGAGCGCGGGAGCTGAAGTTTCCAGCGCAGCCATGCGAGTCACAGTCCCGTTCTCGGTGATGCTGTTGCCAAGGTGGGCCTGCAACAACGCCGACAATTGCGGGGCTCGTATCTGGAGAGCCTTCAGGAAAAGGCCCGCCGTCTCAAGCTTCTGCGCATATGGAGAAGCCTTCAGCATGTCGATCGCTTTCTTGTCGGCCGCCGTTTCTTCTTCTGGAATGTGTTTGAAGCCGAGGTTGTGGAACGTTCCCTCGTCAGAGAACAGCATGCGGTCGTTGAATGCATACTGGCTGCCGAGATTGTGCCCTAGAACAATGTGTGCCAGTTCATGCGAGAGCACCATGGCCAGGCTGCCCTCGTCGGGAAGCACGTCGATCAGGCCGCGGCTCACAACGATCGTGTTGCCCACGCTGAAGGTTTCCAGTGGTGAAGTCGTCAGCACGCGCGTACGGACCGGGCGTGGAAGCTCGACGTTGTTGGTGATCAGCAGATTGTTGACGACGGTTTGTAGAACTTTGTCGACGTCGCCGTCCGGAGCAAGCAGGCCAGCGCGCTCCAGGCGTTCGATCACGTTATCTTCCGCCTGCTGCTGCCATTCACGCTCGGCAGCCAGCGGAGAAGCATCCTGTGCATCCGGCGAGGTGTCCTTTACGCTGTCCACGCGAATCTGCGTGAGTTCGTCGTCCACCTTACCCAGCTTCAGGTTGTAGCCCCAAAGGCGTGTCTGCGCTTTGAAGGCGAGTTTGTTCTTCGCGCCGGCGGTGAAGTTTCCTTCTTCACTGTAGATGTAGGATGGCACCCAGTAACCGGGAATCAGGTTCAGCCGCCAGCTGTCCATGTGGAAGTAATAAGTGTTGCGCGACGGGCGGTTGTACGTGCCGTTCAGTCGAACGATGGCGAAATCCTGATCCTCAACCCATATGCGCCCGACGAAGCGTCCCCGGCCGGCGTCTTTTTTCGGCATGACGTCGAACACAAGGCAGCGAACGTCACCGAGGAATTCGCGTCGTGCGTAGTGAAAATCATAGTGCTGACGGTCGAAGTCGTTGCGGTCGGCGTAGATCATCCATGAGAAGCCGAGCGGCTGATACTGGAACTTGAACTTGCCGGTCAAGCTCCCGAGCAGGCGCTTCTCCATGCTTTCTTCTTTGTCCTTATCCTTATCGGCGAGAAAGTCGGAGCGGTCGATCGAGTCGCTCAGATCCATGCGGCCGAGAAAATAGCGGTCGTCCTGCGGAATCGGCCCGAGCTGCGGATCCTGCGTCAAATTCTGCAAATAGGTCTCGACGACAGGCGTGCGTTGCGCGAGGAACTTGACCAGATCCTTCTCACGCAGGATGGCGCGGTCTACCACCTGATCCATCGTAGTTGGCGCCGCCAAAGTACTCTGCGCCTGAGCCGGCGTGCTTGCAGCCGGACCCGAGGTGGCCGGAGAGTTTTGTCCTGCCTGCGAGTTCTGCGGCGCGGATGTCGTTTGTTGAGCCGCTGCCATCGTCGCTACCAGCAGAGCCAGAGCTAAGACCATCAAATTTCTAGTGCGCATAACCTCATCTCCCCGTTCCAGTATCTCCCGGTTTCAGTACGCCAGTTGAAATACTACGTGCACGATTGCTGTCGAATCGATTGCCTGCCCGCTGTGGGTGGCCGGTTTGAAACGCATCTTGTTGGCGGCCGTAATCGCGGCCTCATCGAGTCCATGACCAAGGCCACGCACCACGCGGGTTACATGAAGCTGTCCGTTCGCCGAAAACATGACTTCGAGCAGAACTTCGCCTTCCACTTTCAGGTTACGCGCTTCCTCGGTATAAACCGGATTTGGTTTGGAGATGATTTCGACGCCGGTCGATGCCGGCCCGCTATCCATCCGCAGAGCGTGCCCGGAATTTTGCGCCACTTCCTGCGTCCCGAATCCCGAAGTCTGCACGGCATGGCCTTGTCCACCGCTGCGGCCATCGCCGCGTCCCGGAGTCGCAATGCCGTCGCCAAAATTGGCGCTGGCGACCGTTCCCTTGATTCCTTTCGCGCCGCCTGAGCCGTTGCCTTCTCCAGCTCCAACCGGCATATCAAACGATCCCGCCGCCGAGGCGATCAGCTTTCCATTTGGCTTTCCGTGTTCGCTGGGCTTCAATCCATTTGGATCGCCAAAACCGCCGGTCTGCACCCTGTCAACGGGCGCATTCACCGTTGGTTTAACTGAACTTCCCTGAAAGTCTCCGGTATGAATCAAAACCGGGCGTGCCCCGCCAGGCGTCATCTTCAGCGTAGCCGGCATGAAATTGTTCATCGCTACCTTGGGCGGCTCCACTTCCTGTGGTTTCACCTTCTGAGCGATGGCCTCGCGCGGAACGATGATTTTTGGAGCTTGAAATACCGGATCACGCGGCAGAAGTTTGGCTTGAACCTTGGGCGGCAGCCTTTTGAGCCGCTCCGGTCTCATCGCCGGACGCGGGACTAGCTCAGTGACGTGGTAATTCCATGCGATCTTGAGCGTGTCAGGCATGAAAATCCCGAAAAAGCAGAGAAACGCGGCGCATGCCGCTACAAACCCGTAACTGGCTGCAAAGGTGCGCCAATCCCACTTTTTTTCGGGCAATATTCCGAGTTTGAACTCGCGGTTCACCGTAGGCATTCTTTGGCTCCAAAGGAGGAACCCGGGCCGGGGAGTGGCTCAGGACTTGGAGTCTCCACCTTAGGGGAGTTTCAGAAGGGGGTAAACGTGTCGCCTGCGCCTGTCCTTTGGTAACCAACTTTAGGGGTTGCGATGATTACCTTGTTACGTCAGTGTTTACTCGCGTTTCATTTTGAAAAAGTAGAAGACTGGGACGCCCGCCAGAATGGCCACGCAACCCTCCACCGAATAGCGCAGGTTATCGGTAAAAGTGTAATAAAGAAGAAGGGCTGAGGCGGCCACGAAAAGCGCAGGAACCACCGGATAGCCGAATACTCGATAGGGCCGTGGCGCGTCGGGTTCGCGACGTCGGAAGACGAATACCGTGCTCCCGGCGATCATGTAAAAAAGCCATTCCGCAAAGATCGCCAGCGAGAAGAATTGGCGAAAGCTCCCGCCCAGGAGCAGCAGAATGATTGAGAGCCCGCACTGCACAACCAGAGCAACCGACGGGGTGTGAAATCGCGGATGCACTTTGGCGATGCCTTGGAAGAAATATCCGTCGCGTGACATGGCGAAGGGCACAC
>Ga0210389_10004049_pt1 | contig 11419 bp, 7 predicted proteins | sample IncBWH28OmetaG_FD_160127 | JGI IMG/M metagenome (GOLD analysis project Ga0210389, IMG submission 160127) | Forest soil microbial communities from Barre Woods Harvard Forest LTER site, Petersham, Massachusetts, United States - Inc-BW-H-28-O ... | reverse complement strand
CATCGCCTTCGGCCAGCTCGGTCTTCAGCGCTACGCCTTGTTGGTGAGCTGCTTGTTGGGCGTTAACCTGCAGCATTCGGTAGTGCTCAGAAGCCTGCCTGGGTAGCACGATGCTGGCGCCGGTTATTCCGAGATTCATATACCCCGCAGCATAGGCGGGAAGCTTCTCGTATACGTAGACTGCCCTCAAGTCGGCCTTCAGGCTCTTGGCGAGCTGAATGCCGATGATTAATGCCCGTCCTGCTTCAGGAGATCCGTCATACGCAACTAGAATTTTCTTAAACATCTTTGTACCTTTCGCAAATTGTTCAAAGCATTCCGCCAGGATCTGAGTCACTCCCCTAGTGCTCTAAGGGCCGTGATTGCCGCCACGAATGAAAAGAACTTAGCGTGCGAGCGTTGCAGCGTTCCCTATTGCTGCCACCCACCTCCCAGCGCCTGATAGAGTTGAACGAGCGCCAATCGCTCGTTGAGCTGGGCTTGTACCAGGTTGAGTTCCGCTGAGAAGTAATTGGTTTCGCTGGTCAGCACCTGGAGATAACTCGCTCCTCCGTTCTTATAGAGAACCTCGGAGTATTGGTCGGTGCGCTGCGCCGCCTGCGTGAGCAATTCCTGCTGTTCGCGGAACTCGCGGTCTTTTTGAGAAGCGACGAGTGAATTGGAGACCTGCTCAAGGGCATTCTGGACAGTTTGCTGGTACGAGAGCACTGTCTCTTGCCAGTTGGCGCGGGCGAGCCTGAGTTGAGAGCGGAGCGCCCCGCCCTGGAAGACGGGCTGACTTACGCTGAAGGCACCGTACCAAGTCTCTGCGGGCGCGGTGATGAAGTGTTGCAAGGCATTGCTCTCCAGCCCTCCCAGTCCGGTGAGCGACAGGCTCGGAAAGAACGAGGCTTTCGCGACACCGATTTGCGCGTTAGCAGAGACTACGTTCCCTTCCGCCTGGCGGACGTCCGGCCGGCGCTCCAGCAATTGCGAGGGAAGGCCGGCCGGAACGTTCTGCGGGACGGGCTGTTCGGTAAGCGCGCGTCCGCGGGGAATGGATTGTGGATTCTCGCCGAGCAGAACGCTAAGCACGTTCTCCTGCTGTTGAATCTGCCGCTCGAGATCGGGAATCGTTTCCGAGGCGGTGTAGACGAGTTGCTCCGCTTGGCTCACGTCTAGCCCCGAACCTCCGCCATGGCTCTCAAGCACCTGAGTTAACTTGACAGATTGTTGCCGTGATGCCAGCGTGCGCTGCGAGATTTCAAGCTCGCTGTCAAGAGCGCGAAGCTGGAAATAGGACGTCGCTACGTTAGCAACCAGTGAGGAAATCACCGCGCGTTGTCCCCACTCAGTCACAAGTAACTGGGCCCGCGCCGCCTCGGTTTGCCGGCGATACTTTCCCCAGAAGTCCAGATTCCAGATCACCGAGAGATTCAGTTCGCCGCCGTTGACCTGGTAAGCGGGAAACAACTTCGACACCTTCGCGTTTTGCTCACTAAAAACGTCCGCGCCGACACTTGCTGAGGGCAACTGATTAGCACGGGTGATGCCGACCTGCGCCTGGGCTTCGAGCACGCGGGCGGCGGCGATCCGCACATCATAATTTTGCGCAATGGCGGTGTGGATCAGCTGCGTGAGCACCGGATCCTGATACACCTGCCACCATTGCTCGTTCCCGAGCTGTTCATTCCCCAGCGACGAGGCTTGGGAGGCCTGTTGCGGTTCCGGTGTACGGTAGTCCTGCGGCACGTCCACAGTCGGCCGCTTGTATTTCGGCCCCATCAGGCAGCCGGGCATCAGGCCCAGCGCCGCAACGATTCCTAAGAGTGCAGTTTTCTTCATGGCTTAGTCCCCCTGACTGGGCGCCTCGGCGGGCATGAGTGGCAGCGCTTTTCGCCGCTCAGCCCCGGAGAGTTTTTCAACTACGTAGAAGATCGCGGGAACAAAAAATCTGCCGATAAACGTCTCGGCAACCATTCCTCCGATTACTGCCGTGCCCATGATTTGGCGTGCTACAGAGCCTGCTCCGGATGCCGTCCAGAGCGGCACGCAGCCGAGAATAAAGGCGAGCGCGGTCATCATGAGTGGCCGGAAGCGAAGCCTCGCCGCGGAAAGTGCCGCATCGAAGATGGACATACCGCGTTCATAGTCCTCCTTGGCAAAAGCCACGATCAGAATCGAGTTTTTCGCAGCCAGCCCGATGAGCATCACCAGGCCGATCTGGGCATAGACATCGTTCTCGATTTGAACCATGTACTGTGGCAGGTAAAGACCAATTACGACGCGACGCAGCCAGAGCGCAGCGAGAGCGCCGAAGACTGCGACGGGCGTGCTGAGCAGCACACTGAAAGGCACTGTCCAGCTTTCATAAAGAGCTGCCAGAATTAAGAAGACGAACAGCAGTGAGAATCCGAAGATGACGGACGGCGGTACTCCCTGCCGCGCTTTTTGCTCTTGGTAAGACATGCCCAGATAATCGAAGCCCATTTCGCGGGGCATGGTCTGCTTGAAAACATCTTCCAGGGCCGCCGATGCCTGATCGGAGCTATAACCCGGCGCGGCGCTAGCGTTGATCTGCGCGGACCGATACTCGTTGTAGCGCATGGTGAACTCGGGACCAGAACGGGTTTCGAATTTTGCCAGCGCAGTAAGCGGCACCGTCTGCCCTTGTCCGTTGCGGACGTAGAATTGGCCAAGATCATTGGTCGTTGCACGATAAGGCGCTTCCGCTTCCACATATACCTGCCAGGTCCGGCCGAAATCGTTGTAGTAGTTGACGAATAACCCGCCCATGTACGCTTGAATGGTGTTATAGACATCCGTCAAATTCACGCCTTGCTTCAACACCTTGTCCTTATCCACATTGATGAACTCTTCCGGCACCCCAGGGATAAAGGTGGTGCTGACCAGGGCAAGTTCAGGGCGCTTGCGAGCGGCCGCCATAAACGTGTTCAGGTTATCCGTAAGAAACTTGATATCTTTGCCGGCGCGGTCTTCGAGGACGAATGTGACGCCGCCAGAAGTGCCGACGCCCGGGATCGCGGGCGGCGAGAAACTGAAGACCGTCCCATCGGGAAGCTGCTTGAGTTCCTGGTTCAAACGCGCCTTAATGGCCTGATATTGTTCGCTCCGCCTTTGGCGCTCATCCCAGGGCTTTAGAGAGACCCAGAAGAATGCGTTGTACGAAGTTCGAACGTAGCTGAGCAGACTGAAGCCGATAACGCTCGTGGTGTACTGCACCCCCGGTGTTTTAGCGAGAACGTCCTCTACCTGTTTTGCCGCCGCGCTTGTGCGCTCCATGGAAGCGGCTTTCGGGAGTTGCATGTTGATATAGAGGTAGCCCTGGTCTTCATCCGGCAGGAAGCTGGTGGGAAGATGTTTGCTGAAGAACCAAGCTGCACCGCCGGCGACCACCAGCAGTACCATCACCACACTAGCCTTGCGAATCAGGTCACCGGACCAGCGGACAAAGCTGTCGGTAGAGCGCTCCCAATATGTGTTGAACCAGCCGAAGAATTTTCCCAGCGGTCCGCGAGTCGGCTTCTTGGGTTTAAGCAGCAGTGCCGAGAGTGCAGGGCTCAGCGTGAGAGCATTGAACGCTGACAGCATTACCGAGATGGCGATCGTGATGGCAAATTGCTGATATAACCTGCCAGTGATGCCAGGAATGAAAGCCGTCGGCACAAACACCGAGGCTAAAACTAGGGCGATACCCACCACCGGGCCGGAGAGTTCTTGCATCGCCTTGATGGAGGCATCTTTCGGGCTCAGTCCTTCCTCGATGTGGTGCTGCACTCCTTCAACGACCACGATGGCGTCGTCGACCACCAGTCCAATTGCGAGCACCAACCCGAACAACGAAAGCGTATTGATCGAGAATCCGAACAACGGGAAGATAACGAACGTTCCCACCAGGGAGACCGGCACGGCCAGCATCGGAATGAGGGTGGCACGCCAGTCCTGCAAAAACAGGTAGACCACAAAAATAACCAGCACAATCGCGATCACGAGAGTCCAAAGGATCTCTTTCATGCCCTCCGTGACCGGCAGTGTCTGATCGAGCGAAACGGTGTAATCAATGTCCTGCGGAAAGCGTTGTTTCATCTGGGCCATGAGCTTCCGGACGCCCGCTACCGTTTGAACCGCATTGCTTCCAGGCAACTGGTACACGGCAATCGCCGCGCTGGGCTTGCCGTTGAGGCGACTCATCAGGCTGTAATCCTGCGTTCCCAGTTCAACCCGAGCGACATCTCTGACGCGAACCGTCCCACCGTTCGGCGCTTCGCGCACGACAACATCGCCGAACTGTTCCGGAGACGTCAGGCGGCCTTGAGCCAACACGGCATAGGTGAACTGCTGATTGCTCTGGGCTGGCTCACCTCCGACTTGACCCGCCGGATTAACCGTGTTCTGAGCCTTAAGTGCGTTGGCAATATCGGTGACCGTGATGCCTAGCTTCGCCATCTGATCAGGCTTCACCCACAGCCGCATCGCGTACTGCCCTGAGCCAAAGACCTGAGTCTGGCCGACGCCGTACGAGCGCGCGACCGGATCATTGAGGTTGATGTAAGCGTAGTTGGCCAGATAGTTCGAATCATGGCTGCCGTGCGGCGAATAAAGCGCAACCAGCATGAGCGGCGCAGTGGTCGACTTCTTCAACGTGATTCCGTAGTTGTTTACCTCGGGCGGCAACTGCCCGTTGGCCAACTGTTGACGCGACTGCGTGAGCAGCAGATCCGTGTTGGGATCAGTTTTGAGATCGAAGTCGACGAGCAATGTTGTTTGCTGGTTCGCGGTGGCGTTCAGCGAGTACATATAGGCCATGTTGTCCACGCCACTGACTTGCTGCTCGATGGGTGTAGCAACTGCCTGCTCGAGAGTCTGCGCATCTGCACCCGGATAGTTGGCTTGCAGCCGGATCTCAGGCGGTGCGATCTGCGGGAACTGCGCCACCGGCAAGGTGACGATTGTGATCACACCGACGATGACCGTGAGGAGCGCAATCACGATCGCAACAATGGGCCGTCGTATGAAGAAATTTGCCATGGCTTAGCGCTCCTCTGTGTCTTTGTAAGGTGTTGGATTTACCAGTTCGCCTTCTTTTGCCTTCTCTGCACCGACAGGCACGACGCGTTCTCCAGGTTTCAGCCCGGATGTGATCACCCAGAGCGTGCCCACTCTCGGCCCGACCTCCACATTGCGGAGCTGCGCCCGGTTGTCGGCGTCGACGACCGTGACCTGATACGTTCCTTGCTGCTGATTCACCGCCGCCTGTGGCACCAGCAGCGCTCCCGTGATGTTTCCAGTGGGCGTCTGAATGCGCGCATATTGGCCCGGACGCAGTAGATTTCTCGAGTTGGGGAACTCACCCACGATCTGGATGGTTCCCGTCTGCGTGTTTACCTGTCGATCCGCGAAGATGATTCTGCCGGGATGCGCGTAGGTACTCCCATCGGCCAGCGTCAACTTCAACGCGATTCGCGAGGCGTGCGTCATGAAGTCCACGCTCCCCGAACCGCCGCCGTCTGCCATGCGCAGGTATTCCTGTTCGCTGATGGGGAAATAAACTTTGATCGGACTTACCTGGGAAACCGCGGTGAGGATCGTTGACGGCCCCACCAGGTTACCCACCTGCACAGTGTTGATCCCGGCGATTCCGTCGATTAGCGACACGACTCTCGTGTAACCCAGATTCAGCTCGGCCTGTTCGACCGCCGCCTGGCTCGCCTCAACTGCTGCCTTCGCCCCCCGGAGCGACTGCGTATCTGTATCCAACTGACTTTGGGGAATGGCGTGAGCTTCCGCTTCCGGAACATCACGCTTCACGTTCAGCTCGGCGTTCGCCATCTGTGCCTCAGCCTGCGCCAGTTGTCCTTTGGCTTGATCGAGCACGGCTTGAAAGGGACGGGGATCGATCTCAAAGAGCAGCTGACCCTTTTTGACGACTGCACCTTCGCGATAATCCTGGCGAATCAGGTAACCGCTCACCTGAGGCTGAATCTGCGCATTGACGTAGCCTTCAAGCGTCCCCACCCACTCGCCCTGAACTGGCACATCCCTTTGAATGACCGGCGCGACTTCGACTACCGGAGGTGGAGCCGGGGCGGCAGCCCGAACTTTGCCGTTGCCGCATCCCAGCGCATTAAGCAGGAGCAGCGCACCAACTAATCCTGTAGATATTTGCCTGATCATCTCGTTTCCCCCAGTCGTGGTTACTGACTTTTGCTTCAATCGCGTCACGGACGCGCCTGAACCGGGACGCTGCTCGGTTGGGGGAAGTGTGCCCAGAGCGTCGTCTTGTCGATTCAGGCGCGTCAGTCACGCGATTGCACTTTTCTGCAAAAGCAAATCGCATACCAGAATCGACACGAAGCTAAGTCACGCCAAATCAATGAAGTCTCCCGGCAGTTCAGCACAGGAACTGTCGAAGGGGTCGAAAGTGTCGAGAAAGCCGTTACGCGACAGCCGAACTCGTCATCAAGAAATGGCAAGGGCAACCTGATGGCTTGAGAAAATGCGGAAGCGACGTATCGCGCCGAATGGTGGTTTTCGCAAATCTATGGCGTCAGCACGAGGTGAGTGAACGAACTACCAGAAACGACCGTCCAAAAGAAGCTGAGTTGGATTGCATGGCGACCGGTTGATCATCGCGAGATGGCCACGACTAATTGCACGGAATGAGTCATTCACTTTTTCACATACGAAAGACTGGCTCTGCGAAAGATCCCCGTCGTGAGTCCATTAGTTCGCTGAAGGCGCGGGTACGACCCTCCCGAACTTCCCTGACCGAGCACCCGAGGAGAAGCGCACAATCGTGCTCGGAATAGTGCTCCAGGACCGACATGATGAACACAAACCGCTCGAAATCTTCAAAACCCAACACGGCCTCCATTGCGAAATGTCCTTGTAGACCGCTCGAGAGTTGGTCTATGTCGACGAAGATGGTTCCAGACCAGCGCGAATTCGAATGGATTGATCGCGGCTTCAATTCAAGAATTGCTCTCTGAATGATGGCGCGCTTCGCCCAGGAACGTGCCCACTCGCGAAAGACTAAATTTCCGGTAACACAATCTTCCAGGCCGCCCACAAAGCACCGCTCCGCCTTCACGGGATCACGCGTGAGTAGAAGCGAAAGCTGATAGAGACCATTGATATCTTCACTAAAGATCCTGCGAAAGTCTTCGCGGCTCGCGTATTGGCTTGGTTTCTCTTCGTGAACTCGAATGTGGGCCAGTTCAGTCATCTTCTTGCCCTGGGAAATCCTGCTTGCGCCTTGTATCGATGACTTCAATACGTGCTTGGTCAACTAAGACCGTGAGTTCCTCCCGCGCCGGTGCGAAGTTGCCGACCTTCCACAACCGGGCCCCTCGTAGCGCAGGCTTCGAAACCGCGGCCTGAGAGCCCGCCGCATCAATTCCTTCAGTCTCTTGCGCGCCCGTGCTAACTGAGCTTTTACAGTGCCGATGGGTACGCCTAAAACCCGTGCAGTTTCACGGATCGATAAGCCGTCAATCGCGCGCAACTGGAATGTCCTGCGAAGGGTGGGCGATAGCTGACCATGGAAATGAGTCATCCGAGTACTCAGCTCGGAATTTCTACATTCATCTTCGGGATTTGGCCGTTGATCTGCTAACTGCTCGGACAATGAAAGTGTCAGACTTTCTCCGATCGGCTCATCCAGGGCGACATGGACGCAGCGGGGGCGCCGGCGCAGCTGCAGTCGAGCGCAGTTAACCAGAATGGACATCAGCCACGTGGAGAGCTGTGACTGCCCCTTGAACTGATCTAAATGGGTATAGCCAGCCAGAAGGGCATCTTGTACCGCATCCTCCGCGTCGGCTGCGTTTCCCAGGAGTCGATATGCTTGTCTGTAGAACAATGGCAGGCGAGTTGACAGGACCTGCTCCCAGGCTTGCGTTGTTCCCTCGTTACTCGGAGTTTCCAGACGCTCGTCCGTCTCGACGCATGAATTCGCGTTGTGCATACCTTTATCCTCTGAGCGACTTGAATCGGAGCCCCTTAAGTCATAGCTCTGCTTCCCGAAGCTCTTTGCTTGCGCGTCGGGACAGTTGTCTCAACACGTGCCTCGTGAAGACACCCCGGCAGCGGAACTTGACCCCCGCGTTTATCAACTCAACGATTACCCTCTCGCCCTCCTGGCTGATTGTCGTTACGTGTTTCATCTCGACAACGAGTTCGCGCCCACCAAGGTCTGGTCTTGCGTCTTCGCATGCACTTCTAAGCTCGGCTGCCCAGGGCGTAATAAGCTTGCCCTCTACAATCAACCGACGTTGGGTGGGAGCATCAACGAACGAGATCTTCATCATTGCTTTCTCACGTTTTCCGATAAGGCAAGTCGCGCACCAAACTGCCCGGCGCCGTAAGTCGCTGAATTTTGAGGAGGGAAACCTCAGACAGTCGCAGTGAACGAAGATGAAGAAGTCTAAAAGGACGAAACTGTCGATGCCGCGGGGACGGGCCGGATTACTACTGGATTACTAGAAGAGTCATGAAAAGAGGCGGCCCTGCAGATCAAGCATATCGCTTCGCATAGATGCCAAGTTTCTTCATTCGAGAAAGGAAAGTCGTGCGGTTTATTCCCAGGCTCGCGGCAGCGCCATCGGCACCGCCGACGCGCCCCTTGCATGTAGTTAGTGCCCGTACGATCTCGTCACGCTGCCTTCTTTCATATTCATCGGCAACGCTCGTTTGATCACCTTGCAAATCTGTTCTTTCCCCGGCGACATGCTCGACGTTATGCCGCTCGGCATGCGGGAACGCTACCGTACTTGTTTTCCGGAGTTCTCCAACCGGCGCCTCAAGCGATTTGCCGCGCGTGACAATCACCGCCCGCTCGATGAAATTCTCCAGTTCGCGAATGTTGCCGGGCCAGTCCCAAGCCGTAAGCCCCTTCATGACCGCCGGAGAAATAGCTTCAATCTTCTTCTGCATTTGTTTGGCAAACTTCTGGACAAAATAACTCACCAGTTGTGGAATGTCTTCCTTGCGTTCGCGCAGAGGCGGTATCCGGATCGGAAATACATGCAGGCGGTAGTACAAATCACTTCGGAATTCGCGAGCCGTAATCATCTGTTCGAGATCGCGATTGGTCGCCGAGACAAGCCGAATGTTGGCTCTTCGCGTGTGCGTGCTTCCTAGTCGTTCAAATTCGCGCTCTTGTAGCGCACGCAGTAGCTTCGGCTGAATTTCGACGGGAATGTCTCCCACTTCGTCAAGAAACAAGGTGCCTTGATCTGCCAGTTCCATTCGGCCGACTTTCTGAATGATCGCGCCGGTGAACGCTCCCTTTTCATGTCCAAACAGTTCGCTCTCCAGCAGGCCGGTAGGAATGGCCGCACAATTCAGCTTCACAAACGTGCGCTCCTTGCGCCGGCTGCGATCGTGAATGGCACGCGCGATCAACTCCTTGCCTGTACCTGTCTCCCCAAGCAGCAGGACTGTAGAGTCGCTGGTAGCGACCGTTTCAACGAGTTCCAGAACATGTTTCAACGCGGGACTGTTTCCGACAATGTTTTCAAAGTTCATCTCGCTGCGGATTTCTTCTTCGAGATAGAGTTTCTCCTGCGCGAGCTTGTCTTTGAGTTGCGAAATCTCGTGGTATGCCAACGCGTTTTCAATGGCGACGGCAATCTGCCCTGACGCCCGGCCGAGGAAATCGACGTCTCCCGGCGAAAACGGAGTCTCCGTCGTGCGTAAGAGTGACAGAATCCCCAGAGCGCGGTCGCGATTTACAAGTGGAATATTGCAAATGCCTTTTATGCCCTCCGCAGCCACTATGTAAGACGCCTCAGACGTCAGGTCGTTACGTCCCCGCATCTCAACGACCACCGGTTTTAAGGTGTCTAGCGCTTTCCTAATGGCCGCACTTGGCGTAACCAGCAACTCTTCCTTCACGACCCCTTTTCCGTGCGGAAAATCCATGGCAAACACCTTGAATTTCTCCGATGCAGCATCGGGTAGCACGACGGTTACCGCATCCGCGTGTATGACCTCGCGTATATTCGCCGCGATCGCACGCAACAGGTCCCGAGGTTGAAGATTTGATGTGATTCGATTGGTCAGGTTCAGAAGCAACTGCAGCTGATCATTTTGATGTTGTGCGCGCCTGAGATTCAAACCATCATCAAGGGCGAAGGCGACGACCCGCCCGATCAGCCCCAGGAAACTTATTTCTTCCTCGCTGAATGGATTCACCGTGTCGCGGTTGATTCCAAAAACACCCAATCGACGATGCGGCGTGGTCAAGGGTACGCGGACCCCGGATCCAAGTCCCATTCTCTTTGCCCATTCTCTAAATCGTGGGTACCGCTCTTCGGTGTTCCAATCGGCAGTATGTTGTGTATCCCGACTGCGGACCGTCTCCCACCATGGCAACTCTTCCATCGGCAAGTCCGGTAGAGGTAGTGGGCCCTTACCCCAAACCAAGTGTTCGATTTCCTTGGAGTTCTCCTTCACCACAACGAAGTAAAGGTGGTCGAAGTGCAGGAACTTGCCAATTTCATCCGCCAGAGTCCTGGCCAGCTCTTCAGGTTCGCGGCACGCAGTGATCGCTTCGCTGATACGCAACACGGCCTCATAGCGCTGGCTGTCGCTTTGACGCGCAATGATGAGGTCTGTACCCATAGCCTTTCAATCCAAACAGAACGCCGGCCCTTAATTCACGATGAGTGTCTTTATACGAGTGTCTGTATAAACGATGACTCATTTCCTCTCCAAGTCGCAAAATCACGGTCACAGCTCACCTCGGTATTGCAGCAGTTGGCGGCGCATGGTCGGGAAGATCAAACATCTCCCCAGGTGCTTCCCATACAACTTTTCGCTGGTTTCTGGGTTCCTTATACTAGAGGTAGGAACGTCGGGAGGAAATCTTGGCAGAATCTCGTTTTGTCTATAGATCCGGCTTCTCTGGTTTGGCCGGAAAAGTCGCCGCTTTCTTTTTGCTGCTCTTCACGTGGGCAACTCTGGCTTGCGCTCAAAACGGAGCCATGTCTCCGAATCAGGATGAATCGGACGGAGTCAATGCCGGTGGAAACTGGCTGGAGTTTCGCTCCACCGACAAGATGACCGGCCACAAGAAGGTTCGTTTTGAACTCCAGTCCAACAACTATTTCCGCGAAGATAACGAATACAAGCCTCGTGTGAATTTGATTTGTGACAATGGCAAACTAAAGCTGGCTGACTTCAATCCCGGCTTCAGGCTGCCTCCGCCAAATCGCCCGGGCTGGTGGGGACAGCCTCAGATTGAAGTCGAAGTCCGGGTTGACGACAACCACTATCACAAAGGCTGGAACTGGTTGCGCGGCCGCTTCCTTTCCATGGATAAAGAAACGACCCGCGGCCTGATCGGCGCACAAGTCTTCAATATCGCCCTGGCAATGAGACAGGGCCGCGAGATTGCCGAATTCTCTCCGGCGGG
>Ga0210389_10004047_pt1 | contig 11423 bp, 9 predicted proteins | sample IncBWH28OmetaG_FD_160127 | JGI IMG/M metagenome (GOLD analysis project Ga0210389, IMG submission 160127) | Forest soil microbial communities from Barre Woods Harvard Forest LTER site, Petersham, Massachusetts, United States - Inc-BW-H-28-O ... | reverse complement strand
TTTCCTGGCGGCGAGCAGGGTGTACCATTCCATCGCCCCACAATGATTGGAGCCGCGCACGGCGGCAAAAGCAATACCTGTTGAGCGCGCGGTCTTGATGACCTCCCGCATCGCGTAAGTGCCAACGATCTGGCCCATGCTATTGCCACCGTCAACCACGATGGCGCCGCCATGAATAGAGGCTATACACGGTCGCCCGGCCGGATTGACCCCACCGGTCGTTAGTTTACTGACATATTCCGGTACCCGCAACACGCCATGGGAATGGATGCCGCGCAAATCGGCGTGAACCAGAGTTTCGGCGAGAAGATCGGCATCGGGCTCTGACATACTGCACCGGACGAAAATCTCCGCGACGATCTTTTTCAGCTTCGGGTGGGGGACGCGGCGGTCAGTGTCGCTTTTCGGGTAGATAGCCATAGCTTTGCTATTACAAGCGGTAAAATTCGATCGCGTTGTCGCGGTAAAGCTTACGAATTTCTGCTTCGGAAGAACCGGCAACTACCCGGTCGACGAGATCGACCCAACCCTTGTAAGTTGTGGCCAACTCTGAAACCGGCCAATCGCCGCCAAACAATACTCGGTCGAATCCAAAACAATCAATGGCGTGCGCAATGTAGGGTATGACCTGCTCAGCAGTCCAGGCTAAATGATCAGCTTCAGTGACTACTCCGGAAATCTTACACCAGACGTTGGGCAGCTTCGCAAGGATGCGCATCTGCCCGCGCCACGGCTCGGTAATGCCTGCCTTTATTGCAGGTTTGGCGATGTGGTCGACAATGAACTTAACTTCCGGGCAGAGACGAACGAGTTGGATGACTTCGCTGAGCTGGCGATGGAACAAGCAGAGGTCGAAAGTCAGACCATATTTCGGCAGGAGTTTTACGCCCTCAACAAATGCTTCCCTTAAACACCATCCTGGGTGCGAATGGCTCTCGATGAGTCTGCGAGCGCCGCGGGCGATCGCGATCTCCGCATAGGCGGCGAGATCCTCCTCCACGGCAGGGCCGTTCTCAAGTGGCATCGAGGCTACCATACCCCGAAGTCGGTCGTCCATCTGCGCTTGCTGCGCCACCCATCGTGCTTCGTCGAGATGTTGGTGGGCCGCCACATCGACCTCAACGAAGACAATCTTATCGACCTCCACCCCGGCCGTGAGTCGGGTAAAGTCTGTTGTCAGGTGAGGTTTGTCTAGCTGTGGCACATTCTTTATCCAGTGGTAATTTAAATACCCCGGATCATAGATATGAACGTGGCTGTCGATGATGGGAAAGTTTGGCAACTCTGTTTCTCCTTAAGGCGTAGTTTAGTCGGGAACGGGAGCGTCGGACCGGAGCAGCCCTTCATGCTTAAGCTCCGACCAGAGGTCGGCTGGGATTTTGGTGCTCATGAGGACGATGTTCCGATGGATTTCTTCAGGGGTGACCGCGCCAGGCACCACCGCTGAGATCGACGGATGACCGAGCGGAAATTGCAGCGCACAGGCCGCGAGCGGCACGTCATAGCGACGGCATACCACCTCGATGAGAGCGACCTTTTTGATGATTTGGGGCGGCGCCTCCCGGTAATTGTATTTCGCGCCAGGAACAGCACCGGTGGCTAGAATTCCTGAGTTGTATGGGCCTGCGATAAGAATGCCGATGCCCTTTCGCTCAACAAGTGGAAGGAGTTCGTCGAGCGCGCCCTGTTCGAGGAGAGTGTGGCGGCCGGCGAGCATTAAGCAGTCAAAGTCGCCCGCCTCGGCAAAGCGGATGCAGGGCTCGATCTCGTTGACTCCAACGCCGATGGCCTTAATGACGCCCTGGGAGCGCAAAGACTCAATGGCCTGGTAGGCGCCCGCCATGGCCTCGTGAAATCGCTGCTCGTAGGCCTCACCAAATGTCCACCTGTCAACGTCATGGATCAGCAAGATATCGATCCGGTTAAGACCGAGCCGCTGAAAGCTCTGGTCGATTGATCGCATCGCTCCATCATAGGAATAATCATCGATGGGGCGGAAGTTTAGGCCACCCTTGAACCATCGATGATCAACCTTCTCCGCAACCTCCGGGATAAGACACCGGCCAACCTTGGTCGAGAGAACGAAGTCTCGCTCTGGCAGTCGGCGCAAGATTCGCCCAAAACGGTGTTCGGACTGGCCCTGGCCGTAGAGCGGCGCAGTGTCGAAATAGCGGATCCCGCTATCATAGGCGGTTGCGATAGTCGCATCTGCCTGCGCATCGGGCAGGGGTGCGTAGTTGTCGCCCAGCGGTACGCCACCGAGTCCTAGAATGGTGATCTTTAGCGGGGAGGAGCCGAGCTGGCGCGTCGATTTCGGGTCCATGGCTTAAATCTTCGAGGTTGCCGAAGCGTTGACCGCGGGCGCACGGAATACTTCCCGTGACACCATCCGAGTTGCCTCACAGGTTAGCCGGAATAGCGTTGTCGAAGTCTGGATGATCCTTGGTAAAGAATAGCATCGAGTTGAGGTTGATGGTCGAGTGCGCCTCGATCGTCCGTTTGCCAATAGTTGGCACGTCGACCTCAGTACCCTGTTGGTTTTGCACCGTCCCGGCCTTGAGCAGAATGGCCAGATAAGTAGCCATGTAGCCGAATTTATACGGACTCCACAGCGCAAACTGCTGGCAAGTGCCATTGTCGAGATAGGTCTTCATCGTGCTCGGCAGCGCAAATCCCGTCGAGAACACCTGGCCAGATCGTTTCGTGTCCATGATCGCTTTGTTGATAGCCGGGTTGCTGATACCCGACCCAGTGATGAAGAGCTTTAGTTCTGGATAAGCCTGCATCGCGGAACTGGCCACAGAGTAGCTCTTATCCGGATCATCGTTCGCGTAAAGTGTGTCCACAAATTGAATGCTCTTGTATTTCGGATTCGAGGCTATCTGGTCGTCCAACGCTTTCTTCTGCGAGATAAAGTTCGCGACCGTCGGCGTGGGCGCGACCCAAATCGCCTTGCCACCGTCGGGTGCGTTTGCCAGCGCACACTCAAGCATGGCCTCCGCCTGAATTTCGAATGGCGCCATGTTGACGAAGAGGTTGCGGCCGGGCTCAGCGACATCCGCGTCGAAGGTGACGACAACTGCCCCGCGGCTCCGAGCCTGTCTGAGGGCCGGCACCGGTGCGTTGATGTCAAGCGCGGCGGTCACAATTCCATCAGGTTTTTGCGGAATGAGATTCTGCAAGACCTGTACTTGACCCTCAACATCCGCCGTGGTGGTCCCTACGTAGGTGAGAGTCGCTCCGAGTTCCTTGACGGCCTGCTCTCCACCGGCTTTGGCGAGTTCAAAGAAAATGAAGCCGGTGAACTTCGGAACCATGTAGATTCGAAGCCCCTTCGTATCCGACGCTGTGGCGCTCTGGAGTAGACTCGCTATTGCCGGCAGCGACAATCCGCAGGTGAGCATCAATTTTAGCCATTCCCGCCGACCGATGCGACCCTCTGCGTGAGCTCTCGTCCAATCCGTGACCTTGTTGTTGATCTCTTTAGACATGCTGTTTTTTATGGTGCCCCCTGTTTGACTGACCGCCGGTCGAGGGCATCTTCCGGCGGTATGCTAGCGTTATCCGGTCGAGGCCCCTGGCGACGGTCCTCGGTCAGCTGAAGGCAAGCGAAATCGAAGACGCGCGAGTCGGGGGACAGCTACGCTCGCCACGAGTAGTGCGCCAATAATAAGCGTTTGCACCGGACCAGGGAAGTTCGCGAGCCCCATGCCGTTTTTAAGCGTGCCGAGCAGCAGGAGAGCGAACAAAACGCCGACTACCTGGCCACGCCCGCCAAAAATATCGATGCCGCCCAGCACCACGGCCGCCACCACGAACAGCAGCATTTCACTAGCATTGTCCGCGCGAGCCGAGCCAAATTGGCCCACGTACACAGCTGCCCCAAGCCCTGCAAGTGCACCGGCGATGGCAAACGTGGCGATCTTGACCCGCGCGACGCGAATGCCGGCGTATCGCATCGCTACCTGATTGCTACCGACCATATAGACGAGCCGGCCAAAAACAGTTTGATGCATCAACCAAACGAACCCGGCGAAAATGATGAGAAGCAGAACGAGGGAAACCGGCAATACACCGGCGATGAGGGCCGATCCGAGCGCCAAGTACGAGTCATCAAAGTTTGCGTGACCCTCTGGGCCGCCGATGAGCAGCGCAAGCGCCCGATAGGCGGCCATCGTGCCAAGCGTCACGGCAAGCGAAGGCAGTCCAAAGCCGACGACAAGCAGGCCATTGATCAGACCGGCGACGACGCCAAGACCGATGACCAGGGGCAGCGCGATCCAAAGCGGGACACTCATCTCCGAAAGTCGCGCGAGTAGAATGGTGCCCATGGCCAACGTTGCGGGAACCGAAATGTCGATCTCACCGACCAAAACAACGGTCATGAGACCCGCCGCTAGCAATCCGGCAACGGCGAGGGCCTGCTGTAAAGAGTAAAGAATCTGATCCAGACTTAGATAGAACGGCGACAACACCGATGCCCAGGCTCCTGCCACAAAGGTGAGTCCGACCAGGATCAGCTCCCATCGATGATTTCGGCAGAGGGACCCCAGGTTCATGGCTTTTCCTTGTCGACTCTCTTATTGCCGCTGACAGCGACCTGCCGGCGCCGTTTCAGAAGGTCCGCAATACGTCTTTGAATAACTGCATCCACAATGACTGCAGCCACAATTGTGGTGCCATACACGAATTCCCGGATAAACTCGGACGCGCCGAGCAATACGAGGCCGTTTTCGATCGTGGCGATGGTGAGCGCCCCGATCGCGGCGCCAAAGACATTGCCCGAACCACCCAGTACGCTGATACCCCCGAGCACCACCGCTGCCAGCGCGGTTAATTCGAGTCCCTGTGCGAGATAAGGGACAACGTAACTTACACGTGCCCCGAAGAGAAAGCCCGCCAGCCCGGTCAAGAGACCGCAGATGACATAAGCTTGCCAGGTGAGGCGCTCGGTTTTCAGGCCATAGAAGATGGCTGCGTCCGGGTTTGAGCCGATCGCATAGATTTGTCGTCCGATCTTAAGATATCGCAAACCCAACGCAGCCAGCACAGCGATCGAAATACCAAGGATGACGAGCACCGAAATACCGAGGACATGGCCATTCACACTGCTTGCTACCCATAAGGGTAGATCTTTCGGATCGATTTGATGGCCATTCGCGTAGAGAAAGGCGAGTCCGCGATAAACCGAAAGCGTCGCGAGGGTTACGATCACAGATGGGAGACGGCAATAGGCGACCAGAAAACCATTCAACACGCCACAGAATCCGCCAATAAGGACGGGCACGGCGATCAGGACGGGTCCTAATCCTGGAAAGAGGCGGATGAAGTCGAGGCCCACGTAAGAGCTGAGTGCCACGATTGCGCCAACGGATATGTCATAGTTACGAGTGATGACGACGATCGCCTCGGCGCAGGCCACCACGACCAGGATCGAACCGTTCAGTGCGATCGTATTAGCATTCGACACGGTCCCGAAATTTTTCGCTGTTAAGGAGAATACGGTCGATAGGAGAACGAGAAACGCGATGACACCGAGAATGCGTCCATGCAGGAGCGAGTGGAGAAGCCGGGTGCCGGCAGCTGGATTGATCCTGGCTGGGGAGGGATGGCGCGAGGATGTCCCGACGGCTTCGCGGCTCGCGGCGAGGAGGATCTTCTCCTCGGTCATCTCAGGCTGGTCAAGCGCGGCAGTGATCCGACCGTTGGCAACGACAAGCACGCGGTCACTGAGCCGAAGAATCTCGGGAAGATCGGATGAGATCAAGAGTATGGCGATGCCGCGCGCTGCCAGCGAGATCACGAGCTGGTGAACCTGTGCTTTGCTGCCGATATCAATTCCGTGAGTCGGCTCGTCGAGAATCAGGATCTTAGGATCTATAGCCAGCCACTTGCCGAGGACGACCTTCTGCCGGTTACCACCGGAGAGCGAGGAAACAACCGCCTCTGTCCCCTCTGTTTTAATCCCCAGTTCCGCTATCGTTTGCAGCGTAAAAGCCCGCTCGCGCTGCAATCGCAGGATACCGTGCGGCGCGAGCTTGTTGAGGATCGCAACGACGACGTTCTTTCGGACCGACATGGTGGTGACGAGCCCTTGGCCCTCCCGATCCTCGGGTAGGTAAGCGAGCCCTCGCGCAAGCATTTGCCGGGGATCACCTACGTCGACTTCGCGCCCGTCAATTGCTACAGATCCGCCATCCGGCGGCGTGATGCCGAACAACGACCGAGCGATCTCCGTTCGCCCGGCGCCCACTAGACCAAACATGCCGACGATTTCCCCGGCCTTTAAGGAAAATGAAACATCGGTGAATTCGTTATCAAGGGTTAGTCCTTTGACCTGCAATCGCTCCGACGCTCGTGGAGCACCACTCGTCTTCGCGCAGATTTCCACATTGCCATAAAGCTCGTCCTGCGATCGCCCCACCATTAGCTTGATGATCTCGGATTCGGAGAGCGAATTTGCTGCTTTCGTAGCGACGTGGCATCCGTCGCGAAGGATTGTCACTGTATCCACGAGGTCGCGTAGATCTTCAAGACGATGCGAGATGATAATCACCGCGACTCCGCGTTCGCGCATGTTGCGGACAACACGAAACAACTTTTCTGTCTCGTTGCCTGTCAGTGACGCCGTCGGTTCGTCGAGGATCAGCACCTTGTCGGCTCGGTGCGCAAACGCCCTGGCAAACTCCACGAATTGTGACTCGGCAACGGAAAAGCCAGCGACGAGTGTGGTCGGATCGAGGTCGCTGCCCAGCGCCGCTAGCAATTTGTTCGCCTCGCGGAACATTCGGGCACGGTCGATCAGGCCGAGCGAATTCGTCGGGTGCAGCCCGATAAAGATGTTCTCAGCCACATCGAGGTGCGGGAATACTTTGGGCTCCTGGTACACGGCGACGACTCCGGAGCGACGCGCTTCCATAGGCGAACGGAAGCGGCAGGGAGCGCCGTTGAGGAGAATTTCTCCGGTGTCGGGCTGCTCCAGGCCGGTAATGATCTTTACGAGCGTTGACTTGCCGGCCCCGTTTTCGCCGATCAGGGCATGAACCTCTCGGGGCTTCACTACGAAAGACACGTCCCGCAAGGCCCGAATGCCCCCGAAGCTCTTGCTTACGTTGCGAATCTCCAACCGCGGCTGGTTCGGGGCATTCAGAACAGTCTTCTCATCCCGAAAGGCTTCCGTTGGAAGACGTTTTTGCACGCCGCAGGTAGGTGATAGTTCGGGAGTTTGTCCGCGCCACCCGGTTCGGACGCGGAAGCTTGACCCAACGGCCCGAACATGTCAGACTGCTGAGCTGTTGAGCTATCCAACCAGCTGCCCTTTCGATTGTCAAGTGATTGCCTGGCGAGAAATGTTGCAGCGTTTGCTGGATCTCGCACAACCGAGAAGCTGCCAATGACGACACTGATCAGGCGACGCAAGCTGTACGAGGAGGTCGCCGACCGGATTGAAGACATGATCCGTAATGGTCGTTTCCGCCCCGGTGATTCGCTGCCGTCCGAGCGAGAATTGTCGGAAATGTTTGGCGTGGGTCGCAACGCGGTACGCGAAGCGCTCTTCTCCCTGCAGAAGATTGGAATCGTCAATGTCTCGAGCGGCGAACGAGCCCGTGTAACCCGTCCGACGGCGGAAGGCTTGATGCGGGGCATCTCCGGGGCCATCCCACACCTGATCGCTGACGAGGCCGGGATGCGCTACCTTCAAGAAGCGCGTGCCCTTTTCGAAATCGGCCTAGCACGATATGCGGCACTGCATGCTGAGGACGAAGACATCGCTCAGTTAGGCAAGGCGCTTGCAGAAAATGAGCGCGTCGTTGGCGACCAGCCCGAGTTCGAACGTACCGATGTTGCATTCCACTTTGCGATCGCCGCCATCGCGCGGAATCCGATCTTTAACTCGTTGTATCAAGCAATGGCCGATTGGCTATTGGAACAACGGAGGGTCTCGAGCCGCGTGCAGGCAACGGCGCGGGAGGCGTTCGAGGCCCATAAAAAAATTTTCAAGGCGATCGCTGCCCGTGACCCGTTAGCTGCGATGGAAGCCATGCAGGAGCACTTGAACGCGGTCCAGCACTATTATTGGAAGTATATCGAAAGCCAGAGAAAACATCGATAAACGACGCATCTTGGTGTTTGGCGACTCGAACGCGTTCTGATTGCCTTCTTTGCCGCATCCGGATTAGACATTCCGCTTGTAACATCCCCCCAAAAGATGAAAACGCTGCTCTGCATTTCTGCGCTTCTAGCGCTCGCTGGCTCTTGCTTTACTGGGCCGGTCCGAATCGTCGCCTACGGAGATTCGATTACTTATGGCTGGATCCCAAATGCCAATCCTCCGAGCAGCAGGTATGGTCCCGAGGACCGCTGGCCTGGCGCCTTACAAAAGGAGCTAGGGGACAATTACAGGGTAATCGAAGAAGGCCTCGATGGCAGAACGACAGACGCTCGTGATCCAGGATCGCCGATCAGCGGCGCTCAACTCGACGGGAGTGCGTACCTTCCCGCATGTCTGGCGTCTCATTTACCGGTGGATCTCGTCATCATCATGCTGGGGACGAAAGACCTACCACGAAAACGAATTAGTACGCTCATGACGAAATCGTTCGCCGCATCTGCGCAGAAATAACAACCACAGAAACTGTTTTTCCGAGGTAGCGATCTTCGCTCATTTACGAATATCCAGCTTATGCTAATTCAAGGGGAACCGGCGGTCTGAAGGTAATTTAATCCGCTCGTAATTTCTCGAACGCCACTTGCGCGAGGATTGATGTACATTTCCTCTATCTTGGTGAAATGCTGAACGCTGCAGAAACGGAATGATTTGGAACGTGATGAATAAAACATTTTTCCTTTATGTGATCAGTACGGCTATAATTACCGGTTGCACCGATCTGCCTAATACACCAGGAGGCACTAATGCTCCCGCTCCCGTGACGACAACAAGGACTGCGACGGCGTACCTCCCTAGCCCTAGCCCTACCGCTACCCCAGCAGCCACAAGTACTCCCGTGGGTGCCCCGGCCACGGAGAATTACGGTCTGTACACCGATTCCGATCTGCAGATTTACGCGGATACCCTCGACGTGCGGATCCAACAGGCTCTGAAGAATAACAACAGCAGTGAAGCACAAACGCTAGGACTTAAACGCCAGGAACTAATTGCTGAATTTAATCGTCGGGGACTCAAACGGCATCCGGTTGAATCGACTCCTCGTACTCCTCATTCCCGTAGGATTGAGCACCGCCCAAGCAGAATCACTCAGCCTCAAAACAAGGTCAATCCATCTGGGGCCGGGTTACCTGGCGAAGAGTGAAACGCCTTGCCTGGCGTCGATTTCATCCAAAGATAAATTCAGCGTGAATTATTCTCGCCCGGATGACGAAGCTCGAGATGAATGATGTGCAATAGGCCTTTATCGTCCCTCCGAATACGGACGTAAAGTGTTGCCCTTCCCGTCTTGCGGCGTGATCCGTTGGCTACCGTCCAGGAAAAGGGTTGAAGAACCTCGTACAGCTCAGGATGAGTCGGATGGAGAACCCCGGGGAACTCGGGCTCTCCTTCAGGCTCCCAGTCACGAACCGGCCACTCCTGACGGTATCGGTCCATTGACGCTCGAACCCCGGAAATCGGAAGGAGTCCTTTTCCGTAAAAATTGACTCGCCAGGCAAAGAAACGTTCCTGGGCGGAGTCGTCATCGCTTGCCACTGTTCTCAGATAATCCAACACCAACTCTTTTAAGGATTGTTCTTCCGAAGAAGGCTTGAAACCATCGCCGACTTCAGCGGCCCTCTCACCCGATTTGACCGCCCCCGTCGATTGCGCTCTTGGAGTTGATTCCGCTGCGGGCGTTGATCCCGCCAATGGTCGTGTCTCCGCTGACGGGGCTGAGTTCGCTGCGGGCGTTGATTCCACGAGCGGTCGACTGTCCGCCGACGGGCTGGCCTCTGGTAATGGGTTGGATTCGGCTGCCGGCGTTGATTCCACTAACGGGCGCGTGTCCGTAGATGGGGTTGCCTCTACCACCGGGGTAGATTCCGCTGACGGGTGCGTGTCCACAGACGGTGTGGCCTCTGCCACCGGGGTGGATTCCGCGGGTGTTGATTGCACTAACGGGCGCGTGTCCACCGATGGGGTTGCCCCTGGTGACGGCGTGAATTCGGCCGCGGGTGTTGATTGCACTAACGGGCGTGTATCCGCCGACGGGGTTACCCCTGGTAACGGCGTGGATTCCCTTGTGGGCGTTGATTTCACTATTGGGGTCGATTCTGCGACCGGGGCTGAAGGGTCTCTTTCTTGCGCGGCGGGCGTCGAGGCATTTTTTGACGCTATCCACAAGCCTAACCGAGAATAGGTGTATTCTGGTTTCGACGGCGATGCCTCCACCGCAGCTTGGGGCGCAGGATCTGGAGAAGGAACGAAAACGGGCCTCGCCGCATGTTGGCCATCATCGGCCGAAGGCCCATCGCTTTTCTCTGCCGAATAGATGTACCAGAATACCCATACAACAGAAAGGACGATGACCGTAATCGAGAGCTTTTTTACGATGTCCAACGTCCGATAATGAGAGGCTTGTACCGCACCGAACCAGGAATCCGAAAAACCCGTTAAATTGGTATGTGCAGGCGGAGTGCGACTTGGCAATACGTTGCTAGCCGGTGCGCTATTTTGCACCATGGTTTTCACGCTAGCAATTAACGGGTCTAAATACTGCTCTTCAGGCAGTTTAGATGCCTCGAAACACCGCACGTCGCTGAGATAGAAAAGAAAGTCGCGCTTGAGAGGCGCTTCGCTGAGCCGCACCGGGAGGATTGGAAGTCTGCTGTAGAAGGCCTGCGCAATTTCCCTTTCTATATGGGTCGCCGCATTGGCGTTATCTGAAAGCAACACCAGCAATACGCGACTGGATCCGATGGCTTTCCGAGTGGCGACCGTCCAATCATCCCCCGCAGTAATATCTCTTTGCGCGATCCAGCACCTTATCCGGATTAACTCAAGTTTTCGGCAAATCGCCTTCGCGATCTCTATATCCTTGTGCGCATGACTGATAAAAACGTCGTGGGCCATCTTTCAACATATGGCCATAACTTCTAGTGTTGCACAAGGGCTGGCGTTCCAAACCCGTCTTCCGGGGCAGCCATTTATTTAGGCGGATTAAGCGACATGTGCCCCAGTGTTCAAAAGCACACGCACTCGGTCAAGAGCGGTCTTTCAAGTTGTCAGTTGTCGGTTGCCAGTTGTCTTTCGTGCCTTCCGAGAAGTCTTCCTTCAATATGAACGAAAGATCAGAACCGTTTTCCGCGAATTGCGGTCAATGGCTTTGCCGAGAAAAGGAGAACCGAATTCGATAGCCCGAAGACGACATAATCGTTGGCTGATGGATAAGCAACAATGGCACGGCGATCCAAGTGATTCCACTGCCCACAAC